>ENA-OQIF01000021-OQIF01000021.1-human-gut-metagenome-genome-assembly--contig:-NODE-21-length-100354-cov-5.233061_pt1 | contig 100354 bp, 89 predicted proteins | sample MGYA00242574_ERZ504738 | MGnify/ENA primary metagenome ERZ504738 (study PRJEB26092, sample SAMD00036437) | human gut metagenome | host: Homo sapiens | study: EMG produced TPA metagenomics assembly of...
TACAATAGCCGCACTTGTGTTCTCATAAGTGCTAATCTTTCTTTTATCCAAAACCTCGGATTTATATCAATTTTAGTATAAACCTGTCCTACTTTGTGTGTAGGACGCTTAATATTTACGTATGAAAAAGATTATTTTTATGACGCTTTTCCTGCTTGTCGCCATGACGGGACAAAGTAAAGGAAAGGGTGAGTTTACGGTTCTGCAATGGAATGTATGGCAGGAAGGTACAATGGTTCCGGGAGGATATGATGCAATCGTTAATGAGATAGTGCGCTTGCAACCCGACTTTGTGACATTCAGCGAAGTGCGTAATTATCATAACACTCGTTTTAACGAGCGTATTGTGGCTTCTCTGAAAGAGAAAGGACTGGATTATTATTCTTTCTATACGTATGACACAGGTTTGCTGAGTAAGCATCCGATCACAGACTCGCTCACTGTATTCCCCGAAAACGGAGACCACGGAAGTATCTACAGGCTGACAAGTTCCGTAAACGGACACAAGGTGGCAGTCTACACCAGCCATTTGGATTACCTGGATTGTGCTTACTACAACGTACGGGGTTATGACGGTTCCAGCTGGAAAGAGATACCTATTCCGACTACTGTAGAAGAAGTTTTGAAGGTGAATGTGGCTTCTCAGCGTGACGATGCCATCAAGATGTTCATTGCACAGGCTCAAAAGGATATTGCAAATGGTTATAGCGTGATTATAGGCGGTGACTTCAATGAACCGTCACATCTGGATTGGATTGAGGCTAATAAGAATCTGTACGATCACAATGGTCTGGTAATTCCCTGGACAGTAACTACATTGCTAGAGCAAAACGGGTTTGTGGATACATATCGTCACATTTATCCGAATCCACTGACTCATCCGGGATTTACATATCCGGCAGATAATCCGTTGAAAGAACCCGGTAAACTGACATGGGCACCGAAAGCGGACGAACGTGACCGTATCGACTTTATTTTCTACAAAGGAAAGAATCTTGAAGCAAAGAAAGCGATTGTCTTTGGCCCGAAAGGCTCTATCGTACGTAATAAGAGAGTGCAGGAGACATCAAAAGATAATTTCCTGTTACCGTTGGATGTATGGCCAACCGACCATAAAGGACTGCTGGTGACATTTAAGATTAAGTAATGTTTCACCACAGAGTAACACAGAATAACACGAAGTAACGCAGAATAACCCAGAGTATTCATGTCGACAATCCGTGACTTAATACTCACTCTGTGGAACTCTGTGTTACCCTGTGGTGAATAAATGCCCCCTTGATATTATCCTGTCGTTTAAATTTCTCCTCGCATCCGATCCTCGAATGCGGCTAATGCGGCTTTGGCGCCTTCTCCCATTGCGATGATAATCTGTTTGTAGGGGACGGTGGAAACGTCTCCGGCAGCATAAATTCCCGGCACGTTGGTACGGCAATGTGCATCGATCACGATCTCGCCCGGACGATTTACCTCAACCACATCGCGGAAAATACCACTATTGGCTACCAAACCGATCTGTACAAAGATGCCATCCAGGCTGATCACCCGTTCTTCTTCTGTTTTGCGGTCTTTGACACGGATGCCGGTCACCTTATCTCCATTGCCTACCACTTCGGTTGTCTGCGAGTGAACAAGAACTTCTACATTCGGCAGGCTTTTCAGTTTTTCCTGTAAAACCTGATCCGCTTTCAGCTCGTCCATAAACTCGAGCACCGTAACTTTGGAGCAGATACCTGCCAGGTCGATGGCTGCTTCGATTCCGGAATTTCCTCCCCCCACGACAGCCACCTGCTTCCCTTTGTAGAAAGGTCCGTCGCAGTGTGGACAGAAAGCCACCCCACGGCCGATATATTCCGCTTCGCCCGGTACGTTCAGTTTGCGCCAGCTTGCACCGGTGGCAACGATTACCGCCGGAGCTGAGAAACGTTCTCCTCCTTTGGCTGTCAGAACCTTATCCTTTCCATCAAGCTCTATCTTTTCGATCTGGCGATGTTCGAGCAAATCGATGGGATATTGTGACATGTGGGTTTTCAGATTATCGGCCAACTGGCTTCCGGTTGTCGAAGGTACGGAGATCAGGTTCTCTATGCCTACTGTTTCTTTTACTTGTCCGCCGATCCGTTCGGCAATGACCGCTACATTCAAGCCTTTACGGGCCGAATAGATGGCAGCAGCCGAACCGGCCGGACCTCCGCCGGCTACAATCACATCATATTTTTTGATGGAAGTTTCCGCACTGTTCGTCTCCGTTCCATATTGTTCTTCCAGTTTGGCCAACAGTTCGCCAAAGTCACCACGCCCCACGTGGATCAGTTTACCGTCTGCGAAGACAGAAGGAACCCCCTGTATTTTCAGTGCCTCTACTTCCGCCTGGTTGATGGCTCCGTCCACGGTCTGGTGCTGAATCTGTCCGTTCAGCGTGGTCATGGCGTTGAGTGCCTGCACCACGTCGGGGCAGTTGGTACAGGTCAGTGACACGTAAGTTGTCAGGCGGACAGGTCCTTTCAATGATTTTACCCGGTTGCAGATGCCTTCGTCCGGAAAGTTCTTTCCTTTTCCGTCCGTATTCAGGATGGCAAGCAGTAGGGAACTGAATTCATGCCCATTGGGAACGGCCCGGAAGGTGATACCTGTCCTGTGTTCTCCTTTGAGAAGTGTAAATTCCAGTCCTTTGCCTTCATTGATCCGGCAAGAGAGTTTCTCGGAGCAGGATGCCACATCGTTCAGGAGTTCCAGAAGTTCGGTGCGGCTTTCGTGTTGCGGTGAGACGGTGATGTCGAATGTATAGTTCGCCTCCAATGCGGCGAAGATGGTACGTAATTGTTCTTTTATAGCTGAGTCTAACATTATATCGAAGATTGATTAGAGATGAATGATTTAGAAAGATTTATCGTCAAGAGCTAAAAAAGACCGATATGGGGGATACCGGTCTTCATAGGATTGCTGTTTAGATCTTACCGACCAGGTCGATGCTCGGTTTCAGGGTTGCTTCGCCTTTTTTCCATTTAGCGGGGCAAACTTCTCCGTCGTGAGTAGCTACAAACTGTGCGGCCTCTACTTTGCGGAGCAACTCGTCGGCATTACGTCCGATGTTGTTATCCTGTATTTCGGCAATCTTGATTTTTCCTTCCGGATTGACGAGGAACGTTCCGCGGTAAGCCATTCCGTCTTCTTCGATCATCACACCGAATCCACGGCTCAATACACCTGTCGGGTCTGCCAACATCGGATATTTGATCTTACGGATGCTTTCCGAAGCATCGTGCCATGCTTTGTGTACGAAGTGTGAGTCGGTGCTTACCGAGTATACTTCTACACCCATAGCCTGAAACTGTTCGTATTTCTCGGCAACGTCTACCAGTTCGGTCGGGCACACAAAGGTGAAGTCCGCCGGGTAGAAGAAGAAAATAGCCCATTTTCCCTTTACGTCTTCGCTGCTTACTGTTTTAAAACTTCCGTTCTGAAAAGCCTGTACTTTGAATTCAGGCATTTGTGAGTTGATAATTGGTTCCATAATTGTTTCTTATTTAGATTCATTCTTATTTGTTTCCGATGCAAAAATAGGGCGAATTTTCCCGTTTCAGCAAAAAATCCAATTGATAATATTTATCGGCTGATAGATGAAATCTTATAGGCTGCCTTGTTTCGTATGTCCGGTGCCCGATAAATGGGGAGTGGCTTTCGTTTTGATACCTTTTTCTTCTTTTAGCTGTCAGAAAGAGAAGAATATCCCTTGGGGAGTAACCGGGTCTTTTGCGGTTCAAGTCAAACGGGAGGAGCGGAGGTGCCAAAACAGGGCGTTTTTTCTTCAGAAAGCAGGCTTTTGATGTCCGAAAGCCGGTGTTTGGGTCGGGAAGTGCCGGTGTTTTCCGAAAAAGAAGTAAGCATTTGCTCCGAAAGACGTAAGCAAGTTGAGAAAATGCTTACTTCTTTTTGGAATATCTCTATATGTTTTCCCTCATTACATATATTGTAATTGTTCCGAAGAGGAAAAAAAGAAGGATTTCTTTCTGGTTGCCCTCCGGAAATGAACATGCTGAAAAAGATAAAAGGGAAGCATCAAGATTGAATACTGTCCTTTTTGCTCTTTTCTTTCTTGAAGAACCGCTTCTTTGCATAGAAACAGGAACTTAAAGTGATAAAACGGAAATTGCTGACGGGAAAAGGAGGCGAAAAAATCGCTTCACCCTACCTTTGCCCGGAAAAAAGCCAATCTGGAACCATTCGATTATCAATATGACAGAACGCTGCTTTACCCCCCCTCTTATCCGCATCCAGTACCTAAGAGTCGTTAGTGTGTGAACTCGAGTTATCTAATCAAAATAGAAAGAAGTTTGCGTTTTGTTAAAGTTGCCCTCACCTTTAAACTTCCCTCTTACTTTTTAGTCATATAGACAGTTGCAACAAAAAAGACAGATGATTATTTGATAATTTAAAAAAGGAAGAACAATGAAAAGAATAAGTTTTTTATTAGCAGCCCTATTAATGATGGGAGGAATGGTGATGGCACAAGGTCCGCGCAGAGGCGGTCAGGATATGGACCCGAAAACACGTGCCGAACGCATGACCGAACGTATGGCGAAAGAATACTCTTTGAATGAAACTCAGAAGAAAGAGTTGTTTGAGGTCAATATGGCTTTCGTACAAAAGATGGGAGAGCGTCCCGGAAGAATGAAGCCGGAAATGAGACAAGGTAAGAAGGGGCAGAGTCAGGCTACCGACAGCTGCACTTGTAAACAGGATAGGAGAAAAGCTCCTCGCATGTCCAAAGAGGACAGAGAAAAGATGCGTCAGGAGATGAAAGCTTCGCGTGAGTCCTACGAGGCTGGTCTGAAGAAAATTATGACGAAAGACCAGTATGCTGCTTATACCAAGAAGCAGGCCGAGCGGGAGCAGAGAAGAGGAGGCGGAAGATAAGCTTCAGCGTTGATGATTAGTGATGGGGCGGGCATCGACATGGTGGCCGGTCCATCACTAATCATCAATTACTAATTACCAAAATACTTGTATATTTCCCCCGCTTTTTGTTCCTTTGCCGTACGATTTAATAAACTGATAATTCGAATATGAAAAAGCTTATTTATCTGCTTGGGTTGGCAATGCTTATGGCTGTCGCAGCTTGTTCCGGTTCGGCTGAAAAGAAAAAGAGCGATATCCGTGTTTTGATGCAGGATAGCACCGATGCACATGGAGTGCAGCGCATGACGGCCCGTAAGAGCGAGGTAGATATTAAATATAAAGGCAAAGAGTACCATTCGTTTATTTCCCGTACGCCCAATGATTCGCTTCCCCGGGTGGTAAGCCAGATGGGGAATACGTATGTCGACAATCAGATAGTGCTTAGGCTGACGCGTGGAAACGAACATGTTTTCAGCCGTACTTTTACCAAAAAGCAGTTCGAGTCTCTGATAGGCGATGATTTTATGGCGAAATCTATCCTGGAAGGGATTGTTTATGATAAAACGACTCCTGAGGGAATAGTCTATGCTGCCAGTATCTGCTATCCGCAGACAGACCTGTATGTACCTATCTCCATCACGATCTCACCCGATGGAAAAATAAGTATGAAGAAAGAAGAGCTTCTGGAAGAGGTGTACGATGAAGATACATCCGCCCGTTAAAAATACAAAAAGAACCCTTCTCTTTATTTATTCCCAAATCTTTCCCGTTTCTATCTCGTTATTTGCAGTGTGAAATAGTTCCGAAACTTATTATTGACACTAAAAAATAACGATTATGAAGAAGATTTTGTCTATTCTTGTATTGGCCATTGCAGCCGTCCAATTTGCATTTGCAGGTGATATCATCACGAAAGATGCGATGAAATTGCCTCTTCCGGCACGTAATTTTATTAATCGGCACTTTTCCAATCCGCAGATTTCGCATATTAAGATAGAAAATGAGATTTTGCAAACAAAGAAGTACGATGTGTTGTTGACTAATGCAACCGAGATCGACTTTGATAACCGGGGCAACTGGATTGAAGTGGATTGTAAAAAAGCGGCTGTTCCTGCAACAATTGTTCCTGACTTCGTGAAGGAATATATGAAAGCCAATGGGTATCACTCTGAGTTTGTGACTCAGATAGAGCGCGACCGCAAGGGGTATGAAGTCGAGTTGAATACGGATTTGAGCCTGAAGTTTACTAAAGACGGTAAGTTTCGTAAAGCGGAGCATTGATAAATTGGAATAAACCTATTAAAAAAGACCTTGATTATGAAATTTTTGAAATTTAGTTTGTTGACAGCCGTGTTGCTGTCGGTCGTGTTTGCTTTCAGTTCGTGTGGCGATGATGACGATACGGGATATCTTCCGCCGAGCCAGGCCATTCAGGATGCACTGAAGAAGCTTTATCCCAATGCCACTGCCATTAAATGGGAGCAAAAGGGCGTCTATTACGTAGCCGACTGTCAGGCGGACGGCAGAGAGAAGGAAGTTTGGTTCGATGCCAATGCCAACTGGCTGATGACGGAAACAGAGTTGAACAGTATCAATAACCTGCCGCCGGCAGTGTTGACGGCTTTTATGGAGTCGAGTTACAACAATTGGGTAGTGGATGATGTGGTGATATTGGAATATCCGAATGAACCTTCTACGGAATTTGTGGTAACTGTGGAACAGGGTAAAAAGGTAGACTTGTATTTTTCGGAAGGCGGTGGTTTGCTGCACGAAAAAGATGTTACCAACGGTGACGACACACATTGGCCCAGGATTTAAAGGTTGAATGTGCTGCCCGAGGCATGTGAATAGTAAAAACAAGAGGATGTGCAATCTGTGGTGAGTTTTGCACATCCTCTTGCGCTTTATGGGGAATTGCTTTTTACATCGGCTTATAATCCTTTGCCAGTCCGCCTTCACTTGTTTCTTTATAAAGTGAGGGTAGGTCGTGGCCGGTTTGTTTCATCACTTGTATTACTTTGTCGAAAGAGACACGGTGCATTCCATCGGTAAATGAAGAGTATAGATTGGCGTCCAATGCGCGGGCGGCCGCATAAGCATTACGCTCGATACAAGGAATCTGTACCAATCCGCATACCGGATCACAAGTCATGCCCAAGTGATGTTCCAGTCCCATTTCGGCAGCATATTCAATTTGAGCCGGACTTCCTCCGAATAGCTGGTTGGCGGCAGCCGATGCCATGGCACATGCCACGCCTACTTCTCCCTGGCAGCCTACTTCTGCTCCGGAGATGGAAGCATTTTGCTTGACGATGTTACCTATCAATCCGGCTGTTGCCAATGCGCGAAGGATACGCATCTCACTGAACTCACGGCTTTTGGCAAGATGATAAAGAACGGCAGGCATCACTCCGCACGATCCGCATGTGGGTGCTGTTACGATTTTGCCTCCCGAGGCATTCTCTTCACTTACGGCAAGCGCGTAGGCAAATACCAATCCGCGTGACTGCAAAGAAGCCTTGTATCCGGTAGCGCGGATATAATATGTGGAAGCTTTACGTCTCAGGTTCAATGGGCCGGGCAGCACTCCTTCTTGTTCGAGACCACGCTGGACAGACTCCTTCATCGTATCCCATACTTCTTTCAGATAGTCCCATATATCAGGATCTTCGCATTCTTTCACGTATTCCCAGTAACTTTTTCCGGTATGTTCGCACCAATCCAGAATTTCGGTCATGCTGTTCATGGAGTATACTTCCGGGCTTTCAATAGACGGCTGTTTGTTGTCTTCGGCCAATGCACCTCCCCCTACACTGTAGACAGTCCAGTTTTCCAGTTCATTGCCGCCGGCATCAAGTGCCACAAAGTTCATTCCGTTCGGATGGAAAGGAAGAAAGATTTTGGGTTGCCATATAATATCTACCGGTGCAGTAGGTTTCAGTGTGTCAATGATGGCTACATCCGTCATGTGTCCTTTTCCTGTCGCCGCCAGGCTTCCGTAGAGGGTCACTTTGAACGATGCTGCTTCAGGATGTCGTGTGAGGAACATTTCTGCTGCCTTGCGAGGTCCCATGGTGTGACTGCTCGAAGGTCCGGTTCCAATGCGATAGAGTTCTTTTATTGATTTCATATTAGCTAATTAGGTTGTTGCGCAAAGGTAATTGTTTTTCAAAATTTTTGGTAACTTAATACCATTTCTTCTTTCGGAAAAACCAGTATACGGCTCCGCCCACCAGGAGCATCAATATCCAGGCATATACATATCCATATCGCCAGTCTAATTCGGGCATAATCTTGAAGTTCATTCCCCACACTCCGACAAGAAAAGTCAACGGAATAAAGATGGTGGAAACAATGGTGAGGCGCTTCATGATATCATTCATCCGCAAGTCATTGTTGGATATGTAAAGATCAACCAGGGACGATAGGGTTTCCCGGCATATTTCGATGGTTTGCAATACGAATTGCAGATGGTCGTTGACATCATTGAAGAAAGCACGGTTCACTTTGTGCATCAGGGAGTTTTCCGCCCTCAGGAGTTTCACGTATTGTTCCTTTAATGGAAGAATGGCTTTCTTCATCAGCATGTACTGCCGGCGGAGTGCCTGTATCTGGATGCCGATATCGTTACCGTCACTGATGGTGAGCAATTCTTCTTCCAGGTCTTCCAGGGAGTCGTCGATGGTAGATACGGTGGCGATGTAATTCCCCATTATGCTGTTTAGTAAGACACTGAGCAGGTAGTCGCTTTGTCTGCCCCGTATTTTTAGTACATCATTGTGAAGGGCGGAGGTGACATCGTCAAAGAAGTCGGTTTCGTTTTCCAGGAAGGTGAGTACAAAGTTGCTTCCTTGGATGATGCATACTTGTTGCTGTTCCAGTTCATCCAGTTCATCTTCCGGGCTTTTCTCTTCTTTGTTGTTGAAGCGGAATAGCTTCATGATAAGCACCGTGTACTTGTCATGCTCCTCTATTTTAGTGGGATGCTCGGCATTCAGAATATCCTGAAGGATAAGAAAGTCTATTTCAAAGTGACTGCATATTTCCCGGATGACTTCGGTGTTCTGAAGTCCGTGCACCTGCAGCCAGTTGATCTGCTCGCGGTTGAGAGAATTGGCGACAGTCTGGAAATTGACACCTGAAACCTCCTGCATCACAAGAGCGTTGTAAGTACATAAATGCAGGTGGGTGGGAGTCTGGCTCTCACCGTTATAAACTAATCTTTCACTTAACAGGTTATTCTTCATATTCTTCTTTTTTTATGCCAAATCGACTACCGTGATACCTGCACCTCCCAATTGGATATGTTCGTCGGCAAAATGGCGGACTCCCGGTATGGTTTGCAAATATTGGCGGATAAGGGTACGCAGGATACCCGTACCGGTCCCATGTAGGATGCGTACCCGGCTCATACCGACCAGGATGGCGTCGTCTACAAAGTAGGTTACAGCTTGTAGAGCTTCGTCTCCCCGCATTCCCCGTACATCGATATCTTGCTTGAAGTTCAGCTTTTTTTCGTACATGCTGTCCTGAGTCTGGTTGCTGACAAAAGAACTTTTGGCAGACTCTTGTTTTTGGGGGACTGCGTTGCTGCGTTCCAGCCGCTCCGTCTTTACAGTTGTCTTGATGCTGCCGAAGGCTACCACGGCATTCTTCCCGTTGATTTCAAGTACTTCTCCGACCGAACTTTGTCCTTTGATACGTACCGGACACCCTTCGGTGATGGGAGTCGCTTTGGGAGTTTGTTGAACTGCCGGCTGTTCTTTGGTGCCGTTTTGCTTTTTCTCCTTCTTGCGGTTTTGCTTCTCTTTCAGCTTCTCCATCTTTCGGGCTATCTTATCTTCCTGTTCCTTGGAAGTCAGGTTGTCTATCGATTCACGGAAGTCCGCCAGTTCCTGGCGTACCAGACGTGTTTTTTCTTTTCAGCCTGTGCCTCTTTTATGGTACGGATGGTGTTCTCGATACGTGCATTTGATTCTTGCAACAACCGCTCCGCCTCCTCTTTTGCCTGACGGATGATCTCTTTTCTCGACTTTTTGTAATTCTTCCATCTCAGCCTGATAGCGGGCAATGGTTTCTTCCATATGCTTTTCGCGCTGGCGGATAGTCTGACGCTTTCCTTCCCAATAACGTTTGTCACGTACGATATCCTGCAAATACTTGTCGGCATTGATATATTCACTTCCCACAATCTCAGAAGCATCTGCGATCACATCTTCCGGTAATCCGATTTTACGAGCGATTTCTACAGCGAATGAACTGCCCGGATTACCGATCTGAAGTTGGAAAAGTGCCTGCATCAGATGACGGTCATATAGCATGGCACCGTTTACTACACCTTCGTGATCCTCTGCAAAATGTTTTAGATTCTGGTAGTGTGTAGTTATAACACCGAAAGTACCCTTTATGTTGAATCGTTTCAGTACAGCTTCGGCAATAGCTCCGCCGATCTGGGGTTCTGTACCTCCACCGAATTCGTCAATTAAAATCAGACTTCGTTCGTTGCAGTTCTTCATCATGATTTTCATATTGGTCAAGTGTGAAGAATAGGTACTCAAATCGTCTTCAATGGATTGTTCATCACCGATGTCGATGAAGATACTGCCAAACAGGCCTACATGACTTCGTTCATGCATGGGTACGAGCATGCCGCATTGCAGCATATATTGTAGTAACCCGACTGTTTTCAGACATACGGATTTACCTCCGGCGTTGGGACCGGATATAATAAGGATACGCCGTTTGAGGTTCAGTTCTATGTCCAATGGCACTACTTTCTTTCCATGTTTGGCAAGCGAAAGTTGTAATAGTGGGTGTACGGCCATTGTCCAGTCCAATAATTGCTCGTTCTCCAGGCTGGGTTTGATACTGTTTGTTTGGATGGCGAAGTGACTTTTGGCACGAATGAAGTCTATCTCGGCAAGAAATTCATACGATTGCAGTATTTCCGGGATAGAAGGACGCAGGGTGTTAGAGAACTCAGTCAGGATACGGATGATCTCCCGGCGTTCATCCCCTTCCAGTTCACGGATACGGTTGTTGGCTTCCACTACTTCCGCTGGTTCGATAAATACAGTTTTTCCGCTGGCCGATTCATCGTGGACGATTCCTTTGATTTTACGTTTTAATCCCGGAGCCACCGGAATAACCAATCGACCGTCGCGCATGGTTGGTGCCACGTCTTTGTCCACATAGCCTTCGGATTGTGCGTTTCGGAGTATGCTGTTAAGCGAACGTGAGATACTTCCCATCGTGTTAGCCAGTTCCCGTCGGATGCGTGACAGTTCGGTCGAAGCATTATCCTTGATTTTGCCATATTTATTTAAAATGCCATCAATCTTGGTGATAAGTTGTGGAAAGACAGTTATGTCACCGGCCAGTTTTTTCAGGCTGGGGTAGGGACAATCCGATTCTTCTTCATCATTGCGCTGCAGGAAACGGATGATGTCCCGGATGGTCTCCAACGAACGTCGTAGATCAAACAATTCTTGTTCGTCCATGTACATTCCTTCTATTCGGATTCGTTTCAAAGAGGGACGGACATCGAAAAAAAATTGGTCGGGAAAGTTATCTTCCTCTTGTATGATGCGAACAAACTCTGCAACCTGATTCAGCAGTTCATCAACTTCTTCAAAGTGATCGGAAAAATTCATTTCATTCACTCTCTCTTCTCCTAATGTGCTGAGACATTTGTCTTTTAATAATTGTCTGATTTGGTCGAATCCTATTTTCTGCTCAAAATTCTGGGGATATATCATGGATTATCTAATTTATCTATATAACAGTTTCAATTGAATTGTTCCGCAAAAATACGATTATTCCACGAAAAAATGGCAAAATGTTTGTGGATTTAAAAATGATTCGTACCTTTGCATCGCTTTAAGAGAAAAAGCACTACTTAACCGTAGTTTTTGGAGAGGTGGCAGAGTGGTCGATTGCGGCGGTCTTGAAAACCGTTGTACTGCGAGGTACCCGGGGTTCGAATCCCTGTCTCTCCGCTGAGCGTCAAAGATAAATGACGGAAAAGTAAAAGTAAGTCCCGTAAAATCAAGGTTTTACGGGATTTTTTATATTTATGCTTGGACAAGTGAAAAACATGATTAGCCTGTCATCGCAGCCAAGAACATAACAATAATCAAATAACGTTTGCAGGCTGTACAGACGGGCAAAAAGACTATACACTAATTTTGTATTATGAAATCAATAGAATTGTTATGTTGCATGTTGTTTGTCATAAGTTGTTTAGGTAAGTCTCAACCAAAGCAACAATCTGCCGATTTATATAGGTTGCCCTTATGTAATGAATGTGTGAAAAATGAAATTTATTGTGCTTTGACACTAATGGGATCTGTTGAAGTTGATGATTTAAATGAAAATACAAATAAATAGAGATTTGATTAGGCTAATAGAAGAATACGCAGGAAGTTTGAATACGTATTCTGATGTGACATTCATGAGAAGAAAACAAGAATATCAACGATTAACGATACGGGATTTACAGGAAGGAGTTATTAATAAGAAAATCTATTGATTTGCCGACACTGCCCTGCCCTAAAAAAAGATATACAATGAAAGTAAAATTATTGTTTTTGGTCTTCGTTCTGTATGCGTGTGGAACTAAAACGGTTTCGGAAGAGAAATCTTATGATCGAATAACCATGACGACTTATGAAAACAAGTATGATGAAAATAATCGTTTGTCAGAGGTACAATTGACCAGAACATCTCATCATAGGTATGAAGAAGATTCTGAAACAATTGATTTAATTGATGATAAAAGCACGTATTATTATACGTATATCAACAACGAAGAGTTTACGGTAAGAAGAAAGTCAAAGAGGTCGGGAAATATCAAGATTATGAGATATGCTCCCCAAAGGGAGGAGGTGTTAACATTAAATGCCCAAGGGGATACCATTGATTATTTATTGCAGAAATATTACGATAAAAGTAAACTCAAATTAGTGTATGTTAGAAATATAAACAATGACTATGTACTGCATGAAGACAACGACTATGAGGAAAAAAATGAATACGACGGGAATGGTAATCTAACAAAAAGAGTGCAATACTATTTTGACATAGGGAAAAAAAGAACCACTTACTTCTTTCGGGGACTATCTTATGAGGAAGCTAAAAAAAGGATTCCCCGTACAGACGAGGACTATGACATCGTGTGCGATATAGAGAAAATGGCAGGAGACACCCTTATCAGGAAATGTATAAAGAATGGTATTGTCAGTTCTATTAACAAGACGATTGTTGACGAAAAAGGGAAAAAGGAATTTATATTCGACGCTGACATGAAGTTCACAGGTAGTTTCACGGAATTTAAGTCGGATGGTTTTGATATTCACGTTGATCGTATTGTACTGGACGATTGCACGGATATTGATAGCACTTATTATAAGAATGGGAAAGAGGTAAGATGCGTTTATCTTTCGGATACGTCTAAACGTATTGTACTTTCTAAATATGATAAATGGGGAAATATGGTTGAGAGGGTGGAAAAGACAAAGTATTTTTATTCGCAAGACGGAGAGGAATTGATCAATGAAATGCTGCAAGTAGTGAGAGAGAATGAGAAGAAGAAAGAAAGTAGAAAGCGATTGAAAATATCAAAATAAAAAGGTTGTGAGAAATAAACATTTAATCGGGGTATGAAGGGGGGAGACAGATTCTTAGAAAGAATGACCGTTATTGTGACGATGATTTTCACGATATTCATGATTATCAGAATCGGCTACTTGCGGATCGGTCTCCTGACCCTCGTCATGTGCGCATGATCGGACTTTTCTCGTTTGTCCCCCATAGGTATATTGTATCGCTGAATACAGGAAGGTGCTGGAAGGCGACAGAGATATGCTAATCAGATACCCTCTCTTTCCTTCTAATGACTTTTCATTACGCTTTTAATAAAGATATTGGTAGAAGACAATTGTCTGAGACTAATTGTGAGTTCTATTCCTCAATGTGGCTTAATGATTTTCTGTTCTGTGATTCTCTTCGACTTTTTTTGTTGATCGGCTAATATTACAATGATAACAGACATTAGTATCAGTAATAAACCGATTAATGATTGTAATGTGAAATGTTCCGAAAATACCAATACGCCTACAACCACTGCGACCAAAGGTTCCATTGAACCAAGGATGGCTGTTGTTGTCGAACCGGCATATTTTACCGCTAAAATCAACGTAAGGTCGGAGATGACGGTAGATAGAAATGCCAATGCCAAAATATAAAATCCGGCTTTTGTGCTGGGGATGGAGGATATACCTGCTGTAAATAGACTGTAGATGAAAAAGATTACGCAACCGCCTAAAAGCACATAGAACGTAAGCACTTCAGCAGGTAATTTACCTATATCCAATTGATTCAGAGCAACAATATATATCCCATAGGTTAATATCGTAAGAGCTGCGAGTCCGATACCCATCAATCGGATACTGCCTCCTCCCGACCAACACATAAGTGCAACACCGATTAGTGAGAGTGAGGCTGCTAAGAATAGAGATTTGGATTTTTGTTCTTTAAAGAATACTACCATTAAGAAGCTGACACAGATTGGATAGAGAAAGTGAATGGTTGTAGCCACTCCACTAGTTATATAATGGTAGGAATAAATAAGAAATAGCGCTGTAAGAGCATACAAGGCACCTAAACCGATGATAGAGATCAGATGTTTCATATTTATTTTTAAAGTACTTTTGTGCAAAAGACATACTGCTCCCATCATAAGGGTAGAAAATAGAAATCGATAAAAAAGAATGTTGGATTCATTCATTTCCATATTTCCCATTAATGGAATTGTAAATAATGGAATGAGCCCAAATGTACCTGATGAAATCATTGCATAAATAATACCTTTTAAACTTTTCATATCATACAGAATTAAAATTTGAGCGCAAAGGTAGGTTACAGGGAAGAATGAAAAGTTACCAAAAGATAATTAATGCATATCGGCCCTGATTCTACTTAAGGATTGTGGAGTTATGTCCAGCCATGCGGAGAGGTCTCTCATTGATAATCTTTGTATCAGTTTGGGCATTTCTTTAAGTAGATATTGATATTGTTCTTTTTTGCTCATCCAGTGGATAGATGAAAAATAAAAAGAAGATGAAGTAAGCCATTCCTGAAGAATCATTCTTCCCCAATTGGATAAATTAAGAGAGTCTTTGAATGAGGTGGCTAAGTCTTTACGGGAGATTCTCCATAAAATACAAGTATCTACTGCCTCTAAAGTATATAGTGATTGTCTGCTCTCTGTCAGGTTGGGTGAACTGAGTGGGGCATCATTTTCTAATGCAAAAAATATGATAAATTCTCTGCCCTCTCTTAGAATCGTACTTTTTACAATCCCTTTCTCAACAAAATAGATATAGTGATCTGTTTGCCCTTCTTGAAGGATAATCTCTCTCTTGGGCACAGAAAATTTTGTGAACTTTTCAAGCAATATTTCTATATCTTTTTCAAAAAGTCCATATTTATCTCTTAATATTTTTTTAATCCCGTTCTCCATACTTTAAAGAAAACAAAAAGACACGATGCAATGTTGGCGTAATTCTGATAAAAATGTACGGCATACCACTTGTAAAAGTATACTTAATTATAGAAAGAAACGGGGAAACAGGCCGATATTGAAGTGGCAATGCTCCTGGGAAGGGTACACAGAAAACATACTCTATCCGGTGAAGTGATGCTATCCATGAGTCAGAAACAGATATTAAAGTATATGTTTTACCGATGAAATCACTATTTTTGCTGCATATATGGATATATTGATTAATCAGGAGGAGATATAATGCTTGCATATACATATGTCGAACATGGGAAGTTTGAACTTTTGGAGAAGTTGAGGCCACAAATAAAAGATGCCCGGGATGCAATCGTACGTGTAACACTTGGCAGTATCTGCACCAGTGATCTTCATATTAAACATGGCAGTGTTCCGCGTGCAGTTCCTGGTATTACAGTCGGCCACGAGATGGTGGGCATTGTGGAGGAAGTAGGCTCCGGCGTCATTTCCGTCAGACCCGGTGATAGAGTGACAGTCAATGTCGAAACCTTTTGTGGAGAATGTTTCTTTTGTCGGCACGGATATGTGAACAACTGTACTGACCCCGACGGAGGATGGGCATTAGGTTGCCGTATTGATGGCGGACAGGCGGAATATGTCAGGGTTCCGTATGTCGAGCAGGGATTGAATCGTATTCCCGATAATGTCAGTGATGAACAAGCTCTGTTTGTAGGTGATGTGCTTGCGACGGGGTTCTGGGCTACCCGCATTTCGGAGATATCCGAAGATGATACGGTTTTGATTATAGGTGCCGGCCCTACCGGAATCTGTACTTTGCTCTGTGTGATGTTAAAGAAGCCACGGCGCATTATTGTTTGTGAACGGTCTGCTGAGAGAATCCGGTTTGTTCGTGAACATTATCCTGACGTGCTGGTGACAGAACCTGAAAACTGTAGGGATTTTGTACTCTGCAACAGCGATCATGGTGGAGCGGATGTCGTGTTGGAAGTGGCGGGTTCCGAAGAAACTTTCCGTCTGGCGTGGGAGTGTGCCCGCCCCAATGCCATCGTTACCATCGTAGCCCTTTATGACAAACCTCAGTTTTTACCTTTGCCCGATATGTATGGCAAGAACTTGATCTTCAAAACAGGTGGGGTAGATGGTTGCGATTGTGCCGAGATTCTCAGTCTGATTGAGCAAGGCAGGATAGACACTACTCCTCTTATTACGCATAGGTTTCCGTTGAACGAAATAGAGGAAGCTTATCGTATCTTTGAAAACAAGCTGGAGGGAGTTATCAAGATAGCTATAACAGGAGGCAGGTAGGGGAGTGTTTGTATTGACACTTTCTGCACATATTACAATTGAAAAGGAAAAATCATAGAGTTAATCAAATCAAAGAAAATGCCTATCATAGAAATATCATCCTTGTCTCATCCCGGAGTAGAGATATTCAGTACCCTTACTGAAGCCCAGTTGCGTAATCGCATCGATTCCGACCGGGGAATTTTTATAGCAGAAAGCCCCAAGGTTATTCAAGTTGCTTTAGACGCCGGTTATGAACCTTTGGCTATTTTATGTGAGCAAAAACATATCATCGGTGACGCTGCCGTTATCATTGAGCGTTGTGGTGATATTCCTGTCTATACAGGCAAGCGTGATATACTTGCTTTGCTCACCGGATATACACTTACCCGCGGAGTGCTTTGTGCCATGCGGCGTCCTGAATTAAGAAGTGTGGAGGAAGTATGCCGCGAAGCCAAACGTATCGTGGTAATAGATGGAGTTGTTGACACCACTAACATCGGAGCTATTTTTCGTTCGGCTGCTGCCCTCGGCATAGATGCTGTTTTGCTGACGCGGAACTCTTGTGATCCGCTCAATCGCCGTGCGGTCAGGGTATCTATGGGGTCAATATTTCTTGTATCATGGACTTGGATAGATGGTTCTCTCAGCAGGCTTGGCGATTTGGGATTTCGTACGGCTGCTATGGCACTTACTGATGATTCCATCTCTATCGATGATCCGGTTTTGAAGACTGAGCCCAAGTTGGCTATCATAATGGGTACCGAAGGAGACGGACTGCCGTACGAGACAATTTCCGAAGCCGATTATGTGGTTCGCATCCCTATGTCGCATAGTGTAGATTCACTTAATGTGGCGGCTGCTGCTTCTGTGGCTTTTTGGGAACTTCGTGCTCCAACTTTCAAGGAGTGATATGCCGAAGTTATACTTACAGTTATCCGGTTCTTATCAAATTAAAGAAAAACATTTTCCCATGGCTTAGATCTAAATTCTTTAGGCCGCTATAGCTTAAATAAATGTTATATCACAAACTTTTCTCTTTGGGCATTGTTTCGGAGTGCAGTAAGTTATTTAAAAACATACCGATATGGAAGAGAAAAAAGAAGCCCGTCAAAAACGGAACAGGGAAAAATTAGCAACTGCTGATTGGGTAATGGCAGAATTTTATGCTACGTGGTGTCCTCATTGCAAACGTATGCAGCCCGTTGTAGAAGAATTCAAGAAACTTATGGAAGGGACTCTCGAGGTAGTACAGATCGATATCGATCAGGAAGATGCTTTGGCTAATTTCTATACGATCGAATCGGTTCCGACATTTATTTTAATGAGAAAGGGAGAACAGCTTTGGAGGCAATCCGGAGAACTGGATTTAGAAAGGCTGAAGAAAGCAGTGAAAGACTTTAAATCCTGAAAAGGCAATACGAATTACACGGATTATCAAGACAAGCACTGCTTTATTTGCTTTCAGTCTGTGATAATCCGTGTAACCCGTGTTGCAAATATTGTTACAAGATCCCTGTCTTGGGGATTATTCGGCAACAAATATCGGACTCAATACGTTTTTATCGGCATCTACCGGATAGAGAGCTTGTTCTTTTTCCAGCCTTTGAACCATTAGACGGAAGAGTTCTTTCGCTTTTTGTTGGTTTGTTTTTGACAGATCATTTTTTCGTAAGGATCTTCTGAGAGGTTAAACAGTTTATAGGTAGGCGCCTCCGGAGTCTGTGGGTTATAATAATAGATAAATTTCCAGTCTCCCTTACGATAAGAGGTGAAATAGCTGCCGCGATGCTCATGTGGGAAATGCATTAAGAAATCATCACGATGCTTTTTATCTCTCTTTCCCTTTAACAGTTTTCTTAAATCGGCTCCGTCTAAGATATGGTTGGGAGCAGGTTTGACACCCGCAACAGAAAGTACGGTTGGATATATATCCATAACCGTTCCCATTTGGGTTTGTATGGCATTCCGGGCTATAGGATATGCCTTTTGGAATTTATTGTTTGGGTTGGGATGTGCCCAGCTGACAATGAAAGGAACACGGACTCCCCCCTCATATTCCGATCCTTTTTTCCCTTGAATGGGGCAGATGAACCATAATCGGCAGCATCCCCGAGTGGTGCATCACCACCATTATCTCCCAAAAAGATGATCAGAGTATTTTCCGCTATTCCCATATCTTCGAGTTTATCCAGAATGTCTCCCAGCGATTTATCCATACCTTCGATCAGGGTGGCAAAAGCGCGTGCTTGTTGAGATTTGTTTGGATCGGTATAGTGGCTGATGAAGCGTTCATCGGTTTCGAATGGAGAGTGAACGGCATAGTGTGCCATGTTTAGATAGAAAGGCTTTTTTTCTGCAACGGCTTTTTCTATCTCTTTACCGGCTTCTAATGTGAGTGCATCACTTAAGAAGGTGTGAGTTTTGTGATATTGTTCCAAGTCGGGCACGGCTCTTGCTCTTTGACCCTTGATCCAGCCGTATCCGTTTTCTCCATGATAACTACCCGGATGACCGATTGCCGAACCGGCTATGTTGACATCAAAGCCCAGATTCGTAGGGTTTTCTCCTTCGCTTTTCAGACATCCGAAGTGTGCTTTACCCACATGGATCGTTTTGTATCCGGCTTGTTGTAATAAATAGGGATAGATCATATCCTGATGAGTAAGCCCTTTCCAATTCCAATGGAATGGTCCGTATGGAGTGCGGTTGTTGCTTTCCGCATTGATCCAGTTCGTAGTGCGGTGACGGGCTGCATTTTGTCCGGTCATGATGGATGCTCTGGAAGGGGAACTCACGCTTTGTGCATAAAAAGTGGAAAAGCGGATTCCCTGGTTTGCCAGGCGCTCCATATTGGGAGTACGATACCAATCGTTTAACGGTTGTCTCTGTGCATTTCCGTTTTCGTCCGTAACAAAGGGAACGGAGGTGTCCATTAATCCCATGTCGTCGACTAAAAAAACAATGATATTGGGGCGTTCTTGTGCACTTACTGTTGTGAAACATGCACTGCAGAGGGCTCCCATCAAACTTCGGCTAACTATTCTATTGCTCATTGTGGTTAGTTAAAAAGGTTATTGAGTAGATTGGAACAGGATAATCATAGATATATTAATGATCCGGGATAAAGATATTAAAAAGATATCGGGTTTACAAGAAAAAAGCTAAGAAATAGGATTGGGAAAAGTCTAGATACTGATAAGAATAAAAGATGGAATACAATTGCCATTTTCTACTCAAATATTGTTTTATTAATTAAATTTATGTTACTTTTGCCTGGATAGAGAATTAACTATGGAATTCATAAATCCTAAATTTAAGTATATTTTTGCCTCCATTCTTTTGTTGGGGGGCTTTTTATGTGGGTATAATTTCAAACAATGGTATGTAACCAACCATCGAAACGAAAAACATATTTCTCTTATCTATTCTTGTTCAAAAAAAGAGGCTGACCGGGGACAATTTGAAGAACTGCTGAAGAAAGAATTTAGGTCGAAGGGTGTAGAACCTATATTTGATAAATACTATCTTGATTGTAACCGTTTCGGTCAGGCTGTCGAGATGGAACACATCGGTAATTATCTTGGTGTACTGAAAAGTAAGCCGATAGATCTTATTATGGTGATGGGAGATCAGGCTACCCATTCTTTATTATCGACTCGACATCCTTTGCTCTATTCTGTTCCGGTGGTAGCTTGTAATGTGCATTTTCCTGATGAAAACCTTTTGAAAAAATATGAGTCCAGAAAAGTATATGCTCTAAGAGATACCCCCGACTTTAAGCATAATATGGAATTTATAAGGTCTTTGCAGCCACATGTTGGTCTGGAAATCGTTTATAACATTGACTTGACGCCTCTCGGTCATAAATCTTTTGACTTATTAAATCAGGTGGTTGATAGAAAAGATGTACAGATTCTGGGACATAAATCAGCATTCTCCATGGAGTATGAATATAAAGAAATGAGAGAAATGATTGAGTTTTATAATCTGATGCCTGCCGTAGCAAATAACCGGATAAAAAGAATGAGTTGACAATAAGCCTTTGCCCCTTCCGGTATATTAAAGGTGCTTCTTTGCTTGTAATGATGGAAAATTCAAAAGTGAGCAGGGGAAGAAAGCATTTCTGCTTGATAAATTCGATATGGTATCGTTTCCGATAGTGAATGCCTTAAGCATACCTTCATTTAGTTGTGTACATGCCGGATTCGGAGAAGGAAATAAAATTGTTGGCGGCTATATGGCCACCAAAGAGATTTCTGTACAGGCTGCTGCCGATCTGTCTACCCGGTTGATGAATAAAGAAAAATAGGTATGCCTAAAATAAGGGATTTGAGAAAAGAATATGTACTTGATTGGAGCGTTTTTTCTACTTATAATGGTTATGATATTAAAAACGTGGGCAAGAATGTGCGTATTATTAATTATCCTATTTATGATCATTATCGTGAGGAATTTTATTTATTGGGGGTATTATTTGTCTTTGCATTCATTTTTATTTCCGTCAGTTTGCTGCATACTCGGCGGCGTTCGCTGATTGAACGCAAAAACTTGAAAATATTGGAAGAAGCACACAAGCGTTTGACTCTTTCTGCGGATGGAGGACAGATTTCGCTTTGGAATATGCAGGGAAGTGATATCGAGTTTGATGATAATTATGCGCGTCTGACAGGAGTAGAAAAAAGGAAGTTTAAGAGAACTGATTTTTTGGAGTATGTACATCCTGATGACTCGCAGTTATTAAGTTCTTTTTATGAAGCGTTGTGCAAATCTCCGGGTGTAGAAATACAACGGGTACGTTTCCGTTTTGATGAAAAGAAAGGTTATCAATGGTATGAATTACGATGCCGCAGTCTGAAGGATATTAAAGGAGAGATGATGCTGGCGGGAATCATGCAGAATATTCAAGAGTCGGTAGAACGTGAGCATCAGTTGATTGTGGCGAAACAAATGGCTGAGAAAGCTGAACTGAAACAATCTTTCCTTAATAATATGAGTCATGAAATCCGTACTCCACTCAATGCCATTGTGGGGTTTACAAATGTATTGTTGGGTGAAGGCTCCGAGGAGATTGATCCTGATGAAAAGGCGAGTATGCTTGAGATTATCAATCATAATAATGAATTGCTCTTGAAGCTCATTAATGATGTACTGGAAATTTCCCGCCTGGATTCCGGAAGTCTGGATTTTGACATGAAGGAATGGAATATGACAGATATTGTCAAAGAGATTTATAAGACGTACCAACCCTTAATCCGGCCTTCTTTACAGTTTCGTCTCGAATTGGATGATACTGTTCCTGTGCCTGTTCATACAGATCGTCTCCGTTTTGCTCAGGTTATTTCAAACTTTTTGAATAATGCTAACAAGTTTACCCAAAATGGATATATCGCTTTGGGGTGTAAAGTAGACAAGAAGCATAGGGAGGTTCGTATATATGTGGAAGATAGTGGTAAGGGAATTGATGAAAAGGAACTTATGATGATTTTTGAGCGTTTCTATAAAACTGACGAGTTTGAACAGGGAAGTGGTCTTGGTCTTGCCATCTCTAAAGTTATTATCGAGCGGTTGTCGGGACGTATAAAAGTACACTCTGAAAAAGGTAAAGGAAGTTGTTTTACAGTGATTTTATCATTGGCGGATGCACCGGAGAATCACATGTTGATTTGAATAGTGTGGTTGTTGTTTCAAGATACCGGTTGTTCTTGCTGTCTTTTTCAGTGGATGTGAATAACCATAGGTTATAAGGGATAAAAAAATTAAGTGTTTGTCTCTCAATTTAAAATGCTTCCTTTGTAGTGTACTAATTAAAGACACTATAAATAAATTCATTTATGTTGAGCGAGAAAAGAAACAGTATGCTTCACGGGGTTTTGTTGATAGCCCTGTTTTCATGTGCGGCCTTTTATATAGGTGACATGGAGTTCATAAAGAAACTCTCTTTCAGTCCGATGATTGTCGGAATTATTTTGGGCATGTTGTATGCTAACAGTCTCCGAAACAATCTTCCTGAGACGTGGGTACCGGGTATACAGTTCTGTTCAAAACGTATTTTACGGATAGGCATTATCCTCTATGGGTTTAAGTTGACTTTTCAGGATGTATTGGCGGTGGGGCTGCCCGCGATATTGATTGATACTATTGTAGTAACCATAACGATTCTTGGAGGTATCTTAATCGGTCGTATGCTTAAAATGGATCGTGGAGTGGCGTTACTTACTTCTATCGGTAGTGGAATTTGTGGTGCAGCGGCTATTTTAGGGGCCGAATCGACCATTCAGACAAAACCATATAAAACGGCGGTTGCTGTTTCTACTGTAGTTATTTTCGGAACTTTGTCCATGTTTATCTATCCTATATTATATAGAAATGGAACTTTTGTGCTTTCACCCAACGAGATGGGGATATTTACCGGTGCTACGTTGCATGAAGTGGCGCACACTGTTGGTGCGGGAAATGCGATGGGGAAGGAGGTTTCGGATGTTGCTATTATCGTGAAGATGATTCGTGTGATGATGTTGGTACCTGTTTTGTTGATAACCAGTTTTATGGTATCCAGGGCTGCCGTGAAAGCTGGTGGACAAGGAGGTAGTATGAAGGACATATCTATTCCGTGGTTTGCTATCGGTTTTTTAGCGGTTATCGGTTTTAATCCTTTGATCTATTGCCACAAAGTTTAATAGCTTTTATCAATAATCTGGATACTTTCTTGCTGACTATGGCAATGACTGCATTAGGTGCGGAAACCAGTATCGACAAATTTAAGAAAGCTGGTGCCAAGCCATTTGTACTTGCTTCTTTGCTGTATTTATGGCTAATTGTCGGAGGATATTTTTTGGTAAAACTCCTTGCTCCTGTCTTAATGTAAGAAGATGTTTCTTCCGGTCTCTGAATATCCTTGATTCTTTTCCCGATAGAGTTTTGCAACTTTGTTGCACTTGAAAACTACTACCTTTGCATCATAAACCTAATAGTAGATTGGATTATGGGACATTGTAAATGTGAAATGAATGCAAATGTGCGAGTAGAAAGCTGTCAGGAAGCGAATGGCTTCATAAAGGAATATTGGAAGGTAATACTTTCATTGTTAATGTTGATAGCGGGTGCAATAATGAATCAGTTGGATGTTGCTTTTTTCAGAGATAATACGATATCTTTGGTTTGGTATATACTGGCTTATCTGCCTGTAGGTTTACCTGTGATAAAAGAAGCATGGGAGAGTATTCTTCAGAAAGATTTCTTTAGTGAGTTTACGTTGATGTCGGTTGCAACGTTAGGTGCTTTTTATATTGGTGAATATCCGGAGGGAGTTGCCGTTATGTTATTTTATTCGGTTGGTGAATTATTTCAGGATAAAGCGATAGACAAGGCTAAGCGTAATATCAGCGCTTTGCTGGATGTTCGACCTGAAAAGGCTGTGGTTGTGAGAAGTAATGAGATTGTTACGGTGGATCCGAGATCGGTTCTTATAAATGAAATTATTGAGATAAAAGCCGGTGAGCGTGTACCGTTGGATGGAGTAATGTTGGATGAAGTGGCGGCATTCAATACGGCAGCTCTTACCGGAGAGAGTGTTCCCCGGGATATTAGTAGGGGAGAAGAGGTACTTGCAGGTATGATTGTCACAGACAAAGTAATTCGGATGAAAGTGACAAAGCCTTTTGATAAAAGTGCATTGGCTCGTATTCTGGAACTTGTAGAGGATGCTTCCGAACGTAAGGCACCTGCAGAATTGTTTATTAGAAAATTTGCACGTGTTTATACTCCTATTGTTATCGGCTTTGCATTTCTGATTGTGTTGATTCCATATATTTATTCATTTATAAATCCGTTGTTTGGGTTTGTTTTTAATGATTGGCTGTATAAAGCATTGGTTTTTCTGGTGATTTCTTGCCCGTGTGCATTGGTTATCAGTATTCCATTAGGGTATTTTGGGGGAATTGGGGCAGCATCCCGATTGGGTATTCTGTTTAAAGGTGGAAATTATCTGGATGCCATAACTCGTGTGAATACAGTCGTATTCGATAAAACAGGTACTCTGACTAAAGGAGTTTTCGAAGTAGAATCTTGTCGGGTTGTTCCCGGGACTTCAGAAGAAGATTTATTGCGTGTAGTGGCTTCCATTGAGAAAAACAGTAACCATCCGATAGCCAGGGCTATTGTAGCTTATGCCCAAGATAAAGGGATTGATCTGATTGTCACTAAGAATATAGAAGAGATTGCAGGTTATGGGTTGATGACTGAGATTGATGGAAAAAGGGTGCTGGTAGGTAATGCCAGATTGTTATCGAAATATTCCATTGAGTTTCCGAAGGCTGTGTTTTCAATAACAGAAACAACGGTTGTATGTGCTGTCGGGGATAAATATATAGGTTGTATCATCTTATCGGATGTGTTAAAAGACGATGCGTCAGATACTGTCAAGGCACTTAAAGAGTTAAATATTAAGAATATTCAGATATTGTCGGGCGATAAACAGAGTATTGTTACCATTTTTGCAAATAAGTTGGGAATAACTCAAGCTTATGGTGATCTCCTGCCGGAGGGAAAGGTGGAGCATATTGAGAGATTGAAGGAGGAGAAGGGCAATCAGATTGCTTTTGTTGGTGATGGGATGAATGATGCTCCGGTACTTGCTCTAAGTGATGTGGGTATTGCTATGGGAGGACTGGGTAGCGATGCCGCCATTGAAACGGCGGATGTAGTCATCCAGACCGATCAGCCTTCGAAAGTGGTAACAGCTATTAAGGTTGGGCGTTGTACGCGTCGGATTATCTGGCAAAATGTATTGTTGGCATTTGGTGTGAAGTTGTTGGTGCTGATTTTAGGGGCAAGCGGTATAGCTACTTTGTGGGAAGCTGTCTTTGCGGATGTTGGTGTTACATTGATTGCAATAATGAATGCTGTTCGTATACAGAAAATGATTAAATGATAATGGAAGATTTGTGTTTGAAGATATTGGAGCAGAGAGGCATAAAACCTACAGCCATACGGATGTTGGTTTTAAAGGTCATGATGGAGACGGAGCAGGCTGTTTCACTTCTTGATTTGGAAAATAAACTGGATACAGTTGATAAATCGACCATATTTCGTACGATTACTTTGTTTGTCTCTCATCATTTGGCACATAGTGTAGATGATGGTACAGGGTCTTTGAAATATGCGGTTTGTGATAGTGAATGTACTTGTGCGGTAAAGGATTTACATACACATTTTTATTGTGAATATTGTCATAAGACTTTTTGCCTTGAGAATATCCACGTTCCTGTGGTCGATTTACCCGAGGGATTTGCTGTACGAAGTATAAATTATGTCTTGAAAGGCTGTTGTGCTGAATGTGCGGTAGAGCTGAAAAAAGATCATTAAAATAAAAGCGCATTGATATTCTCAATCAATGCGCTTTTTTGAAGGTAATATAATTGTTATTACTTGATCAGCTCTACCACTACTGCGCGGTTCCAGTCATCATTTTCAAACTTAGTGCTGGTACCTTTGAACTCTGTAGTGATACGGTCTTTTGCAATTCCGTATTTGTTGACAAACACTTCAGTTACTGCATTGGCACGTCTTTCAGAAACAATTCTGTTAGCTTGTTCTGAGCCACGTTTGTCAGCATAACCTGTCAGACGAACACGGATTTCTGGATTTGCTTTCAGGAATTCAGCAATATTGAAGATACTAACTTCCTGTGAAAGCTCGATTTTGCTGCTGTTGAATGGGAAAGTAATTGTACTCGGAAGAGCCTTGATTTCAGAATTGTCGATTACTGTTTCTTCTTTGACAATTTCCGGTTTACGTGCTTTCAGTTCTGCTATTTCAGCTTGTTGTGCAGCATTTTCTTTTTTCAAAGTTGCGTAGTTTGCTTCCAGATCAGAGTAGTTGCTCTTGATAGCGTTGTACTGACGTGAAGAGTAGCCTTTCTTGAAACCTGTTTTGCCGAAACGGAAAGTAACACCGGCTGTCAGACCGCTGATTCCATCATTCGGGAAACCACCGCGAACCACCATATCGTCATCCAGGATAGCTCCTTGGTATTCAACGTTAATATCGAAACGTTTTGAGATACGGTAACGTGCCTGGATACCTGCATTGATTGTAAACGACTGGTCGCCTTTACGAATAAATGCTCCACCAATACCTGCAAAAGGAACGATGTCAAAACGACGGTTTTCTTTATAAGGAGCAAAGAAGTTGATCAGTCCGAACATAAAGTCTGCGTGAACAGCACCATATTGATAGTGCAACATTGAGTTAGCGCCAGAAGTAAATCCGTGCAGTGAACCGCCTGTACCTTGTAAACGAACTCCCCAGTAAGGATTAAACCATTTACCTACAGAAAGTGTCGGCATGAAAGTGATTGTGTTTCTGAATTTAGCGTCTTTTGAATTTTCTGCGAACAGAGATTGTGCACCAAAGTTTGCTGACATGAACCAGTTGTTCCAAAATCCATTGCCTTCAAAGGTTGTTTTATATCCCGGAAGACGTTTTGCATCATTGTCTTGAGCAAATACACTTGCGCTCATCAATGTTGCCAATGCAAACATAAAAATACTTTTTTTCATTTCTCTAAATTTTAAATTGGTTTGGTTAAACATTAATTGTTATTATTCGCCAATAATTGTTTTTAATAATCCGGCGTTTGATACGCCTAATTCGCAAAACGGTCGCAAAAATATAAATAGTTTTTGTTGGTTGCAAATATTTCTTCATTTATTTTAAGATTGTCTGATTTTGTAAAGATGCAAAGCTTTGTGAAATAGAAGATTATATGCTTATGAATGAAATCCGGACAATTTGTCTGTGGAATCACTTTTCCATTTGTTGTTTCTCAGTATATTGTCTTTATTAAATAGGTATTCATTATTATGATCTCTTTGTAGCACTAGTAAGGGGTATGTTAAACAGGAATGTTCTATATTTCATCTTTTGTAACTTCCGTTATGAGAAATAAAGGAGGTCGTTTAATCGATTATGTCTGTAACTTTCGTGAAAAGCCTTTTGTGGCCGTTTGAGGGTGTTTTTTAAATAAACCTTTTCGGTTTTTATGGGTTATTTTATTAAAATAGGATTAGGTATGACTGAAATAAAAATAAAACGTGTATATGAGGATCCTTCTGATACAGATGGGTATCGTGTTTTAGTAGATCGCCTTTGGCCGCGCGGAATGAAAAAAGAACATTTAAAGTATGACTATTGGGCAAAGGAACTGACTCCTTCATCTGATTTAAGAAAATGGTTTCATGACGATGTTCCGGGACACTGGAAAGAGTTTGCAGAGATGTATCGAAAAGAACTTGAAACTTCTGATAAAACGTCCGAGTTTTTATCCCGGATACGATCCTGTGAATCAGTGACTCTTTTGTATGCTTCGAAGGAGCCGGTTTATAATCATGCCCGTATTTTACAAGCTTTTCTGGAGGAACGTTTGAAAAAGTGATTTCTAGGAGAAACCTATGCCAACACGAATCTTTTTTGTACTTTTGCGCCATCTTTTTAAAAACAACATCAAAAAAGAATCATATGGGAGGTTTTTTCGGAACAGTCTCGAAAACGAGCTGTGTGACCGATTTATTCTACGGCACAGACTATAACTCACACCTGGGAACAAAACGGGGAGGACTTGCGACATATAGTGAAGAACAGGGATTTATCCGCTCGATTCATAACCTGCAGAGTTCATATTTCCGTACCAAATTTGAGGAAGAACTGGATAAATTTAAAGGAAATGCCGGTATCGGTATTATCAGTGATACAGACGCCCAACCTATTATTATTAACTCACATCTCGGTAGATTTGCCATTGTTACGGTTGCTAAGGTCACAAACCTTAAAGAACTCGAAGAGGAACTACTTTCACAAAACATGCATTTCGCCGAACTTAGTTCGGGTAGTACCAATCAAACGGAACTTATCGCTTTATTGATTATTCAGGGTAAAAATTTTGTAGAAGGAATAGAGAATGTATATAACCATATAAAAGGTTCGTGTTCTATGCTTCTGTTGACAGAAGATGGAGTGATTGCCGCACGAGATAAATGGGGACGTACTCCTATTGTTATCGGGAAAAAGGAGGGCGCTTATGCAGCCACGAGTGAATCTAACAGTTTTCCGAATCTTGATTTTGAAATAGAACGCTATTTAGGACCCGGTGAAATAGTCCGTATGCATGCTGACCGTCTTGAACAACTTCGCAAGCCTGATGACAAAATGCAAATCTGTTCATTTTTGTGGGTGTATTACGGTTTTCCCAATTCATGTTATGAAGGCCGGAATGTAGAAGAGGTACGCTTTACGAGCGGGTTGAAAATGGGTGAACAAGATGACTGCGATGCTGATTGTGTTTGTGGAATTCCGGATTCGGGTATCGGGCAGGCATTGGGTTATGCAGAAGGGAAAGGCATTCCTTATCATCGTGCTATTACCAAGTATACTCCTACCTGGCCCCGTAGTTTTACTCCGAGCAAGCAGGAATTACGTTCTTTGGTGGCAAAGATGAAGTTGATCCCTAACCGTGCTATGCTCCAAGATAAGCGTATTATTTTTTGTGATGACTCCATTGTGCGTGGTACGCAGTTGCATGATAATGTGAAGATTCTTTTTGATTATGGTGCAAAAGAGGTACATATGCGTATCGGATGCCCACCGCTTATTTATGGCTGTCCGTTTATTGGTTTTACAGCTTCAAAGTCGGATATGGAACTTATCACCAGGCAGATAATAAAAGAACTGGAGGGAGATGAAAATAAGAATTTGGATAAATATGCTACTACAGGTTCGCCGGAATATGAGAAGATGGTAGGCATCATCGCCAAGCGTTTCGGACTTTCGTCTCTCAAATTCAACACGATTGAAACACTGATTGAAGCCATCGGATTGCCAAAGTGTAAAGTTTGTACCCATTGTTTTGACGGATCCAGTTGTTTCTAAGTGGCTATTAGTGACTGAATATAAGATTATGTATAAAAAAGAGCCGTGAATTGCTTGGCAGTTCACGGCTCTTTTTTACCTTTACAGGCGTGAAAAATAAGATTTTAGCAAATTATTAAATTTTAAAGATATGAATTTAGTAGAACGTTTTTTGAAGTACGTAAGCTTTGATACACAGTCGGATGAACTGACAAGACTTACCCCCAGCACTCCGGGCCAAATGGTATTTGCGGAATATCTAAAGTCTGAGTTGGAGTCGTTGGGGCTAGAAGATATAACATTGGACGAGAACGGTTATCTTTTTGCTACTTTACCTGCCAATACAGAGAAAGAATTGCCTGTCATCGGCTTTATAGCACATATGGATACGAGTCCCGATATGAGTGGAAAAAATGTCACTCCACGTATTGTAGAAAAATACGATGGTTCGGATATTGTGCTTTGTGCCGAAGAGAATATCGTACTTTCACCGAGTCAGTTTCCTGAGTTGCTCGATCATAAGGGTGAGGATCTGATTGTTACCAATGGTAAAACTCTGTTAGGGGCAGATGATAAGGCAGGTATTGCCGAAATAGTATCAGCTGTTGTCTATCTGCAGGAGCATCCTGAAATTAAGCATGGTAAAATTCGGATCGGTTTCAATCCGGATGAAGAAATAGGTGAGGGTGCTCATAAGTTTGATGTTCAGAAGTTCGGTTGTGAGTGGGCTTATACGATGGACGGAGGAGAAGTTGGAGAGTTGGAATTTGAAAATTTCAATGCTGCCGCTGCCAAGATCACTTTTAAAGGACGTAATGTGCATCCGGGATATGCTAAACATAAAATGATCAATTCGATCCGTATAGCCAATCAGTTTATTACTATGCTTCCCCGGCACGAGACTCCGGAACATACTTCCGGATATGAGGGTTTCTACCACTTAATCGGTATCCAAGGAGATGTGGAACAGAGCACTGTATCCTACATTATTCGTGACCATGACCGTAATAAATTTGAGGATCGTAAAAAAGAGATAGAACATTTGGTGAATAAGATCAATGCAGAGTTTGGTGAAGGCACTGCTACGCTCGAATTGCGTGACCAGTACTATAACATGCGTGAAAAGATAGAACCTGTAATGCATATTATCGACACTGCTTTTGCTGCAATGGAAGCCGTAGGGGTGAAACCGAATGTGAAACCTATTCGTGGAGGAACGGATGGCGCACAATTATCATTCAAGGGGTTGCCTTGTCCCAATATCTTTGCCGGTGGCTTGAATTTTCACGGTCGCTATGAATTTGTTCCCATCCAGAATATGGAAAAGGCAATGAAGGTCATTGTGAAGATCGCTGAACTGGTAGCTTCGAAGTAATCATTATTTATATAATTCTTAAATTCTTATTTCATGAAAACCACTCCATTTACCGAGAAACATATTGCACTTGGTGCTAAGATGCACGAGTTTGCAGGATATAACATGCCTATTGAGTATTCGGGTATCATCGACGAACACCTTACAGTTTGTAACGGTGTCGGTGTTTTTGATGTGTCACACATGGGCGAATTTTGGGTGAAAGGTCCTCATGCGTTGGATTTTTTGCAGAAAGTGACTTCAAATAATGTGGCAGCTTTGGTGCCGGGTAAAATTCAATATACTTGTTTTCCAAATGAAGACGGGGGTATCGTTGATGACTTACTGGTCTATCAATATGAACCGGAAAAATATCTTTTGGTTGTTAATGCTTCGAATATAGAGAAGGACTGGAACTGGTGCATTTCTCACAATACGGAAGGTGCTGAGTTGGAAAACTCTTCAGATAATATGGCACAACTTGCCGTACAAGGTCCGAAAGCCATTCAAGCTCTGCAAAAATTGACGGATATTAATCTTGCCGATATTCCTTATTATACGTTTAAAGTCGGTGAGTTTGCCGGTGAGAAGAATGTGATTATTTCCAATACGGGATATACCGGAGCAGGTGGATTTGAACTATATTTTTATCCGGATGCTGCCATGAAGATTTGGGATGCAGTTTTTGAAGCCGGAGCTGAGTTTGGCATAAAACCGATAGGGCTTGGTGCGCGTGATACTCTTCGTCTTGAAATGGGATTCTGTCTGTACGGTAATGACTTGGACGATACTACGTCTCCTATTGAAGCCGGACTGGGATGGATCACTAAATTTGTGGACGGCAAGAACTTTACAAATCGTTCGATGCTTGAAAAACAAAAAGCTGAAGGCACCGTTCGCAAATTAGTGGGCTTTGAAATGATTGACCGGGGGATTCCTCGTCATGGTTACGAGTTGACAACAGCGGAAGGTGATAAAATCGGGGTAGTAACATCAGGTACAATGTCTCCTATTCGTAAGATTGGTATTGGTATGGGATACGTGAAACCTGAATATAGTAAGATCGGTACAGAAATATGTATTGATATGCGTGGACGTAAGTTGAAAGCTGTAGTAGTAAAACCGCCTTTCCGTAAATAGAATATTGACGAATAAAGCGTTGAAATCCCTCTCTGTCTTTAAAGGCAGAGGGGGATTTTTGTTTAAATGGAAAGTTTACGTTCTTTCGGATATGTTTGGAATATTAGAGGTCTCATTTAACAGATATAAAAGTCTTCCTTAGTCAATTTGTCTCTATACTCAAACATATTATTTCCTTTCTAATATTATTCTTGGTTATGTCTATGAAATATTTTTATTTCAGAATAATCTCTATTTCTGCCTATATAGGCTATTATATTTGCATTATATTCTGATTTCTACTTTTTTTGATTTCTTGGAATTAATATTTATTTGTATTTTTGATCTATATATATAATGCAATAGAAAGAATAATTAGATCAATTTAATGATTGTATTTTGTTTCCTATGAACTGAATGTGTAATATAAAAGTGATAGGTGTATCACTGTTTTCAGTGACAAATGTGTATTAAATGTCGTTGTATGATGGTAAATAGTGAGTCTTATAACATGAATTTAGTAAATATTTGAATAATTTTTTTCTTAATCATTGGAAATAATAAATCTAAGCGCTATATTTGCTGCAACACTAAAAGATATTAAATAGAAAATTTAAGATATTGAAAGAATGTTAATCGATTGTTCAATGATTATCATTTCTTTCTTAGAAAAGATCTACTAAGTGAAAATTAGGATCTTTGATAATAAGATTTGATAGAGGTATTACACTTACATAACAAATATTTTATTGGTATTAGAAAATCGGATATTAGAAAATGGATTTTGTCGTTGCTTTCTTAATAAAGGTAGTGTAATTCTGGTGATAACGGAAACTACCGACAATGACGAATCTTATCGGTAACCGTAATGTTCTGTTTGCGGAGATGCGGAATATCAGAAGATTTTCATATTTTTCTTTTGTCAGAAGGTTTACTGAATTTGTATGTGTGTTGAAGAACAGCTTTTGTTCTTTGAACTGCATACTAACTTACTATAATTTACATTGTTAATCTTACGGGCTTTTATATGAAAAAGACATCTTTGTTTTTGTCGTTTTTTATTGCTCTCTTTTTGTTTTCGGCTTGTACTGACGATACTGAGCAATGTCTATATTCCCCTAAAGTTTTTGATACGGGTAATCTATTGAGCAATAGAGTGAAAGAAGAATTTCTTAATTTTGATTATCCTGCCGGGATTGTTCCAATTCTTTTTGCCGTAGATAGTATCGAGGCCATCCAAATGGGGGCTTATGCTGATGAATGTTTTAATGATCTTGTAGATTCGATATCCGAGTCAAGAGATTTTAAGCATAGAGGGATGTTGGTGCTTGTTTCGAAAAATCCGAAACTCATTCAAATACGTTTGGGTAATCGATATAGGGTTTATTGCAATATGACAGGAGCAACTTCCGGACTGGATTATTTAGATTTGCAAAAGCAAATACAGGAGAGAGGTGTAGAAGAAACTCTTCCATTGTTTCTGCAAAACACTTCAGTTCGTATTCAGGAGTTGAATGAATTACCTTCATATAAAAAATATCGAATCAACTCTGCAATATCAGTAATTTCTACCTGTTTGGAATACATAGGAACTCCTTCGGAGAACTTTTACGGAAAGTGTGTTTTAACCCCCATTTTAAAAATAACATCATTTGGGTATTATATTTTTAAATCATGGTTGTTGACCTTCATGTTTGTATGTTTGATAATGCTTTTATGCCGTTGGATGATATTTCTGCTAGTGAAGCGTTTATTGGGAGAGAATGTTATAGCCCTTATGTGGACTCAAAAGATCATTAATTGGGGACTTGGTTTATTGTTTTCAATTTCTGCAGCAGCTTCGGCTATTATTTTGTCCAGTGGACGAATGGAAGATGCGATAGCGTTGCAGGCTATTGGAATTCCTTTTATGGAGAATTTTCAGATTGCCGCTGCAGATTATGTTTTGAAAACATCGTTTGTTGCCGCTTTCTTTTTTGTTTAATGTATGCATTGAAACGAAATATCATATCAGATATCTTTTTAATGAGTCTTTTGGAACCAGCCAAGCAGCAGGAAGTTTATCGTAGTTTGAGCGATGCTCAAAAGACTGCTTTGGTTATAGGACACGAAGCGGATCTCAATGAAGTTGAAACAAGTTCCGAACCATATTCCGAATTGTTCACTTCGCGTGTATCTAAACAGGAAACCGTGACTATTGTTTCATTGGCAATAGCGGCTTTATTTTTGATTCCGCGGCCTTTGATTATAATGGGTATTGCTTTAACCATTTACCCGCTGGTCGGGCAATGTGTGAAGATTTATCATGTGGTGAGTAATCATACGCTTCCGGCACAAATAAAGGGAGATAGAAGAAGGGCATTAATAACCAATTTACTTATCATTTTTGCAATAGCTTTTATAACTGTTCTGATAGGACTGTTTTTTAATCCCATGCCGGATAAAAAAGAAATTGATCGGAATGAAATAAAGATGGAATTGATTGCTCCGGATAGACTGGAAGGAAATTATACTGTTAGTAAATCTATTGTGGGGCAGATCCAAGTATCCAGTGGTATTATAAAAAAGGTGAAAGATGGAACGTTTCAACTTTTGATAACCGGTAAATCTTCTCCTAAAGTGTATAAGTTGGATTTTAATTCTGATAAAATGATATTTGTTTCAGGAGAACTGGGTAATGGAGCAATCCACTATGATAAAGATTTGGATAAAATTAAAATAGTATTTAATATAAATGAACAAACGACATGGACAATTTCAAAGTGATTTATTCGATTCCATTTTGTTTTTATTATCGTGTCCTGCAGCAACTCATCAACTGAGATGGTTGCTAAAAGTAAGTATGATGCTAAGATTGCCGAGTATAAGGAGTTGAACGAACAGCAAGCGGCTGTTATTGAAGATAATTTAGAGAAAAGTAAAATTATTAATAATGTGGTGACGGAATTAAATCAGATAGCCGGCAATACACATTCTTTGCGTGTGAATGTAGAGCATGGAGTGGGGGAATTGAGTCAAGCAGAAGAGATCAATCAGAAACTTCAGACTCTGAAAAAGCGCTTAAGTGCAGTTGAAGGTAAGCGTAGTGACGGCAGTAAGAACCTGTTGGCAACGATGGATAAATTGAAAAGTATTATTGAGCAAAAAGAGATTGAAATCAACAATCTCAAACAGGAGATTGCGAACCAACAACAAACAATAGCTAATCAGAAAAATACAATTGCGAGCCAACAGGGGACGATCGATGCTCAGAGCCAGGAGTTAATGAATAAACAACAGGAAATGTGGTATAAATTAGGTACTGAACTACACTCTGTCGTAGAAGAATTACCAAAAGTAAAAGGAAGAAAAGATAAGCGGAATATTAAAAATACCAGATACTATATTCTGAACAAAGCAAAAGAATGTTTTGAACATGCTGCACAACTGGGACATTCACTTGCCGGTTCGAAAGCCCGACAGGTGGAAGGGGAGATGAGTAGATTATAAAGTATGATTTTATAGTTTTTCTGTTGTTAGTTAACAGAAAACACTAATTTTGCATTCGATTTAAATTCTATTCGAATGTCACAACTTCCAACATTAATAGCCGACCTCGCCCTGATTCTGATTTGTGCCGGTATAATGACTCTGTTATTCAAGAAGTTGAAGCAACCGCTTGTGCTGGGCTATGTGGTTGCCGGATTTCTTGCCAGTCCACATATGCCCTATACACCTTCGGTGATGGATGTAGCCAATATTAAAACCTGGGCTGATATTGGAGTCATCTTCTTGCTTTTTGCTCTTGGATTGGAATTTAGTTTTAAGAAGATAGTCAAGGTGGGAGGTACGGCTGTTATTGCCGCCTGTACCATTATCTTCTGTATGATTCTTCTTGGGATTGCCGTCGGGATGGGGTTCGGCTGGCAACGTATGGATAGCCTGTTCTTGGGAGGTATGATCGCCATGTCTTCTACTACAATTATTTATAAGGCATTTGATGACTTAGGATTGCGGAAGAAACAGTTTACCGGTTTAGTACTCAGTATTCTTATTCTTGAAGATATACTTGCCATTGTTTTAATGGTCATGCTTTCGACGATGGCAGTCAGCAATAACTTTGAAGGGACAGAAATGCTGGGCAGTATCGGTAAGTTACTTTTTTTCCTTATTCTTTGGTTTGTCGTTGGCATTTATGCCATACCCGAGTTCCTGAAGCGCTGTCGGAAACTGATGAGTGAAGAAACGCTGTTAATCGTATCTTTGGCTCTTTGTTTCGGTATGGTGGCTATTGCTGCCAATACCGGTTTCTCGGCTGCTTTTGGTGCTTTCATTATGGGGTCTATCCTGGCCGAGACAATTGAGGCGGAATCTATCGATCGATTGGTAAAGCCTGTGAAAGACTTATTTGGTGCTATCTTTTTTGTATCGGTCGGGATGATGGTAGATCCTGCGATGATTATTGAATATGCGGTTCCTATCATAGTCATTACGTTGGCAGTGATTCTGGGACAGGCCTTTTTCGGAACAATGGGGGTTATGTTGGCAGGACAGCCTTTAAAGACCGCCATGCAGTGTGGCTTTAGCCTGACGCAGATAGGGGAGTTTGCTTTTATTATTGCTTCTCTGGGCTTATCACTGCATGTGACAAGTGATTTCCTATATCCGATTGTAGTAGCTGTTTCCGTGATCACGACATTTCTGACTCCTTATATGATTCGTGTTGCCGAGCCTGCCTCAAACTTCGTCGATCGTAAGTTACCCGAATCCTGGAGACGTTTCCTGATGCGATATACTACCGGTACGCGGACTGTCAATCACGAAAGTTTGTGGCGGAAGCTATTGTTTGCCTTAGCACGTATTCTGGTGGTGTATTCCATTGTCAGTATTTCGGTAATTACCCTTTCGTTCCGTTTTGTAGTACCTTTGCTACGCGAACATTTGCCGGGTATCTGGGGCCCATTGGCAGGAGCTGTTTTTACTATCTTGTGCATATCCCCTTTTTTGCGGGCCATTATGGTGAAGAAGAATCACTCGGTCGAATTTATAACTTTGTGGAATGATAATCGTGTCAATCGCGGACCGCTGGTTTCCACGGTTGTATTTCGTGTCGCAGTGTCAGTTCTGTTTGTTATGTTTGTCATTACCCGTTTGTTTAAAGCTTCGGTAGGACTGATGTTCGGAGTGGCTTTGTTACTGGTGATTCTGATGATACTTTCGAGGCAGTTAAAAAAACAATCCATTTTGATAGAACGTAAATTTTTTCAGAATCTTCGTTCACGTGATATGCGCGCTGAGTATTTGGGAGAGAAAAAACCGGCTTATGCCGGACGTTTGCTTTCAAGAGATCTGCATCTGACTGATTTTGAAATACCGGGAGAGTCGGCTTGGGCCGGAAAAACCTTGCTTGAACTGAATCTGGGTAAGAAGTATGGAGTGCATGTAGTCTCCATTCTTCGGGGAAAACGTAGGATTAACATTCCGGGTGGTTCTATCCGTCTGTTTCCGATGGACAAAATACAAGTGATCGGTACTGATGACCAGCTGAATACCTTCGCAGAAGAGATGTCGCATGTTGCTGTGATCGATTCGGGAGTGTTTGAGAAGAGTGAAATGACTTTGAAGCAATTGTTGATCGATACAGACTCTGCTTTTCTGGGCAAAACGCTGCGTGAATCGGGCATTCGTGATAAATACCATTGCCTGATTGCCGGCGTGGAGCGGGGAGGAGAAGCTTTGATGACGCCTGACGTGAATGTTCCTTTTGAAGAAGGAGATGTAGTGTGGGTGGTAGGTGAGAATGAAGATGTGTACCGGTTAATAGGACAAAATTGTGATAGAAAACGTTAACAAGATACTGGCATATCATAAAAAAATGCGATATTTGCGGAATGATTCAGATAGAGACTATACTTGATATACTGGTTAAAGGATTCGTTATCGGCATTGTGGTTTCTGCGCCGCTGGGGCCTGTAGGTGTCCTTTGTATTCAGCGTACTTTGAACAAAGGGCGTTGGTATGGATTTGTCACCGGACTGGGGGCTTCGTTGAGTGATATTGCTTATGCTCTTTTGACGGGATATGGCATGAGCTTTGTATTCGATTATATCAATAAAAATATTTTTTATCTGCAACTCCTTGGAAGTATCATGCTATTGGCTTTTGGTATTTATACATTCCGCAGCAATCCTGTGCAATCCATTCGGCCTGTATCGGCCAATAAAGGTTCTTATTTCCACAACTTCATTACCGCCTTTGCAGTTACACTTTCCAATCCGCTTATTATTTTTCTTTTCATCGGTCTGTTTGCCCGTTTTGCTTTTGTGCAACCCGGAGTATTGGTCTTTGAAGAGATTACGGGTTATCTGGCCATTGCCCTCGGAGCGCTGGCGTGGTGGTTTGGAATAACTTTCTTTGTTAATAAAGTGCGGACGCGATTCAATTTGCGGGGTATCTGGATTTTGAACCGGGTGATTGGCAGTATCGTGATGGCAGTATCCGTGTTCGGACTCATATTCACTTTGCTGGGAGAATCTATTTATTGATAGGAGAAAAGACAGAAGATGAAAATAGCGCAACAACTCAAGGAGAAGAACATTGCCGAATACCTTATTTATATGTGGCAGATAGAGGATTTGATCCGTGCCAATGATTGTGATGTCGACCGGATTGAGGAGAATATCGTTTCCCGTTATCAAGTGAGCGATGAAGAGCATCGTGAACTGACAGAATGGTATGCCAATCTGGCTTCGATGATGCGGGAAGAGGGAGTTCGTGAGAAAGGACATCTCCAGATTAACCGGAACGTAATCATTAACCTGACCGAATTGCACGCTGCCCTGTTGGCATCACCTAAATTTCCTTTCTATAGTTCGGCTTATTTCAAAGCATTACCCTTTATTGTAGAATTACGAAATAAAAACGGTCAGAAGGAAGAACCGGAGCTGGAAACCTGTTTCGAAGCTTTGTATGGCATGATGCTGTTGCGCTTGCAAAAGAAGCCGGTCAGTCCGGAGACTACGAAGGCAATGGAAGCTATCAGTAGCTTTTTGTCTATGTTGGCCAACTATTATGATAAGGATAGAAAAGGAGAGTTAAAACTGGAATAAAACGAATCAGACTCACCATAGAGTAGTACAGGGCTCCATAGAGATGGTTTTTTCTTAATATCCTATAAACAAGAGATTAAAACTCTGTGAGACTCCGTGTTACTCTGTGGTGAATCCAACTAAAAAATACCGAAATGAATATATTGGTCACCGGAGCCAACGGGCAACTTGGCAATGAAATGCAGGTACTTGCCAGAGAAAACCTGCAGCATACGTATTTTTTTACGGATGTACAGGAGTTGGACATTTGTGATGAACAGGCTGTTTATGCCTATGTGAGTGAACATAAGATTGACATCATCGTGAACTGCGCTGCTTATACAGCGGTAGACAAGGCTGAGGATAATGTCGAACTTTGCGACAAACTGAATAATATAGCACCGGGATATCTGGCACGGGCGGCTCAGGCTAATGGCGCTGCAATGATTCAAGTTTCTACCGATTATGTGTTTGACGGTACAGCGCATATTCCTTATACGGAAGAGGAACCTACTTGTCCGGCTTCGGTTTATGGCTCTACCAAGCTGGCGGGCGAACAGAACGTGATGGATCATTGCGAGAAAGCTATGGTAATTCGTACGGCATGGTTGTACTCCATCTATGGCAATAATTTTGTAAAGACAATGATTCGTCTCGGGCAGGAGCGTGATTCTTTGGGAGTCATTTTCGATCAGATCGGTACACCGACTTACGCTAATGATTTGGCCCAGGCTATTTTTGCAGCGATCAATAAAGGCGTTGTCCGCGGCATTTACCATTTCAGTGACGAAGGTGTTTGTTCCTGGTATGACTTTACCGTAGCCATCCATCGCCTGGCGGGCATTGCTTCGTGTAAGGTAAAACCGTTGCATACCGCCGATTATCCGGCAAAGGCACCCCGTCCGCACTATTCCGTACTCGATAAAACAAAGATAAAAGATACATTTGGCATTGAGATCCCGCATTGGGAGGAGAGCCTGAAACGTTGCATTAATCAATTAAGAATGGAGACACTTTGATTCTTCATCCTCAATTCTCGAAATATGGCAGATAATACAGAAATACTAAGACGGCGCACTTTCGCCATTATTGCACACCCGGATGCCGGTAAAACTTCGTTGACTGAGAAGTTACTGTTGTTCGGCGGACAGATTCAGGTGGCAGGAGCAGTAAAAAGTAACAAGATCAAAAAGACGGCAACTTCCGACTGGATGGAGATCGAGAAACAACGTGGTATCTCGGTGACAACTTCGGTGATGGAGTTTGACTATCGGGACTATAAGATTAATATTCTGGATACTCCGGGGCACCAGGACTTTGCCGAAGATACCTATCGTACCTTGACGGCGGTAGACAGTGTCATCATCGTGGTAGATGGAGCGAAGGGTGTGGAAACCCAGACCCGCAAGCTAATGGAAGTCTGCCGGATGCGGAATACGCCGGTAATCATCTTTGTGAACAAAATGGACCGTGAAGGTAAAGATCCGTTTGACTTGCTGGATGAATTGGAAGAAGAACTGATGATTCAGGTACGTCCTCTGTCTTGGCCTATCGAACAGGGACCCCGTTTCAAGGGAGTTTATAATATCTACGAACAGTAAACTGGACCTCTATCAACCTTCCAAACAAGTGGTGACGGAGAAAGTGGAAATTAGATATTCATTCTGACGAGTTGGATCGGCAGATCGGCGATACGCTGGCAGATAAGTTACGCGGTGATTTGGAATTGATAGAAGGTGTATATCCCGAATTTGATGTAGAAACATATCTGCAGGGAGAGTGTGCACCAGTCTTTTTCGGTTCGGCTTTAAATAATTTTGGTGTGCAGGAACTGCTCAACTGTTTTGTTGAGATTGCCCCCGCCCCCGTCCCGTACATGCAGAAGAACGTGAGGTGATCCCCGAGGAGCCTAAATTTACCGGTTTTATTTTCAAGATTACGGCTAACATCGACCCCAATCACCGTTCGTGCGTAGCCTTCTGCAAAATCTGTTCAGGTAAGTTTGTACGAAACGCCCCTTATCTGCATGTACGTCATGGTAAGACTATGCGTTTCTCCTCACCCACCCAGTTTATGGCACAACGTAAGACGACTATTGACGAGGCTTGGGCCGGAGATATTATCGGTTTGCCGGATAACGGAACATTTAAGATTGGCGATACGCTTACCGAAGGAGAACAACTTCATTTCCGTGGTTTGCCGAGCTTCTCACCGGAGATGTTCAAGTACATAGAGAATGCCGATCCGATGAAGCAGAAACAGCTTGCCAAGGGCATCGACCAGTTGATGGACGAAGGTGTGGCCCAGTTGTTTGTCAATCAGTTCAACGGTCGCAAGATTATCGGTACGGTAGGTCAGTTGCAGTTTGAGGTTATTCAATATCGTTTGCTGAACGAATACAATGCTTCTTGCCGTTGGGAGCCGTTGAGTTTGTACAAAGCATGCTGGATTGAAAGCGATGACCTGGAAGAGTTGGAAGCATTCAAGAAACGTAAATATCAGTATATGGCCAAGGATCGTGAAGGACGCGATGTTTTCCTGGCCGATTCGAACTATGTGCTTCAGATGGCACAGATGGATTTCAAAAATATCCGGTTCCACTTTACAAGCGAATTCTGATTCGCTTCATAAAAAAGACCGGATCAAGACGGTGGACGAGTTGCAGTGTAGTGCTATTTGTCCACCGTTTGTCGTATATGGCATTGGGTCGGCGAGCTTTCCCCCGATACATTCCACCCTAACCCTTTTTATCCTTTAAACCAACGTTGTCCGACACCCCCATGTCGGGCATGCTGACACCCCCATGTCGGATGTGTCGACACCCCCATGTCGGATATCCTTTCTTTAAGGCTTAGTTCCGGTTGGTAGGTAAGAGAGGGCATCGATCTTTCTGTCCATACAAAAACACCTTCTTAATGAAAATTTCGGCTTGGCAGTCGTTGCGAAAGGCTGGATGTACTGACCGGACTTTTATCCTTAAGAGTAACAGCCCGGTACGTTTGTTTACAGACCTGAAGCGTGGTGCTTTCATTCTGTCCGGTTGTCGGGTGAAACGATGATTCCCGCATCTTCTGTGAGTCCGGACGCAGGTTTCTTTCTGTACCTTATGGTATAATTTTCCCTAAAGAAACAGGGATGTTGCCTTAAATATTTTACCTTTGTAATCTAAACAAAAACTCGAGGTCATGAAGTATAAACTGTTAGTCCTTGATGTAGACGGGACATTGCTCAATGATGAGAAGGAGATTACTCCTCGTACCCTTGCCACTTTGTTAAAAGTACAGCAGATGGGAGTACATATTGTTTTGGCCTCCGGTCGGCCCACTTATGGGATTTTGCCTTTGGCAAGAAACTGGAGCTGGGTAACTATGGCGGATACATCCTGTCCTATAACGGCGCACAGGTCATTAATGCCAAAAATGGGGAAGTATTGCTCGAACGGCGTATTAACCCCGAAATGTTGCCTTATCTGGAGAAGAAAGCCCGTAAAAACGGATTTGCAATCTTTACTTACACCGAAGACCGAATGATTGCTGATCAGGCAGATAATGAACACATTCTTCAGGAAGCATTCCTCAATCGGATGGAGTTGATTGAAGAACCCGAATTTTCGGTTGCCGTTGATTTTGCTCCTTCCAAATGTATGTTGGTCAGTGATGACGAAGAGGCGCTTATCGGATTGGAAGAACATTGGAAAAAACGTTTGAACGGAGCGCTCGATGTATTCCGGTCGGAACCCTATTTCCTGGAAGTCCTGCCATGTGGCATTGACAAATCAACTTCGTTGGGAGCCTTGCTTTCCCATTTGGATATCACTCCGGAAGAAATCATTGTTATCGGTGATGGCGTTTGCGATGTTTCCATGATCCAGTTTGCCGGATTGGGTATCGCCATGGGCAATGCTCAGGATTCGGTAAAGGTATGTGCCGATGTGGTGACGGCTTCGAATGAAGAAGACGGAGTTGCTCTTGCCGTAGAAAAAGCGATTCTTTCTGAGATTCGTCCGGCAGAGATTCCTCTCGACCAATTGAACGAGCGTGCACGTCATGCCCTGATGGGAAATCTGGGCATTCAATATACCTATGCTTCCGAAGACCGGGTAGAGGCTACTATGCCGGTAGACGAGCGGACCCGTCAGCCTTTCGGCATTCTGCACGGAGGTGCCACGTTGGCACTGGCCGAGACTGTTGCCGGACTGGGTTCGATGATTCTCTGCCAGCCCGACGAGATTGTGGTTGGTATGCAGGTCAGCGGTAACCACATGTCATCTGCCCACGAGGGAGATACCGTACGTGCCGTCGGTACCATTATCCACAAAGGACGTTCATCACATGTCTGGAATGTAGACGTATTTACGTCGACGGACAAGTTGGTGTCTTCCATACGGGTAGTGAATAGTATATTAAAGAAGAGATGACGTTAGAAGAAACAAATAATTGTGAGATTATAGATGAATTGATCCGTCAGGGAAGGAGCTTCGCAATGTATCGTAATCCGGGCGAAGAGGAACCTCACTTTCTGATGCAGACTTGCGGAGAAGTACACCTTATCCGGAAAATGGAAGATTTGAATGGTCGGACAGGCTTTGTCATCGCCCCTTTCCGGGTCACTCCGCAATGTCCTATCATATTGATCCGGCCGGATTGTCACGAGATTCCTTCCTGCGCCGGAAACTTGCATACCCCTGCACAGGGGGACGATGCGGCATCGTACGGGCAACAGCTCCGAAGCGACCGGTCACTCGGGGCGAAGAAAGCCTATGAGGCTTGTTTCGATGTCTTTATCAGGGCTTTGAGGGAACGTACTTTTGATAAGTTGGTACTATCCCGCAGAATGATGGTGAGGAGAGAGCCGGGATTCTCTCCCGCAGCGGCTTTCTACCGGGCTTGCAGGCGTTACATCTATTCGTATGTCTATCTTTGTTATACTCCGCAAACCGGGGTGTGGATGGGCAGTACTCCGGAAATCATTTTATCGGGTGAGAAAGGAGAATGGAATACGGTAGCGTTGGCAGGAACCCAGTCTTTACAGAATGGTGAGCTTCCGCAACAATGGGATGAAAAGAACCGGGAGGAGCAGGAGTATGTGGCGGCATATATTCGTAAACAACTCCGCTCGTTGGGGATTTCTCCGACAGAGAAAGGACCTTATCCGGCTTTTGCCGGGGCATTGTCTCACCTGAAAACGGATTTCCACTTCTCGCTGAACGACAGTCAGAGGTTGGGAGATTTATTGAAGCTGTTGCATCCCACTCCCGCCGTATGCGGATTGCCAAAAGAAGAAGCTTACCGGTTTATCCTTGACAATGAAGGCTATGACCGCAGCTATTATTCCGGATTTATAGGCTGGTTGAGGCCGGAAGGGAGAACGGACCTGTATGTCAACTTACGCTGTATGAATGTGAAAGAAGATTCGTTGACATTGTATGCCGGAGGCGGCCTGCTGGCCTCTTCCGAATTGGATGATGAGTTTCAGGAGACGGAAAAGAAGATGCAGACCATGCAGAACTTGAACTCCTAAATAAAATAATATATAAAGCGATGTATTCAGATAAGAAAAACATATTGCAGTTGGTAGCGTTGCTCCGTGCACATGGGGTGACGAAAGTCGTTTTATGTCCCGGAAGCCGGAATGCACCGATTGTACATACACTTGCCGGACATCCCGACTTCACTTGTTACTCGGTAACAGACGAGCGGAGTGCCGGCTTTTTTGCTATCGGGCTTGCTTTACAGGGCGGAACTCCTGCCGCTGTTTGTTGCACATCGGGCACGGCTTTGTTGAATTTGCATCCTGCCATAGCAGAGGCCTACTACCAGAAAGTATCTTTAGTAGTTATTTCCGCCGATCGTCCCGCCGCCTGGATCAACCAGATGGACGGACAGACTTTACCTCAGCCGGGTGTTTTCCGGTCATTGGTGAAGAAGTCTGTCGATCTGCCCGAAATACATACGGACGAGGATGAATGGTACTGCAACCGCTTGCTGAACGAAGCATTGCTTGAACTGAATCATCATGGTAAAGGCCCTGTGCACATCAACGTGCCGGTTTCCGAACCCTTGTTCCAGTTTACGGCAGAGTCACTTCCCGAAGTACGTGTCATCACACGTTATCAAGGACTGAATGTTTATGATCGCGACTATGACGGCTTGATCGACCGCCTCAATAAGTACAACCGCCGTATGATGATCGTCGGCCAGATGAACCTGATTTATCTGTTCGAAAAGAAATATTCAAAGATGCTCTACAAGCAGTTTGCCTGGTTCACGGAGCATTTAGGCAATCAGACCGTTCCGGGCATCCCGATCCGGAACTTCGATGCAGCCCTCTATGCCATGTCACCCGAGATGAAAGAGAAGATGATTCCCGAATTGGTGATCACTTACGGGGGGCATATCGTCTCTAAACGAATGAAAAAGTATCTTCGCCAGCATCCGCCCAAAGAGCATTGGCATGTGTCGCCGGATGGTGAAGTGATCGATCTGTTCCAAGGGGCATTGACTACGATTATCGAGATGGACCCATTTGAATTTATGGAGAAGATAGCTTTTCTGCTGGATAACCGTACACCGGAATATCCCCGGCAATGGGAGAACTTCTGCAAGGAGCTTCCCCGACCGGAGTTGCCTTATTCCGAAATGTCTGCTATCGGATCACTCATTCAGGCGTTGCCTGCTTCGTGTGCTTTGCATCTGGCCAATAGTTCCGCCGTGCGTTATGCCCAGCTTTATTCGCTTCCCGATACGGTAGAGGTTTGTTGCAACCGGGGTACGAGCGGCATTGAAGGTTCCCTTTCCACAGCGATCGGTTATGCTGCCGCTTCGAAGAAGTTGAACTTTGTGGTCATTGGTGATCTGAGCTTTTTCTATGATATGAATGCCCTGTGGAACAATCATTTTGGAAGTAACCTCCGTATTCTGCTTTTGAATAATGGGGGAGGGGAGATTTTTCATACTTTGCCGGGACTTGAAATGTCCGGTACTTCCCATCGCTTTGTGACTGCCGTGCATAAGACGTCTGCCAAGGGATGGGCCGAAGAACGGGGATTCCTCTATCAGGAAGTGCAGGATGAAAAACAGTTGGACGAAGCCATGAAAACTTTCACTCAACCCGAGTTACTGACTCAACCTGTCATTATGGAGGTTTTCACCAATAAAAATAAAGATGCACGGATATTGAAAGACTACTATCACCAACTAAAAAACTAATATGATGACTAAGCACAAGATGAACCTATTTTGTGGGATGCTACTTTTGTCAGCTTCCCTGTTTGTGGAGAAAGCTCAAGCCATGTTTCCCGAGAGATACGTATCGGAGGAATCGGCAGCCAGGGCAGATACAATCAATTTTCGGTTGGCTTCTGCCGGAGAAGCAAAACGCCTGATAGCGGCCAAAGATTCTTATACGGCTAATTGGAGTCCGTTTGACATCGCTGCCCGACTTGAAAATCCTGAAGGCAAAAGAGAAGACCTCGTCAGCCTGGCCGTTCGTGAAGTGCGTGAATGGACAGCGGAAGAAGCGCAGCAGATCGAGCAGATCAGGAAGAACCTGAATGATACGATTCGTAAATACGGCTATCGGATTCCATTTCCGAAAGAGATTGTGCTGGTAAAGACAACAATGAAAGACGAAGGAGGGGCGGGAGGATACACACGCAGTAACTGGATCGCATTGACGGACGCTACTTTTCAGCGGGGGACCGAAGCTTCTCACACACGCCTGCTGGTGCATGAAACTTTCCACATCCTGACACGTCTCAATCCCGGGTTCAAAGAGAAACTGTACAGAGCTATCGACTTCAACATCCTGCCCAAAGAGATTGAGTTCCCCGAAGATATACGGAAAAGCCGTATCTCCAATCCCGATGTCAGTCGTTGCGATAGTTATGCGACTTTTACCATTGACGGTAAGCCACAGAACTGCACTATGATTATCTATACCAACAGACCCTATACCACGGGTAAGTTCTATCAGTATATCAATGTGGGGCTGATTCCGTTGGACGAGTCGTTCAAGCCTCTCCGGGAGAGTGGGAAGACAGTTATTTATCCATTACAGAAAGCGACCGACTTCTTTGATAAAGTAGGGCGGAACACCGGATATGTCATAGATCCGGAAGAGGTGCTGGCGGATAATTTTGCAATTGCTTTATTGAACACGCCCAATGTACATACACCCGAACTGCAAAAGAAAGTACAGGAATTACTGAAATAATAATCATCAAAATAAATAGAAATGGAAACTAAAAGAGAATGGACTTCTATTAAAGAATACGAAGATATTCTGTTTGATTACTATAATGGCATTGCCCGTATTACGATCAATCGCGAACGTTACCGGAATGCTTTCACCCCTACTACAACAGGCGAAATGAGCGATGCGCTGCGCATCTGTCGTGAAGAGCCCGATATCAATGTTGTGGTATTGACCGGTGCAGGCGATAAGGCCTTCTGTTCGGGAGGCGACCAGAACGTAAAGGGCCGTGGCGGATACATCGGTAAAGACGGAGTGCCCCGCCTGAGTGTACTGGATGTGCAAAAACAAATCCGTTCGATTCCGAAACCGGTTATTGCTGCCGTTAACGGATTTGCCATCGGAGGCGGACACGTGTTGCATGTCGTATGCGATCTCTCTATTGCTTCCGAAAATGCGATCTTCGGACAGACAGGTCCTCGTGTAGGTAGTTTCGATGCCGGCTTCGGATCATCTTATCTTGCCCGCGTTGTGGGACAGAAGAAGGCCCGTGAGATCTGGTTCCTTTGTCGCAAGTATAATGCGCAGGAGGCTCTGGATATGGGGCTGGTCAATAAAGTGGTACCGCTGGATAAACTGGAAGACGAGTATGTTCAGTGGGCGGAGGAGATGATGCAGCTTAGTCCGTTGGCACTCCGCATGATTAAAGCCGGTCTGAATGCCGAACTCGACGGTCAAGCCGGTATTCAGGAACTGGCAGGTGATGCCACTCTGCTTTATTACCTTACCGATGAAGCACAGGAAGGCAAGAATGCTTTTCTGGAGAAGCGTAAACCGGACTTTAAACAATATCCTAAATTTCCATAAGCAGACAGAGGCCTTCTTGATGGGAGGCCTTTTCTTTATATCATTTTTATGTATACAATAAACATTATTCCACGCGTTCTTCATTTCAAGCAACCTGCGGGAACTTCGCGTGGTTCTTATACTACCCGGAATGTCTGGTATATCCATCTTTCTTCCATAGAGTGTCCGGGACGTGTCGGAGTAGGAGAGTGTGCTCCGTTACCCAAACTGAGTTGTGATGACTTGCCGGATTATGAACAGGTGCTTCGGAGTGCCTGTCAGCGACTGGAACAAACGGGAGAACTGGATATAGAATCTTTACGTGGGTATCCTTCTATTCTGTTCGGACTCGAGACAGCACTGCGCCATTACGAAACACAGAGCTGGGCATTATGGGATACTCCTTTTTCGCGCGGAGAAGCCGGTATACCTATTAACGGACTTATCTGGATGGGAAGTTTTGACAGAATGCTGCAACAGATCGAAGTCAAGATGCAGGCGGGATATCGCTGTATCAAACTAAAAATCGGTGCGATAAACTTTGAAGAAGAATTAGCCCTGTTGAGACATATCCGTGCTCACTATTCCGCCAGAGAAATAGAGTTGAGAGTGGATGCCAATGGAGCTTTCTCACCTGCCGATGCTATGGATAAACTGAATCGGTTGGCCGAATTGGACCTACATTCCATAGAGCAGCCTATCCGGGCCGGGCAGTGGGAGGAAATGGCCCGTCTGGCGGCTGAGTCCCCGCTTCCTATTGCTTTGGACGAAGAACTGATAGGTTGCAATGCCATTGAAAGAAAACGGGAATTGCTGGCGGCTATCCACCCCCGGTATATCATACTGAAACCATCTCTGCATGGCGGGATCAGTGGTGGCAACGAATGGATTGCAGAAGCGGAAAAGCAACATATCGGTTGGTGGATCACATCTGCGCTGGAGTCGAATATCGGTCTGAATGCCATAGCCCAATGGTGTGCGACTTTCCGGAATCCGTTGCCACAAGGATTAGGTACCGGGCTACTGTTTACGGACAATGTCGAGATGCCCCTCGAGATTCGAAAAGATTGTTTATGGTTTTGCAAATAAGAGGAGTCGGCACATGATATTTAATAGAGAAGAACAACACCTAATGTTGGAAGGCAGTGTGCTTTCCAAGGAGGACGTGAAAAGGCTGGTGGCTTGTTACACGGAGGAGGCATCGGGATTTTTGTACGAACTTTACCGGTTTCTGGAAGAGTGGTTCAGTGATTCTCCTTATCTGACAGTGAAAACTTCCGGTTCTACCGGGACTCCCAAACTGCTGAAGGTCCGTAAGGAGCAGATGATGCAAAGTGCCCGGCTGACTTGTGAGTTTTTGGGACTTCGACAAGGAGATAGCGTATTGTTGTGTATGCCTTTGCAATATATTGCCGGGAAGATGGTGGTGGTCCGGGCATTGGTGGCAGGGTTGAATCTGGTTATCCGGACTCCTTCCGGGCATCCGATGGCGGACGTGGACATACCGCTTCGCTTTGCCGCTATGGTGCCGTTGCAGGTTTACAACACACTGCAGGTATCGGCAGAAAAAGAGAGGCTCTGCCGGACCGATATTCTTATTATAGGCGGAGGGGCAATAGATGCAGGGTTGGAAGCTGAGATACGGCAATTACCGGTTAAGGTTTATTCTACGTATGGCATGACAGAAACCCTTTCACATATTGCTTTAAGACAGTTGAACGGACCGGATGCGAGTATGTTGTACCGGCCTTTTCCTTCGGTGCGGCTTTCTCTTTCGTCCGAACATACATTGGTGATCGATGCTCCATTGGTTTGTGATACCACTTTGGTGACAAATGATGTTGCGGAGATCTATTCCGATGGCAGCTTCTCTATTTTGGGCAGGAAGGATAATACCATCAATACCGGAGGTATCAAAGTACAGGCAGAGCAGATAGAAGAGATACTTCGTCCCTGGATGAGAGTTCCTTTTGCAATCACTTCTGTACCCGATGCCAGATTAGGAGAGGCGGTTGTGCTTTTGGTAGAGAAGGGGGCAGATGCAGAGTTACCGGAAACAAAGATGAAGGAGCTTCTGTCTAAATATCAGTTACCCAAGATGATTTTGTCAGTCGGGGCTATACCCTTGACGGAAACGGGAAAGATCAATCGTGCCGCTTGCCGGCAACTTGCCCTCACTTATCGGACAGATCGCTAAGTGTTTTTTCTTCTTTAGTTGTATCATATACGAAATAGCTTTAAATTTAATAACCAACACATATAAACTAATGAATAAGATTTGCTTTTTTATCGGAGTTTTTATTACCCTGCTTTTGGCGGGTTGCAGTTCTAATCCGATTTCCCATGTTCGTGTGGCGACCTTTAATATCCGCTATGATAATCTGGGCGACAGTTTGAATTCCTGGAAGTATCGTAAAGAGAAGGTCTGTGAATTTATCCGTGAGAAACATCCCGATGTGCTGGGAATGCAGGAAGTACTGAATCATCAGTTGAAAGACCTGTTGTCCGGCCTGCCTGATTATGCCTATGTAGGTGTGGGACGCGAGGATGGAAAGACTCAGGGGGAATATGCTCCTGTATTCTATCGGAAAGATAAATATGATTTGTTAGACAGTAATACATTCTGGCTTTCCGAACATCCGGATAGTATCGGCAAACTTGGTTGGGATGCCGCGTGTACCCGCGTGGCTACTTGGGCTAAATTAAAGGATAAAACTACCGGAAAAGAGTTTCTGATGTTAAACACCCATTTTGACCACGTTGGTACGGAAGCTCGTCGTAACAGTGCCCTGCTTATTATTGATAAGATAAAAGAAATAGCCGGTACACATCCTGCTATGATGACCGGAGACTTTAATGTTTCTGAAGAGTGGGAAGCTTACAAAACGATCACATCCAATGAGTTTGTCTTGAAAGATGCATGGAAGATAGCCGGGAAACAGTCCGGTGAGAACTATACTTTCCATGATTTCGGAAGAGTACCTGTGGGCGAACGGGAAAAGATCGATTTCATTTTCGTAACTCCGCAAATCAAGGTGGCAGATGCAGAGATTATTTCTTCTGCGATTACAGATTCCACCTATTTGTCCGATCATAATGCACATCTGGCTGATTTGGAATTCTAAACCGTATAAACGAATTGTAACCATGAAACAGATTTTGCATATATTACTCATCGCCTTGATGCTGATGGGCTTTTATAGTTGTGTTCCGAAGACGGAATTAGCCTCTCCGGACGGACATATCAAAGTGGCTTTTACTGCGGATACCGATGGAAAGATGATGTATCGGGTGACTGTCAACGATACCCTTTTATTGGATAACTCTCCGCTCGGTTTCGAAGCGAAAGACGGAATCGATCTTAATCGGGGATTTCGTGTGGTGAACACTGTCTTTACCGATAAAGACGAGATCTGGACGCAGCCTTGGGGAGAGAATAAAACGAACCGGAATCATTATAATGAAATGGCGGTTCTTCTGAAAAATGCCGCTAATGTGGAATTGACTCTTCGTTTTCGTGCATTTGATGATGGTGTAGCCTTTCGTTACGAGTATGAGGTGCCCGGTGTCGACTCTTTGTTGATCACCGATGAACTGACTGCTTTCCGCTTTCATGAAGACGGGACCTCTTGGTCTATTCCTGCCAGTTTCGAGACTTATGAATTGCTGTACTCGAAACAGAAGATCAGTGAAGTGGAGAATGCCAATACTCCTTTCACTTTCAAAACATCCGGAGGGGTGTATGGCAGCATTCATGAAGCCGCTCTTTATGATTTTCCGGAAATGACTTTGAAGAAGGATGGTGAAAATACTCTGAAATCCGGACTTGCCTCATGGCCTGATGGAATTAAAGCTCGTAAAGAGAATCGTTTTACCACTGCATGGCGTACCATTCAGATCGCTCCGCAAGCTGTCGGACTGATTAATTCGTCGTTGATCCTTAACCTGAATGAACCTTGTAAACTGGATACCACCGACTGGATCAAGCCGATGAAATATGTCGGTGTCTGGTGGGGATGCATCTGGGAGTGGAAACCTGGAAGATGGACGATCGGCATGGCGCTACAACCGCCAATGCCAAGAAATACATTGATTTTGCTCATGCCAATAACATCGAAGGTGTGTTGTTTGAGGGGTGGAACGAAGGATGGGAAAGTTGGGGAGGTATGCAGAGTTTTGACTTTACTAAACCTTATGCCGACTTTGATATGGATGAAATAACTCGTTATGCACGTGAAAAGAATGTTCAGATCATCGGACATCATGAAACCGGTGGAAACATTCCCAACTACGAGCGCCAGATGGAGAAGGCAATCAAGTGGTATACCGATAAGGGCATTCATATTCTGAAAACAGGTTATGCCGGTGCTTTTCCTGACGGACATTCACATCATGGACAATATGGAGTGAACCATTATCAAAAAGTGGTTGAGACGGCTGCCCGTTATCGTATGACTCTTGATGCGCACGAACCTATCAAAGATACCGGTATACGACGTACCTGGCCCAATATGATGACACGTGAAGGCGCCCGCGGTATGGAGTGGAATGCCTGGAGCGAAGGTAATCCTCCTTCACATCATGAAATGTTGCCGTTTACCCGCTTATTGGGTGGTCCGATGGACTATACTCCGGGTACTTTTGATATTTTGTTTACACAGACGAAAGATTCTCCTAAACGTCAGAAGTGGAATGATCAGGATAAGGGCAATAGTCGCGTCAATACAACATTGGCCAAGCAGTTGGCTAATTGGGTGATTTTATATTCTCCGTTACAAATGGCATCTGATATGATCGAGCACTATGAAGGGCATCCTGCCTTCCGGTTCTTCCGTGATTTCGATCCTGATTGTGACGAATCGAGGGCATTGGCCGGTGAGCCGGGAGAGTTTGTAGCAGTGGTACGGAAGGCTAAACAGAATTATTTCCTGGGTGCCTCTACGAATGAAGAACCGCGGGTCTTGCCTGTCAGTCTTGATTTTTTAGAGAAGGGGAAGACCTATAAAGCAATCATCTATGCTGATGGTGAGAAAGCTGATTGGAAAACCAATCCGACAGAGTATCAGATTACGGAACAGGAGGTGACTGCAGACGATACATTGAATATCCGTATGGCAGCCGGTGGCGGACAAGCTATTTCATTTATGCCCTTGCAGAAATAAAAACAACATGATCAGCGGGAGATAATCCTTTAGTTCGGACCGTAATATTTTCAGGGCTTGCCCTATACGATAATTGATTGTTTGCGGAGAGACGTTCAGTTTCTCCGCAATTTCTTTATGAGTCATTTGAAGACTTCGATTCATTTCGTATGCCTGGCGAAATTCGGCCGGTAGTTTTCTTAAAGCCTCTTCGTACAATCTGAATAGTTCGTTTTCCAGGTAAAAGTCAGGTGAAGAGAACTCCGTTTCATATTTTTCCGCAATTTCCTGATGCACCTTGCGTTTTATTTCAAAATGAGAGATTTTATTAAGCGCTTTGTTCTTGACGATAGTAAAGAGAAGAGTCTTTAAAGTAAGTTCCGGTATAAGGGTTTTTCTGTTTTCCCATAGCCACATCATAGTATCCTGCACGATTTCTTCCGATTCGCTCAGAGTGACATATTGAGAGCAAAAGGCGCATAATCCACGAAAATAGTAACGGTAGATATGATCAAACACCTCTTCATCCCCTTCTCGCAGGGCTGATATAACGGCATTATTATCATTTATGTTTAGGTTAGTCAGAGTCTGTGCCATTCTTCTCTCCATTGTTATTAGCGAACAAACGTAGCTAAATTTTTGCTACCTACAAAATGATTTTCTGAAGAAAAAAAAGTTTGTGTTTTATTTAGTAACTTTGTTTTCTGAACTGTATTATACGTAACAGTGTATGATATAGGTATTAAAGATTTGGTTAAAACAATGGATGAAACAAAACTACTGAACTATCTGAAAGGAGAATCAGATGCCGAAGAGTGTCTGGAAGTGGAGGCATGGTATCATGCTTCTGCAGAACACAAAAAACAACTGGACCAACTTTATTATATGCTTTTTGTCGGTGAACGTAAGGTGGCAATGGATGGTGTGGACACCGAAAATTCACTAAGCGTTTTGAAGGACCGGATAAAGCACAAAGAGTCAGAGAAAAAATCAGTGCATAGAATACGTGTATCAAAATGGAAACGTTACGCGATGCCTTTGGCAGCTTTCCTGTGCGGTCTGTTGGTGTCTGTCGGTGCCCTATACTGGATTTCCTCCGGAAAGTCGGCAGGATATATTTTTGCTACCGAATCAGGGCAGCGGGCACAGGCAGTTTTACCGGATGGAACGAAAGTATGGTTGAATGCTTCAACACAGATCGTCTATAAGCCTTCTTTCTGGAAGCGGGAAAGACAGGTCGACTTGAGTGGTGAGGCTTATTTTGAGGTATCACGTAATAAGACAAAACCCTTTGTTGTTAATAGTAATGATGTCAGGACTTGCGTGCTCGGTACAAAATTCAATGTCCGGGCACGTCCGTCCGAAGAAAAGGTGGTGACCACTTTATTGAAGGGATCAGTAAAAGTCCAATTGCCGGGGCAGTCTGAAGAGGAAGGTATTTTGTTGAAGCCGGGACAGATGCTGAGTGTGGATACCCGTACGATGCAACCCATGCTTACAGAAGCCAACCGTCCGGGAGATGTATTGCTATGGATTAACGGAAAACTGAAATTCGAACAGGCCACACTTCAGGAAATAGTGCAGTGTCTTGAAAAACATTTTGATGTTCATTTCATTATTTCGGATGCACAACTGCAAAAAGACCGTTTTACCTGTACTTTTAGTACGGACGATGATATAAGACAAATTCTTTCTATACTCGCTCTTACCAAACGTTTCGATTATAAATGTGAGGATAACAATATAATATTGACTCCTAAGACGAATAGATAACAAAAATATTTTATAACCTAAATCACGAAGAGGGGGCTGTTTCTGTAAAGAAATAGTTCCCTTTTTTATCTTCTGATCTGTATTCTTATTCTTTTTTATCTTTTTTCGAAAAAATCCGCTTCTTGATTTAGTATGTTTATAAGTTGAAATGTACTATTAACAGAAAAGAGATATAGTTAACCTAAAAATCTGTAGTGATGAATAATGACCCTTAATTTAAAACCAACCTTAACATGTATTAGCGATCCTTTATGCTAAACCTTTCAATTTTACCTAAAAACATTTTCTAATTAAAAAAAGAACAAGATGAAGAAATCAGTGAAACACAAGTTTCAGTACTTGCTATTTTTTCTATTGTCGATGCCTGCTTTTATCTTTGCTTCAGCGCAAGATATACGGGTGAATATCGACTTTACCAAAGCCTCTTTGGGCAGTGTCCTGAATGAAATAGGACGTCAAACCTCATTATCTATTGTGTATAACACCGGGGATGTTAACCCCACTCAACCTGTTTCTATCAAGGCTTCTAACGAAAATATCACGACGGTCATGAACCGTCTGCTTCGTGGGACGGGACTTTCCTATTCTATTATGAACAAACATCTTATTCTTTCGACCACTGATAAGAACCATTCGATTCAACAGGAGAAAGTTACGGTTACAGGAAATATTTCGGATGCCAAAGGCGAACCACTGATCGGAGTGAGTATTCTGGTGAAAGGAACATCGAACGGGACCATTACCGATATGAACGGGCACTTCTCCTTGCCGGTTGCGAAAGGAGATGTTATTGAGATCTCCTATATCGGTTATGCTCCGCAGGCCATTACGGTGACAGACTCCAAGCCTTTGAAGATTGTTATGAAAGAAGACGCAGAAGTGCTTGACGAAGTGGTAGTGACTGCCTTAGGTATCAAGCGGGCGCAAAAGGCGTTGAGTTACAACGTACAGCAAGTAGGTGGTGATGCTATCAATACAGTGAAGGATGCCAATTTTATCAACTCTTTGCAAGGTAAAGTTGCCGGAGTAACAATCAATAACTCAGCCGGTGGAGTTGGTTCTGCTTCGAGAGTCGTGATGCGCGGTACCAAGTCCATTACGAAAGATAATAATGCTCTTTATGTAATTGACGGTATTCCGATGTTCAATGTAAGCTTTGGTAAGAGTGAAGGTTCTTTTGCCACCCAAAGCGGTTCGGACGGAGTAGCGGATCTTAACCCGGATGATATTGAAAGTATCAATATGCTGACCGGTCCTTCTGCGGCAGCTTTGTATGGTAATGCGGCTGCCAATGGAGTCGTATTGATCAATACCAAGAAAGGATCTGCCGAAAAGACAACTCTGACTGTCAGCAATAATACGATGTTCTCTGACGCATACATGATGCCGGAGATGCAAAACCGGTATGGAAACAATCCGGGAGAATTTGCAAGCTGGGGCAATAAAACCAAGCAAAGCTATGATCCTTCCCGTTTCTTTAATACCGGAGTGAATGTAATTAACGCTATTTCTTTTTCGACCGGAACAAAGAAAAACCAGACCTATGCGTCGGCTTCAACAACCAATGCGACAGGTATTTTGCCTAATAACAGTTATAGCCGCTACAATTTCTCTATCCGGAATACGGCCACTTTCCTGAAAGATAGGCTGACTCTGGATGTAGGTGCCAGCTATATCATTCAGAATGACAAGAATATAACGGCACAGGGACAATACTTCAACCCGCTGCCGGCACTCTACCTCTTTCCCCGTAACGACAATTTTGAGGAGATCCGTATGTTCGAACGATATAGCGAAAGCCGTGGAGTGAACGTACAGTTCTGGCCTTACGGACATCAGGGATTAAGTTTGCAAAATCCATATTGGATTATGAAACGCATGAACCGCAAGACAGAAAAGAAGCGCTACATGATTAATGCAAGCTTAACTTATAAGCTCACGGATTGGCTCAATGTAGCCGGACGTGTCAAGGTGGATAATTCCGATATTCGCATGACTCAGGAACGTTATGCATCGACTCTGACTACCTTTGCCGGTGCCAATGGTTTCTATTCCGATCAAAATCGTACGGACCGCAATACGTATGCCGATATGATGGTAAACATTGATAAGAGAATAGGGGACTTCTCGCTGAATGCCAATATCGGTGCGTCTATCAAGGATTTGGTTTACGAACAAATGGGGAATGAAGGTGATTTGGCAGGGATACCTAACTTCTTTACAGTGAGAAACATCAATTATGAAAGCAATTATAAACCTAAACAGTTCGGATATCATGACCAATCTCAGGGTGTATTTGCCAATATAGAGTTGGGATGGCGGAGCATGGCATATCTGACCCTGACCGGACGAAATGACTGGGAGTCCCAACTTGCATTTACCAAGCATTCTTCATTCTTTTATCCTTCCATCGGAGGTTCTGTCGTTTTATCCGAGATGTTCCGGTTGCCCGAGTTTATTTCTTATGCAAAGTTACGTGGCTCATACAGTTCTGTGGCTTCATCTTTTGAACGTTATTTATCGAATCCGGGTTTTGAGTTCAATGAACAATCCCATCAGTGGGGATCTTCAACCACTCTGCCTGCCACCAACTTGAAGCCGGAAGATACCCGTTCGTGGGAGATCGGTTTGAATGCCAGACTGTGGAATCATTTCAGTATAGATGCCACTTACTATCATTCGAATACCTATAACCAGACCTTTAATATCACTTTGGCATCGTCGAGCGGTTATTCTTCGGCCATTGTACAAACGGGTAATATTCAGAACTACGGTTTGGAGTTGGCGTTAGGATACAATAATACATGGGGAGACTTTAGCTGGAACAGTAGTCTGACTTATACGATGAATCGTAATAAAGTGAAACGTCTTGCCAGCGGTGCTACGAATCCGATAACCGGTGAAATTATCGATATGCCCGAACTGCGTATGGCTGTGCTGGGTGCCGACGGATATGGCCCCAGAGTTATATTGAGAGAGGGCGGAACAATGGGAGACCTCTATGTGGATAAAGGGTTGCGTACAGACGGTAACGGTAATATCTGGGTAGATTCTCAGACAGGCAAAGTTGGAGTGCAGGATTATGCCGAACCGAAGAAAATTGGTACGATGAATCCTGATTTCAACATGGGATTCAGCAATACATTCTCTTATAAGGGCATCAATCTGGGAGTGGTTCTGACTGCTCGTGTCGGTGGATTGTGCGTCTCGAACACTCAGGGTATACTTGATTATTATGGTGTGTCCAAAGCTACAGCCGATGCTCGCGATGCCGGAGGAGTGTGGATCAATAACGGATTTGTAGATGCCAAATCTTATTATCAGACCATCGGTGGTTCTACCGGAGGGTTGGGACAGTACTATACTTATAGTGCAACGAACATACGATTGTCCGAACTGAACCTAAGCTACACGTTACCTCGTAAATGGTTTAATAATAAAGTAGGCATAACGGCAGGTATCGTAGGGAAGAATCTTTGGATGATTTATTGTAAAGCACCGTTCGATCCCGAAATGACACCTTCCACTACCAGTAACTTCTATCAGGGAGTAGATTACTTTATGCAACCGAGTACACGTAATATTGGCTTCAATGTCAAATTTCAATTTTAAAACCAGTCGATCATGAAAAAGAAAATATTAAATATAGTTTTGGCCGCAGCTGTCACACCTTTCCTGTGCTGCTGTACCGATAATTTTGAGGAGTATAATACCAATCCCTATGAACCCCATTCACTCAATCCGCCCATGCTGTTTGCAACCATGATTACTACCGGAATCAATGTACAGCAGAATGACAATCAGATGATCGATCAAATGGTAGCCGGACCTTTCAGTGGTTATCTTACGATGGCCAACTCATGGGGTGGGTCCAACTTCAATACTTTTAATCAGACGGAATCCTGGAATCAGATTCCTTTCAACACACCCTTTGAAAAATTCTATTCCAATTACTTCAAGTTGGAGACTGCGACAGGTGGAAAAGGCCACTATTGGGCGATGGCAAAACTCCTTCGTGTGAATACAATGTTGCGTGTAACCGATTGTTACGGTCCCATTCCCTACAGCCAGGTGGCCAATGGTAAAACGGCTGTTGCCTACGATAGCCAGGAAGATGTGTATAAACATATGTTTGAAGATCTGGATTATGCAATACAGATGTTGGGTGAATTTGTAGATGAAGTGGGGGGACTGAAACCGTTGGAGGGTTATGATCCGGTCTATAATGGTGATTATAATAAATGGATGCGTTTTGCTAATTCACTTAAACTGCGTTTGGCTGTCCGCATCAGTAATGTGTCCCCCGAACTTGCCCGTACGAAAGCCGAAGAAGCGGTAAAGAGCACCCGCGGACTGATAGATACGAACGATAATAACGCGTATGTCGGTGTAGGTGCCGAGCCCAATCCTCTTTGGCTGGTGGCCTCCAGTTGGGGAGAGATCCGTATCAATGCCACTATAGCCAGTTATATGAAAGGATATTCCGATCCTCGCAGTGCAGTCTATTTCACCACCTCCAAGTTGGGAGGCGATAGCCCGTATATGGGTATGCGGTCAGGGTTGGAAGGAGTGAAGCCGGCAACTTATTCGGGATATTCCATGCCCAATTACGAACAGAAAGACGACATGTTGATGTTTTGTGCGGCTGAAACCGCCTTTTTGCGTGCTGAAGGCGCCCTGCGTGGTTGGGATATGGGAGGTAGTGCCCGTGACTTCTACGAGCAAGGCGTTAAGCTATCATTCGACCAACGGAAAGTGAGCGGGGCAGACGAATATCTGGCCAATGCAGTGGCTGTGCCTGAACCTTTTGTCGATCCGGTAAACCCGGCTAAATGTAATTATACACCGAAAACCAAGATCACGATTGCCTGGAACGAAGGTGCTTCGACGGAAGAGAAACTGGAGCGGATCATTACTCAGAAATGGATTGCTAACTTCCCTCTGGGCTTTGAGGGTTGGGCCGACTATCGACGTACAGGTTATCCGGAAGTGTTTCCATCTGTCAGCAATTTGAGTAATGGAGTGATCGACACCAATCGGCAATTGCGGCGTTTACCTTTTCCCTTGTCCGAAAAACAGGGAAATTCAGCCAATGTTTCGGCTGCCGTTTCAATGTTGGGTGGTCCGGATACCGGAGCTACCGATCTTTGGTGGGCTAAAAAGAATTGATGTTTAAGCTAATAAAGAGAAAAGAAAATGAAAAAGAGATATTTAAATATAGTAGTTTTTGCATTGTTCGTCAGCATGCTTTGGGGTTGCAGTGACTGGACCAAACCTGAAGCGGAAGACTTTTTTGAAATGCCGGGAAATGATTATTACGAGAATCTGAGAGCATATAAACGTTCGGAGCATTCGGTTGCATTCGGTGGTTTGGAGGCTGGACGGGTGTCGGGGCTTCGATGGTGGGCAGTCTGATGGGGCTTCCCGATAGTGTGGACTTCGTTTCGATTTGGGGTAACTGGAAAAATCTTGATGAGGCCCGGATGTTGGACAAAAAGAAGGTGAAAGAACAGAAAGGTACACGCGCCTTAATGTGTTTTATCGTGGCTAATGTAGGCGATCAGTTGACTCCGGAAGAGCATAAAGAGAATTATAAGGAGTACTGGGGCTGGAAGGATGGTGATCAGGAAGCTATCGACGGTGCCATCAGAAAATATGCGAATGCTATTTGTGACTCCATTGATAAGTATGGATACGATGGTTTCGACATCGATTATGAACCTAATTATGGTTCTCCCGGAAACTTGGCAAGTTATCCCGAGAATATGCTCACTTTCGTGAAAGCACTGGGAGAAAGAATCGGACCTAAATCGGGTACGGGACGGTTACTTGTGATTGATGGCGAGCCTCAAAGTATTCATCCGGAAACCGGGCCTTACTTTGACTATTTCATTGTGCAGGCATACTCTAACCTTGCGGGTAATTCCGACGCTAATCTTGACAGACGTCTGGCTGGTACGATTGCCAACTTTAAAGGAATACTTCCTCCGGAGAAAGTGGCTAATATGTACATCGTTACGGAGAATTTCGAATCTTATGCTCCGACAGGAGGAGGTGATTATGTAGATCGTTACGGAAACAAAATGAGAGCACTTGCCGGCATGGCACGCTGGACTCCGACTATTGACGGAAAACAGGTACGGAAGGGTGGAGTAGGCACCTATCACATGGAATATGACTATCCGGGCGACATCGAATATAAGTACCTGCGTGAAGCAATCAGAATAATGAATCCTGCTGTAAAATGACTTTAAAGAATTTGATTATGAAAAGAATAACAATAAAACAATGTTTGCTTGCCTGTTTCGTTCTGCCGATGATCCTGGCAGGATGCAACGATGCCGATTACCAGGTTATCGACAATGCGATTTATTTGAATGAAGCATCCGAGAATGGTTCGGCAAAGGTTACCGTTGATCCTGAAAATGTAACAACAACTACTCTGACCGTACGTGTGGGACAGCCTGTAACCGAAAATGTGACTGCTGTCCTGACGGTAGATCCTTCTATTCTTAAAGAGTACAATGAAGCTAATGAAACTTCGTACGAAGTCCTTCCCGAGCAGTATTTACTTATGACAAAGAGATAAAGATAGCGGCAGGCGATGTTAGCGCAATCCCCAGTGAGTTTAGAGTGAAACCTTATTCAAACGAAAACGGAGAATTGTATGCTATTCCGGTATCTCTCACAGAAATTCAGGGACCGGTGTCCACAATCGGGCTTTCGTCGAAGTTTATCATTTTGCTGGATAAGCCGCTGATACAGTCTGTACCGTTTATGAATACGACCAATGCCGTGAAGCCCGCCAAGGACGAATTGTGGGGAGTGACAACCAATGAATGGTCACTCGAGGCTTGGGTACAGATGGACGGATTCGATATTAATAATCAGGCTATATTTAATTCGGGCAGCAGCGACCACGAGGTTTATATCCGTTTCGGTGACGCTATGATCCCTTATAATTCATTACAGGTGAAGACACTTGGAAGTCAGGTCAATACGGTGACTTTGTTTGAGAAGAATAAGTGGTATCATCTGGCCTTCGTTTATAATTCTTCCGGGTTATTGTCGATTTATATCAACGGAGTGCTCGACGTGACTCTGCAGACAAAGGGTGGCCCGGTAAGATTCGACAAGATGAACATGGTTTCGAGCGGTAGCTACTTCCGCAACAATTGTCAGATGGCCCAGGTGCGTCTTTGGAAGAGCGCAATCAGCCAGACGCAAATTCAGTCCAACATGTATTTTGCCGTGAAACCCGCCGATCCGAACCTGATAGGCTATTGGAAAATGGATGAAGGTAAAGGAAATGCCTTTGCCGACTGTACCGGACACGGATACGATTTGGTGGCAGGAGGAACTCTTGTCTGGAAAGAGCATGTTCGTTTTGATAAGCAATAACTATGTAAAAAGAAGATAAGATATGAATAGACATTTGAATTTTGTGACCTTAATCTGCCTGATAACAGGCTTTGTATCGTTGGCTTCGTGCAGCAACGATGATGATGAAATGGACAAATATCAAAAGATATATATCAGAACGGGAGTTGCACCGGGGGCCGAAATGGGTGCTGCGGTAGTGGTGGATTGTGTGAGCAATTCCTCTACTGCCGACCGTTCTGATTTTGAAATACAATTGTGTGCCGTACAGCCGGTTACGCGGGATGTCACTACCGCTTTGGGAGTAGATACGCTGAAAGTGGATACTTACAATTCTGCCAATAAGACGAAATGTAAGTTGTTGCCCCAAGATAATTATACCATTGAAACAAGTGAAGTTGTCTTAAAAACGGGACAGACAGTGGCCGATTCATCTTTTCTGGTCGTTTTGAAGAATATAGAAAAGTTGACTAATCCTGACGGATATGTGCTTCCCGTGGCGCTTAAAGGAGTTACGGGCATGGACGAACAGGCTGTCAGTACATCTATGAAGACGGTTTATATCCGGATTTATACCAGCGTGCTTTATACCAGTTATACGAAACCCGGGAATTGGTCCGCTGTAGATCGAAGTGCGTGGAGTGTAAGTTGCAGCAATGTTTATGCCGATGATGATGCCAAATATGGTGCACATCTGGCTATTGACGGTGAGATAAATACTACTTGGTTTACATGGGGAGTGGCTAATGCCGGAGAGTGTTGGTGGAATACGCTACTGGACCGGCCTGTTACCTTAACCGGATTTTCGGTCACTAAACAGAGTGCCTACGGATCGGGTTATAACCTGAGAAGTGCTGAGATTAAGGTTCGGAAAGAGGGTGAAACCGAGTGGGTTACTTACCCGAGAGTCTTGACTTTCAGAAATTTTAAAGGGGCTGATCCGCAATATGCGGCCATCGAACCACCTATCCCGAATGTAAAGGAATTCAGAATAAACTGTCTGACTCCGGATAATTATACCGGGTTTGCTGAGATAAATTTATATGTGAAGCAATAGAGGTGTTTAGATTGTAGATAAGGGGGCGAGAGGCATCGGGGATGAAAGTCTTCGGTGCTTCTTTGCGTGTATTGTATTGATAAAGTTTAATAAAAAAAGGGTGATAGAGGTTAGTAGTTTTCCCGGGTGAGTTGTATTATTAAATAATGAAAGCAACTTCTTGTCGTAATCTTGGGTTATGTTTTTAATATCCCCTATCTTTGCTTACTGGAATTGTTAACCGATGGAATTATTATAAAAAACTAACTGATGAATAAAAAGCCGATAAGCCCTGTATGTTGGGTGCCTACTGTTTACTTTGCTATGGGATTGCCGTTTGTGGCCCTTTCGATGGTTTCTGTCCTTATGTTTTCCGATATGGAAGTGTCGAATGCACAGATTGCTTTCTGGACTTCTCTCATTATGCTTCCCTGGACATTGAAGCCTTTATGGAGTCCGTTTCTGGAAATGTTTAAAACGAAGAAATACTTTGTTGTCGCTACGGAAATCATTACCGGACTGGCATTTGCATTGGTAGCACTTTCGCTGCCGCTGCCCGACTTTTTTCGTTATGCCATCGCTCTGATGGGGATCATTGCTCTCAGTGGTGCGACTCATGACATTGCGGGTGACGGAGTATACCTGACTGAACTGACTGCTACCCAGCAAGCCAAGTATATCGGTTGGCAGGGAGCTTTTTATAATCTGGCCAAGATACTTGCCAACGGAGGCTTGGTTTGGCTGGCAGGTATGCTGAAGGATGAATTTGGAGTGGTACATGCCTGGATGATTGTCATGTTGATGTGTGCGGGTATTATGATTCTGATCGGTCTTTACCACATCCGGATTTTGCCTTCGGGAGGAGGCGCTTCCGGTGAAGTGAATACGATGAGTGACGCATTGAATATGCTTTGGGAAGTCATCCGCTCTTTTTTCCAAAAAAAACATATTGCTTTCTACATTGTCTTTATCATTTTGTACCGGTTTGCCGAAGGATATGCCATCAAGATTGTACCGTTGTTCCTGAAAGCGTCGGTTGCGGATGGTGGATTGGGACTCAGCACTCAGGATATCGGACTGGTATATGGTACGTTCGGAGCGGGAGCTTTTATTCTCGGTTCGCTTTTGGCCGGTTATTACATTTCGGCTTTCGGACTTCGGAAGACTTTGTTTTCTTTATGTTGCGCTTTTAATATTCCGTTCTTGGTATATTTCCTGTTAGCCCTTTACCAGCCTTCCGATCTATGGATTATTGGTATGGCCATTGTGTCTGAATACTTGGGTTACGGGTTTGGTTTTGTCGGATTGATGCTCTTTATGATGCAGCAAGTGGCTCCCGGCAAACATCAGATGGCACATTATGCTTTTGCTACCGGTATTATGAATCTGGGGGTGATGCTTCCCGGAATGATGAGCGGATACCTGAGCGATTGGCTGGGTTATCGCGATTTCTTTATCTGGGTACTTATCGCTACCATACCGGCTTTTATCGTGACTTGGCTGGTACCTTTCACATATCCGGACGGAAAGAAGAAATAAAAGAGATTTTCAATATAAACAAGATATATACATAATATTAATTTAATCGAATCATGGAAGAAATTAAAATTGCAGGTGCTGCTTTGCCAGCTATGCCTTGGGAAGAACGTCCGGCAGGATGTAAAGATGTAGTGTGGCGTTGTTCGGCCAATCCGATTATTCCGCGCGACTTGCTCCCTACTTCAAACAGTATATTCAACAGTGCCGTAGTTCCGTTTAAGGATGGCTATGCAGGGGTGTTCCGTTGTGATGATACTAATCGTCGCATGCGTTTGCATGTGGGATTCAGCAAGGATGCTGTTCATTGGGATATCAACGAAGAACCGTTAAAGTTTCAATGTGATGATGCTGAGGTTGGAACCTGGGTCTATGGATATGACCCACGGGTTTGCTTTATCGAAGACCGCTACTATGTGACCTGGTGTAATGGCTATCATGGTCCTACTATCGGTGTGGCCTACACCTATGATTTTGTTACTTTTCACCAGTTGGAGAATGCCTTTATTCCTTTCAATCGGAATGGAGTCTTGTTCCCTCGTAAGATAAACGGTCGTTTTGCGATGTTGAGTCGCCCGAGTGATAATGGGCATACTCCTTTTGGAGATATTTTCTATAGCGAGTCTCCCGATATGGAGTTTTGGGGACGTCATCGTCATGTTATGTCGCCGGCTCCGTTCGAAGACAGTGCCTGGCAGTGTACCAAGATCGGTGCAGGGCCTATCCCGATTGAAACCTCGGAAGGCTGGTTACTGATCTATCATGGTGTATTGGCTTCCTGCAACGGTTTTGTGTATAGTTTTGGTTCGGCACTGCTTGACATCGATCAGCCCTGGAAAGTAAAATTCCGTTCGGGGCCTTATCTGATTTCACCTCAGAAGGATTACGAATGTATGGGTGATGTGCCTAATGTCTGTTTCCCATGCGCGGCGCTTCATGATTCGGAGACCGGACGGATTGCCATCTATTATGGGTGTGCGGATACAGTGACCGGGCTCGCATTCGGATACATTCCGGAGATTATTGAATTTACCAAACGTACAAGTATCATCTGAATCGAATAAAACAGGAAGGGTGTAGCTATCCCGCCGGGATGGCTACACCCTTTTGTTTGTATGGCTACACCTTTTCGGTCAGATGGCTACACCCTTTCGGCTGTTATCCGTTGTATGCAGTCAGCATCCAAACCATCTTTTCCTGTTCTTTCAGGTAGTCGCTCATCATGGCCACTGTTACTTCGTCGTTGTGTGAAGAGGCGAGAGACAGGATTTTACGTTCTTCCGCAATCAGATGCCCGTAAGTTTCGAGAATATGATTCAGAGCGTCGTCGGCCTTATTCACTCCGTCCACTTCCTTGATCTGCGCCATCTTCAGATAGTCACTGTATTTATTGGCGGGAGTTCCTCCCAGCATCAGTATACGTTCGGCTATTTCGTCCACCTTTTCGGCGGCTCCATTATATAAATCTTCAAACTTGCTGTGCAGTACGAAGAAACCGTGTCCTTTGATGTTCCAGTGAAATCCTCTCAGGTTTGCATAATGAATCTGAAAATCGGCAAGCAGTTGCTGTAATGACAGTACGATGGTGTTAGCTCCTTTTTCTTCCAAATGTGTATAATTTAAAGTCTTCATAATGATATTGTTTTTTTGAGTTAATACTATATTTCTTCTTTTTATCTGGAACAAAGATACGGCACAAAATGATTCGTGTCAAACTGAAAATTTCTATCTTTGCATTGATAGATTCTATATCTTTAATAAATCAGAGAACGATGACTATACAACAATTGGAATATATTCTGGCTGTGGACCAGTTCCGGCATTTTGCTAAAGCTGCCGAGTATTGCCGGGTGACGCAACCTACTTTGAGTGCAATGATCCAGAAGCTGGAAGACGAATTGGGGGTGAAACTGTTCGACCGTAGCATGACACCGGTTTGCCCTACTGCCATTGGTAAGAAAGTGCTGGAACAGGCCCGTAAGATTCTTTCGGAAGTTATCTGTGTCAAGGAGATCATCAGCGAAGAACAGCACTCCCTGTCGGGTACATTCCGATTGGCAGTGTTACCGACGATTGCACCTTATCTTCTGCCCCGTTTCTTTCCGCAACTGATGGAGAAATACCCGGATCTTGATATACGGGTGATGGAGATGAAGACGCCCGACATTCGCAAGGCTCTGCTGACCGGTGAAGCGGATGCTGCTATCATTGCCAGCATGCTGGATGATGCCGCATTAACGGAAGAGACCTTATTTTACGAGCAATTCCTGGGCTATGTCTCAAAGAAGGAACCGTTGTTCAAGCACGATGTGATTCGTACGTCCGATGTGACAGGGGAACGGCTTTGGCTTCTTGACGAAGGGCATTGCTTCCGCGATCAGTTGGTTCGTTTTTGTCAGATGGAAGCGGTTAAGATCAGCCAAATGGCGTATCGGCTGGGTAGTATGGAAACCTTTATGCATATGGTGGAGAGTGGTAAGGGGATTACGTTTATTCCCGAACTGGCAGTGATGCAATTGAGCGAAGAGCAGAAAGAACTGGTCCGTCCGTTTGCTATCCCGCGGCCTACCCGTCAGATTGTCCTGGTGACCCGGAAAGACTTCATCCGCACCAGTCTGCTGCAGGTTTTGAAAGAGGAGATTCAGGCGGCGGTTCCCAAGGAGATGCTTACCCTGCAGGCCGTTCAGTGTCTGGTATAATATAAAAACGACGGCGATATTTTCACAAACATCGCCGCCTTATTTCTTTTATGTATCAGAATTATTACTCGTTTTGCCTGATTGTGTAGGTGTTTCTTGTTGTTTTATTGAGAATGAAATGATTTTATTTTTAAGTTTTTGTCTTCGTTGATATCTATTGTGACATACTGTATATTGTCATAAATGGTGTTCACACGGAGTTTTATTCCTTTGGCTGTCGCCAATTGCTCGGCTATACTATCCAGCTTGAAAGAAACAAGGCTCGAACCCAATTGATTGGGGGAGTCATTAAAGGCATTATGCCGGAACTCCAGATAGATATATCCGTCATCTTTTATGGGACCTGTTATTTCGTTTTGTACCAAGTTCAGCATGTGTTTTTATTTCATTCATGCTGCCCAGATATTGATATTCGATGGTCAGATAATCTTTCGTAAGTGCATGCGCTGTGACGTTGATACGGTCGTCTCCAATGCTGTCTGCTGTAGCTTCCGTCAGTGGAATGATCTCTTTCGTCAATATATCTTCTATCGTGAATATTTTACCGTTCTCATATCCGGGTTTCTCTTCTCCCATCTGCAGATAGCCAACGAAGACTCTTTGACCTTCTGCAACAGTGTATTTCCTGTTGCGTATATCGGCCGTATCTGCCGGAAGTACATTGTCTCCATTGTCCAACGCAATGAAAAAGTCCCTTGGAGTGTCCGCATTGGGAATCTTCATTGTGCCGATGGCTAATATTCCACCCGGAGGACAAGTGACCCACTCGTCGTTGTTGGCATCGTCCAGACATGACTGTAAAATGGGCAATAACATCAGGATGACGGCAAAAGTTATTAAATTAAATTTCTTCATAAGTTTCTTGTTGGTTTTATCCTATTTATCCATTGAGATTTATTCTTTATTGTATTGAGAAAATGCAGGAAGTGATGAAATATTGCATCCTAAAATGTTAAAGAAACAAAAGTGATAAAAGAGTTGTTCTCTCTGTGCAGTATTTCTATCTTTGCTGCATTTATAAGGTAAACACGTGTTTAGGAGAATGAATGAATTAGAGCTGTCGGAACGTTGCAGGCAGGGAGATAATCGTGCCCGCAAAGAACTTTATGAGCAGTACGCAGGGCGCATGCTTGGTGTCTGTCTTCGTTATGCCGGAGACAGGGACATGGCACAAGACTTGCTACACGACGGTTTCCTGAAGATTTTCGACTCCTTCGACAAGTTTACCTGGCGGGGTGAAGGCTCTCTGAGAGCATGGATGGAGCGTGTAATGGTGAATACGGCTTTACAGTTCTTAAGAAAGAACGACGTGATGAACCAGACCACGGCACTGGATGAAGTTCCCGAAACGTATGAAGAACCGGATGCTTCGGCTGTTGAAGCAATACCACAGAAAGTGCTGATGCAATTTATTAATGAACTCCCCGCCGGATATCGTACCGTATTCAATTTATACACCTTTGAAGATAAGTCGCACAAGGAAATCGCACAGATGTTGGGGATTAATGAAAAATCTTCTGCTTCACAGCTTTTTCGTGCAAAAAGTGTATTGGCAAAGAAAGTGAAAGAATGGTTGGTGACCAATGGTTGACATGTATTTACAGATACTGAGGTGAACCTTGGATTTCAAAAATGAAATAGAATGATGAAAGAAGACGAAAAATGGATTAAAGCATTCAAGGATAAGCTCGAAGATTATTCGGAGCCGATGCCTGCTTCCGGTTGGGAACGACTGGAAAGGGAACTGATGCCTGTAACCGAAAAACGAATATATCCGTATCGCCGGTGGGCGGTTGCTGCGGCAGCTGTGGTATTGGTGCTAACGACTGCTGTCAGTTTGTATTTTCTGAATAGTCCGGTAGCTGATGAAATCCGTTATGCAACGGCTCCTTCACTGGCTGTCAACCCGGATGTATTGCCGGAACCTGCCTTGCCGGATGTACAGGTAGCTGTATCCGAACCAGTTAAGCCGGTAGGAACGACGAGTATTAACCCTGTTTCGGGCTATTTGGCAAAGAATACTGATCCGGTGATTGTTCCGGAGGTATCCTCCCTGGTAGAGAAGCGACCGGAGGCAGTGACGGAGGAAAAGAGATCTGAGCCGCAACAGGAAGCAATTGCTGCAATCGAGAAAAAGAAAGTGCGACGGCGCAGCCTCCAAAGAGGAAAGAAGCGCGGCGACCGTCTGGTAAAGACAAGTATCAGTTGCCTATCGGAGACTCTTCTGCTAAACGTGGTGGTAAATGGTCGATGGGAGTGGGTATCGGTAATGGAGGTGGACTTCCGACAAATGGTTCCGAAAATTTTGCGCCCCGTCCGATGACTAACAGGGTCGACTTGATGACGATCATGAATGGAGCTGTGAGTATTCCTGCCGATCAGGAAGTTATATTTGAAGAAGGAGTCCCTTACCTGAAGTCCAATACAACTGCCGTGGTGGATTATGAACATCATCAGCCGGTTAGCTTCGGACTGTCTGTACGTAAGTCTCTTCCCAAAGGTTTTTCTGTAGAGATGGGATTGACTTATACGTTGTTGTCTTCTGACATCAAACGGCAGGGGGATACCAAGATGCAGAGTCAGAAATTGCATTATATAGGTATTCCTGTACGTGGAAACTGGAATTTTCTGGAAAAGAAATATTTTACACTCTATGTATCTGCCGGAGGAATGGTTGAAAAGTGTGTTTATGGAAAGTTGGCGGATGATAAGGTGAATGTGAAGCCTTTGCAATTTTCTGTAGCCGGTGCCGTGGGAGCGCAATTCAATGCGACAGATCATGTCGGCCTATATGTGGAACCGGGAGTTTCGTATTTCTTTGATGATGGCTCCAAAGTACAAACCATCCGAAAAGAAAGGCCTTGTAACTTTAACTTGCAGGCAGGATTGCGATTCACTTATTAAAGTAGGATGGCAAAAAATATGCCGGTTACATTATCTCCCTGTTCTTGCCTTGTATTGTAATGAATTAAGGCAAGAACAGGGAGACTTTTATATCGTGACTTACAAAATTATAAATAAGTGCAGTCGTCATAATTCACCGCAGAATGAACTTAATCTATTGATTGCCAATGATCTTTATTTGTGTAAATTCGTGTAATCTGTGGTGAATACGAATTTCGACACTTATATAAGTCAATTTACTTGTACGGTCTGGAAATATTGCCTGAATAGTTTCTCAGCCTTTTCTATCTGCTCTGGAGTATTCTCTTTCACTCCTTTCAGCATATATTCTTTGTTCATTGCTTCATATTTGTGAACACCCAAGGTGTGGTAAGGCAATATTTCTACACGCTGAATCATCTGGTACGTTCCAAGATGCTCTCCCAGCTGCCGGATATCGTCTTCGAAGTCACTGTAGCCGGGCACTAATACGTATCGCAACCAGAATGGTTTATGATTGGTTTCAAGCCAGGCTGCGGTTTTCAGGGTCTGCTCGTTGCTTCTTCCGGTTAAAGACTGATGATGTTCCGGATTAAATTCTTTGATATCTAATAAAACCAGATCAGTCAATTCCAATAGTTCCTCTACATCATTGTTCCATAGCCCGCCATTGGTATCAAGGCAAATATGGATTCCTGCTTCCTTTAGTCTTTTAAAAAGTGGGATAAGCGATTTTGCTTGAAAAGTAGGCTCTCCGCCGGAAAAGGTGATACCTCCCTTTTTACCGAAGAAAGCTTTCTGACTGACGGCCATGCGAACTATTTCCTCAGGGTCGGTTGCTGTCCCTCCTTTGGCTTCAATTGTGTCCGGATTGGCACAATAGAGGCAACGGAAGTTACACCCTTGAAGGAAAACGACGAGCCGGAGACCCGGCCCGTCGAATGTTCCCATTGACTCGTATGAGTGTACGTTTATCATTCAATTACATTCTTTCGTGGAAACTGCGGCTGATTACTTCCAACTGATGTTCGCGGCTCAATTTCACGAAATTAACGGCATATCCTGAGACACGGATAGTCAGTTGCGGATACTTTTCGGGATGTTCCATCGCATCCTGCAACATTTCCCGGTTCAGCACGTTTACGTTCAGGTGGTGTGCGCCTTTTGTAAAATATCCGTCCATCATGGTCACCAGATTGTCGATACGGTCTTCTTGTGTTGCTCCCAATGATTTGGGAACGATTGAGAATGTATTGCTGATACCATCCTGTGAGTCGCGATAACGCAACTTGGCTACAGAACTCAGTGAGGCGATTGCACCATTTTTATCACGTCCGTGCATGGGGTTGGCACCGGGAGCAAAGGCAATGCCTTTGGCGCGTCCGTCAGGAGTGGCACCGGTCTTCTTGCCATACATTACGTTCGAAGTGATAGTCAGCAGCGAGAGGGTAGGACGGGCATTCTTATATACGGGGAGTTTCTTTAATTCTTCGCTAAAGAAATATACCAGGTCTACACCCAGGTGGTCTACACGGTCATCGTCATTACCGAAACAAGGGAAAGCACCTTCGATATCGAATCCCTCCGTCAGTCCGATGTCGTTGCGACGGGCTTTCACATGTGCATATTTGATGGCGGACAGTGAATCGATGGCGATTGAAAGTCCGGCTACACCATAAGCGAGGTTAATGCGGGGATCAGTATCCACGAAAGCCATCTGCGCCTTTTCGTAGTAATACTTATCGTGCATGTAATGTATGATATTCATTGCTTCGTTGTATACACGTGCAATTTGTATCAATACTTTCTTATAGTTGGCCATTACTTCTTCGAACTTCAGTGTTTCACCGGTCAATACAGGGATGTCTTTTACCATAACTGTACCTGTATTTTCGCAACGTCCTCCGTTGATAGCCAGTAGCAGGGCTTTGGCAAGGTTGGCACGTGCGCCGAAGAACTGAATCTGCTTTCCGATTTCCTGATATGAAACACAACAAGCGATTCCGTAGTCATCCGATTGACGGACTTCACGCATTAGGTCGTCGTTTTCGTATTGTACGGAAGAAGTGTCGATAGATACTTGTGCACAGAATGCTTTGAAACCTTCGGGTAACTCAGGGCTCCATAGTACAGTCATGTTAGGTTCCGGTGACGGGCCTAAGTTATAAAGTGTCTGCAAGAAGCGGAAAGAAGTTTTAGTAACTTTGGTACGTCCGTCATTGAAACGTCCACCGATAGATTCGGTCACCCATGTGGGATCACCCGCAAAAATATCGTTGTACGACTGCATACGCAAGTGGCGTACCATACGGAGTTTGATAACGAATTGGTCGATCAGTTCCTGAGCGAATGTTTCGGTTATCGTACCCTGGCTTAATTCATATTCAAGATAGATGTCGAGGAATGAAGATACATTACCCAGTGACATGGCAGCACCATCCTGCTCTTTTACGGCAGCCAGATAAGCCATATACACCCATTGTACAGCTTCCTGTGCGGTATATGCCGGTCGGCTCAGATCCAAACCATAATATTCGCCCAATACTTTAATCTCTTTCAGGGCCTTGATTTGCTCGGCTACTTCTTCGCGAAGACGAATGCGGGCTTCAGTCATAGGACCTGTCAGATTATGCAGATCTTCTTTTTTAGCTTCTATCAGACGGTCAAGACCATAGAGAGCCAGGCGGCGATAATCACCGATGATACGTCCGCGTGCATAGTTGTCGGGAAGTCCGGTAAGGAATCCCAATGAACGGAACGAACGAATTTCTTCGGTATACACATCGAATACCCCATCATTATGAGTCTTGCGATAGTGAGTGAAGATATCCTTAACTCTGTCATCTACTTCCACTCCGTTTTCACGGCAAGCTTTCATAACCACATTGATTCCGCCAAACGGTTTGATGGCACGTTTTAACACCTGATCGGTCTGTAGTCCGACGATCAGTTCGTTTTCTTTATCGATGTAGCCGGCAGGGTGAGAGGTTATAGTAGATACAGTTGTGTAGTCGAGTGCACGAATACCATTATTGTTTCTCTCTTCTTCGAGAGCTTTGAGACAGTGATTCCAGACAGCTTTGGTGCGTTCGGTAGGTCCTTGCAGGAAAGAAGCATCCCCTTCATAAGGAGTGATGTTGTTACTAACGAAATCCCTTACATTGATTTCTTTGCTCCAAAGTCCATCTTTAAAGGTCTTATTCAGTTCCATAAAATTAATCAGTTAGTGGTTAGTTATCCTTTAGAGCGCGCAAAATTTTACAACCTTTTTTCGGTTTAGGTATATAAAAGGGTCCTATTTTATGTTGAATAGCATAAAAATACCTATTTATGGGGAGAAGCCAGAGGGCGGTTATTACTTCCAAATATACTTTTCTAATATTTTTTTTGCGGAATAATTTGCAAGTTAAAAAATGATTCGTACCTTTGCAGCGCTTTAAGAGAAAAGCACTACTTAACCGTAGTTCTGGAGAGGTGGCAGAGTGGTCGATTGCGGCGGTCTTGAAAACCGTTGTACTGCGAGGTACCCGGGGTTCGAATCCCTGTCTCTCCGCTAGAAAACAAAAAACAAAGTTATAAGTCCTTGAATTTCAATAATTCAAGGACTTTCTTTTTAGTATATAACATATCAGTCTGCATAATAAAGAACGAGGAGCAACGTAGATCAATGATAACCCTTGAGGACCTACCTTGTATGTAGAATAGTGGGAAAATCGATTTTATTTGTTCCGCTACTTGAGCAGATGTCATTACCACACCGCCGGTGTCTAGTTGTAAATGCAATAGTTGAGGCCTTTTATATAGACCGTTGGCTTGAACGTTACTTTTTAAGGAGCAACACACATTATCAAAGTTTATCAATCAAAGCAAGGTTCTATTTTTTGTATTCCTTTTGTAAGATATATAGTCGGGCTATTCCTTTATTTTCAGTGTTTTGCTATCCTCTAATTCATTATACTACATTCTTTTTTACTTTTTTCTATATATCAGTAATTGACCTGAGGTCGACATTATTTAAAAGATTTTCAGTTGTCGTCATTTGTGAAATTTACACCAATGGCTGGTTGTTTTTTAAAGAGACAATAAACGGTAATGGCTGATAGCGTGTTGGCTATGAAATGAATACTAACTTTATCTTCGGTGACTATAGTGGTAAGTTGTTAAATCTTATGATTGAATATTCTAACTTAAATGATTTTATTGCTGTATTCCTATTTTTTTAAGATAACAGATTGATGAATTATATCGTATTCACGTTAAATTAAATAATTTATGAGTGATCAAAATCAAAGCTTTTGTCTATCTTTGTAAATAGACTTAATTCTAAAATAAATAGTATGGCAAAAGAGTTGAATTTTACATTGGAAGGTGTACAAGGTGATTTAAAGTTGAAATACGGTCCTTTTAATCAACGTTTATACCAAGACGGAAGAGAGATCAAGAAACAAGGACGATTCAATCCGAAATATTATGTGATTAACACCAATGGGGAAAAAGAAGAAATAAAGGTTGTCTATGGTTTTGATTTTGTCCATGTCACTGTGTTCCGCGGACAGAAAATCGATCTGGAGGAACGGCTATCTATCCACGAATACATAGTGGGTGGTCTGCCTGTGTTACTTGTCTTTCTAGGTGGATTGATTGGAGCCTTGTTCGGCATCATGGGTGCTACGTTCAATTATAATCATATGCGGCAGGAAAAGTCTTTTATAAAACAACTGCTTGTTTCCCTGGGCGTTTCCATACTCTGCTATGTAGCTTATTTTATATTTGCTATTGGTGTCCAGTTGATAGTGGCTAGATAGGCTGGCTGGAAAGTAAAAGAAAGGTGGCTTCACGGTTATTCCGTATGCCACCTTTTTTAGTAAACTTCTGAATGTCCTCCCCATGGATGATGGCGACTATCCATATTGGGAAAAGTAAAACAGGCGAAAGGAAAAATGAAAACTGTATTTTCTCTGTATTCTTTCGGGAGATTCCCGTTTTTTATCAATTCCCGTAGGTACCGATTAATCCATTCGTTGTGATAGTTTCTGCACTTATTTTCAGTTTCCGGCATCTACTGTTATTATAGAACCGGATATGTGCTTTTCCCTCCTTATCCGGAGTGACAGACGGATTCCAGTATAATGTACGACGATAGTCGGGGACAGGAGGGAGCACAGAATAATTGGGGTGATAGAATTCTTTAACTTGGCTGTAACCGTCAAGCCATGTTTTTCGGACACCTTTCCCTGCTTCTGTCGGTATCTTACTTTCCGGATATGTTTCGATCAGTACGGCACAACTGTATAAGTCGGATACATCGAACGGAGTCAATCGTGGATCTGCATACTGGCAGATCGTAGATAGATTTTCAGTGATATAAATCGATTTAATGGCTTCGAGTCTTATATATTTGTACTTATTATAATCCATTTCTGTATGCCGGGTGCGTTCATAGTTGATTACGAAAAGCGGCATTTTACTTTTATAATACAGGTAATTTCGTCCTGAAACAGGACTGAAATTTTTATTCATGTTCATCATAAGTTCGTGTATGTCGTCACCAATAAATTTTCCACTGTCTTTTATGTCGTCCAGTTCGGAATGTACATCATAATAAGCAATCGATTTCGAACGGCTTTCATATATCTCTTTTTCTTTGGTTCTCTTTTTGGCCTTGATGGTTACCTCTTTTAAACGGTAGTTCTTTTCATGGTTACCTGCCTTTGCCAGCGAATCTGCGTAAGCGGCAAAGAAGGTTTCGATATCCTCTTCAGGTAGGGGAGTGGTTTCCACTTCGGGCATAAGTTCTTTCTCTTTTTCTGCATTGGCAATGCTTACCTGCATATCCGCATAATGATATTTTCGGGGGGCAGGACTGAATAGCCTATCCAATAAAATACGGTAATCTTTCTTTTTTCTATTGACTGTAACTGCCAATATCAAGTCCCATTTTCCGTATATATCGGATATTAGTGAGAAGTGTCCTAAACTATCTGTAGTGATGGCTTCGATGAAACTGCTGTTTTCCTCATTCTCCCCGCGTTTCTTCAGGAAGCAGGACACTTCTACGTTAGGCTTGGGAAGTTGCCGGACGAAAGAGACAACCTGCCCTCGCGTTTCGATACCTTGCTCCGGTCCGTATTTAAGGTCAAGAGACTCAATTCCTGTCATTTGTTTCCAAGAGTAGCGGCGCCATCCCTGCACTCTTAATAAGAGATCGATTGCCTTGCGGCGTGTATCGTCCCGGGATTCGAAATAATATTGGGGATTGTTGACATATCCTTTTATTTCGGACATTAATAAAAGATCGGTCAACATATTGTGCCCTGATTCTACTTCATTCATGCCGTCTCTCACAGATAGGGCAAATGGGGTTTGTACCGGAATCTTTTCTTTTCCGGTCAGGGTGAATTCAAGGTTTACCAATTCGTAAGGGTCGTATGTCTCTCTTTGTCTGCCTGTACCTGAACGGATAATTGCTCTTGGGGATAGGTAAATATCAAACGATCCGATAGGACCTCTCCGTTACTGTTGAATAACGCGATTCGGGAAACTCCGGGTACTAATTTACTTTTATCTATTTTGAAGCGAATCGTTTCATTACCTTCGACATCGATCAGGCAGAATTTGTATAGTTTGCCTCCGCTGATGACTGCCAGTCCCAATACGTCGGAGGGGGTATTGGAATTCTTTTGCACTGCTATTTCAATGCTGTCTGTGTATGATAAATTGTCGGCATGTAATATATATCCTTCCGGTAAGGCTTCCGGCATATTGAACTGGTGTTTTTTGCCATTAAATTCGACTATTGCTTTTTGTTTCTCTCCCGTGGGCGTGTAATTGAAAATTCCCCGTCCATCATGTGTTACATTGAAACGGGCTGTTTCTTGTTTTTCTTCGTTAATAACAATACCGGTGAGGGTAATGGGGTTTCCATAGGTATCTGTCGCTTCAAAAGCCACTTCGGATTCTATCCCCCGAACCAGATTTCCACCTTCGGGGAAGAACTTTAAATTTACTTTTTACCTTTTGTCGGTTTGGGACGCTCCAGCGGGTAGTTTCCTGTCGCATATTTCCGCATCTCTTTTTCCGTAAAGTCGCCTTCTGCCTTAGGTTTGTCGAAAACCGGCAACAGTCTTGAGAAAATGATATCTCCTCCAAAATTCAGCATATATTTTGTGTAGGCACGAACTTCATAAAATCCTGAATAAAACGGGATTTGGTTTAGTGTGAAATCTCCGTGGCATTGTCCGTTTTCTATTTTTAATGTCCGTTTGTCGATAACTTCACCACCGGGATTTAATAATTCGACATATAAAGTCTTGCTCAGGTCAGTGGCCGGATGCAGGTCGGAAGTGACCAGGAAACATTTAAACCAGATATTATCACCTTGGTAATAACTGGTATTGTCAAATTGCATGTAAACCTTCTCTTGAGGGATATATTTGGAAAAATTATCGATCAGGTAGGCGTATTGGCTTAGTTTTTGGACAATACTGTCCGTGGTTTGTGCAGATACACTCAGGCAAAACAGGTATAATAGCAAATGTACCTTTAATATTTTAGGTGTTTTCATTTCGTATCTTGGGTTAGATGGGAGATTGGTTTTTCCGTTGTGAGTCCTGTCTTAAATAAAGTTCTTTACTCTTACATCAGGATTCGTCTTTTGCAGGGCTTTTATCAGTTCCCGGGGTGATTGGGGATCTATCATGACAAACCCGGTGGCGTGTCTGATCTTTATTTTCTGCATGCCCAAGGCATGGCGAGTATACGTAACATCAGTGATATGACTGAATGTTCGTTTTTGGCGGAAGAAGTCATTTACTATTTGTAAATCTCCGTTTTTCTTGACAATGTATTTGCAGGATGTTTGTGAAAAATAGATGGTTGCACTGGGACCTATACATGCGGTACCTATCCAGATTGCTTGTATAGTTATGAAACTGATCGCAATGCATGCTATTATACCTATGGCGAACAACCAAACTCCTAATTGGGGATTTCGCGCTTTAAATGTTTGTTCCATCTTTTTTTAGATTGTATGTGTAACTGTCTGATAAAGATAGAAAAAAATATAATGAAAGAATCTTTTTTCTATTCTTTTCTGAATTGTGACTGCGAAAATAATTATTTAGGGCCTGTTGGATTCCGAAAGTTCCGGTGAAAAAGATAAAAGCTTCTCTAAACCACCGTGGCTGCGGTCGATGAAAAATAGGCAAGGGAGATTTGAACAGGTGCTTGTAATGTGCAAAATTCGGACAAGAATTTGGAATCGGAAAATTTAGATTCTGTTTTTATGCGGGAAGCTACGGTCCGGAAATAATAATTCTTTGCCGATAGATGATCTGTTCTTTCTTTTTATCTATTTTTGCCCCTTGAGAATTTTAATTATTAATCTAACTATCATGAAACGAAAAGTGACTTTACTATTTCTCGTGACATTCGTGCTGCTGCTCGGTGCAGTCGCACAGGAAAAATTGAAAACAGTGATCGAACCCCTGCAAAATGAAAGATGGTGGGGTGGATTCGTGGCTTTAGGAAATCAAATGCCATTCAATGATCACTTGCGGATGCAAGACATGTCACGCAATAATATGAACAACCAAGTAGTGCCGTTCATGCTTTCTTCGGAGGGCAGGTATATCTGGGCCGAAAATCCGTTTTGTTTTGAAGTAAAGGATGGGCAGCTGATTATTTATTCAGACTCGGAAAAGATAGAGCCGGTGAAGGGCGGAACTACGCTGAAAGAGGCTTTGCTGGCTGCATCGGCTAAACATTTTCCACCTTCGGGAAAGATTCCGGAACCTACTTTCTTTTCTCTTCCGCAATATAATACCTGGATTGAGCTGATGTATGATCAAAATCAGGAAGACATTATGAATTATGCCCATAAAGCTGTGGAGAACGGATTTCCTCAGGGGGTGTTTATGGTAGATGATAACTGGCAGAGATATTATGGTAACTTTGACTTCAAAACCGAGAGGTTTCCGGATCCGAAAGGGATGACTGACGAGTTGCACCGGATGGGATTCAAGGTGATGTTGTGGGTGGCTCCCTATGTTTCGCCCGATAGTCCCGAATTCCGTGAATTGGAAGCAAAAGGATATTTGTTGAAAGATAAAAACGGGCGCACGGCCATTATTCATTGGTGGAATGGTTACAGTGCCTGTTATGATACCACAAATCCGGAGGCTATGAATTATCTGAAGGAACAGTTAAAAGCCAATCAAGAAAAATATGGTATCGACGGATTTAAGTTTGATGGTGGAGACGTAGCTTATATGACAGGAGAGTATACTTTTCATGATAAGAATGCCAATGTGAATACTTTTATGGAAAAATGGGCTGAGATAGGTTTGAGTTTTCCTTACAATGAATTGCGTGCATCTTGGAAGTTGGGTGGCCAGGCATTGGTACAGCGGCTGGGTGATAAAGATTATTCTTGGCGTGCGACTCAGTTATTGATTCCCGATATGACTGCTGCCGGATTGTTGGGGCATTATTATACTTGTCCCGATATGGTAGGCGGAGGACAATTCGGAGCTTTTCTGAATGTGAAGAAATTTGATGAAGAACTTATTGTACGTTCGTGCCAGGTGCATGCCCTGATGCCAATGATGCAATTCTCGGTAGCTCCTTGGCGTATTCTCAGTAAAGAGAATGTGGCTATTTGTGCGAAGTATGCCCATCTTCACCAGCAAATGGGAGATTATATTTTGGAGTTGGCAAAACATGCGTCAAAGACCGGTGAACCCATTGTTCGCCACATGGAATATCAGTATCCTCACCAGGGATTCATCGATTGCAAAGACCAGTTTATGCTGGGGGATAAATATCTGGTAGCTCCGATGCTGACATCCGGAACAAGCCGTACCGTAATGTTGCCAAAGGGTAGATGGAAAGATGATCGGGGCAAGGTGTTTAAAAGGGCCGCGGACAATGACAATAGATGTTCCCCTTGAACGTTTGCCATATTTTGAGAAACTGACGAAATAATTTCTGGGCCGATAAAACAAGAAAAGCCACACTGTCAATATGTACAGCGTGGCTTTTGTTTTTGTAAGTTTAAGCTAATTCGGCGTTACTTTACACGGATAATGTTGTAATTCAGATCGCTTTCCGATACTTCCAGGCTGTCATCAGCCAGTGTCAGGGTAGTATCATTGGCAATTACGAAATAAACAGGTTCACTTCCGTCACTCGGATTCAGTTTGATGGCCGTTTTCTTTTATCTTTGACGGTTTTCTCCACTTTTACCGGCTTTCCTTTAGAAGTAAAAGTCTTGTCTTTGCCTTTACCTTCAGCATCCAGATAAGTGACGTCCAGTGTATACGTTGTATCGGTTGCGTTCGCCAGTGTGTTCAAAGTTAACACGTAACGGATGCCCGGACCGTCAGCAGCAGGAAGCACACCTTCATATACCTGGGTTTCTTCCATTGTGGGTTCCATAGCTACTGCCAGACTGTCTGCGACTGCTTCTTCAGCTTTCGTTCCTTTTGATTGGCAGGATACCAATGCAGCAACGACGGCTGCTAACATAATTACTTTTTTCATTGTTAAGTGCTTTAAATTAATATAAAAAGTGAGTTGCTATTCCTCCTCTTCTCTCTTAATAACCAACAGCTTATCGACTCTTCCACGGTCCATATCCACTACTTCGAACTGAAGGTTTTTGTAAGTGAATATATCTCCGGCTTTGGGAATACGTCCTATCAGGAACATAGCCAATCCGCCTAAAGTTGTAAAGTCTTCCGATTCGATATCATCATAAGAGAGTATTCCCATCTCTTCCATAAAATCTCCGATATTCATTGAAGCCTCTACCAACAAGGAGCCGTCCTGTCGGCGAACGATTTCCTCTTCTTCCGTATCGTCCTCTTCCAGAATGTCTCCAAAGATACTTTCGGTCAAGTCATGCAGGGTAATGATTCCCTCTGTGCTGCCATACTCGTTTACAACAACTCCGAACTTATTTTTGTTCTTCTTAAATAGCTCTAAAACTTTTTTAGCGTATAAACTTTCGGGTATAAACAAGGCGGGACGTGCGATTTCTCTAAGGTTGAATTCCTGTTCGCTACCTATCATCAGTATGATATCTTTCACAGAAACCACACCTGCTATTTCGTCGGTGTCGTCATCAATCAGGAGGTATTTACTGAAATGCTCGTTGTCGATGATCTGAAGCACTTTCTCTTTGCTGTCAGTCGTATGTAGCACCACCAGATCACGTCGGTGAGTCATCAGTTCGTTGGCACGTTTATCCGAAAAGCGAAAGACATCACGTAGCATTTCGGTTTCTTCTTTGTCAATCACACCCTGCTCCGAGCTTTGGTGAAGAATCATTTTCAGTTCTTCCTGAGTCATCAGGCGTTCTTCGCTTTTCAGACCGATCAGTTTGTTGAGCAGGCGGGTGGAAATGCTGAGCAACCAGACAAAAGGGAATGAAATCTTGGTCAGCAGAATCATGACGGGACTCAGCAAGGTTGCATAGCGCTCGGGATTGCTGAGAGCGATGGATTTGGGTACAAGCTCACCGATAATCAGTGACAGGTAGGTAATGACGATTACGGTTGTGATCATGGCCAGGTCCTTTGCATAGACTTCGGCTCCCGGTATCATGGCAAAGAGCGGAGTCACATCATCGGCAATGGCTACTCCACCGAAAGCACCCGATACGATACCGATCAGCGTGATACCAATCTGAATGGTAGAAAGAAATTTTTCGGGTTCTTCCAATTGTTTCAATACTCCCCGGGCAGATTTGTTCCCTTTGCTGACCAGGGTTTCCAGACGTGCTTTACTTGAGGATACTAAGGCAATCTCGTACATGGCAAAAATGCCATTCAGTACGAGTAAAAGAATAATTACTAAGAATTCCATATAAGTTTGAATAGTTTCATGACCGCAAATTACACCAAAGTACGGACTCACGCAAAAACTATCGGAATTATTAATGAATTTTTTCAAAAATACCGAGGCCGGACCTCATATATTGGGATCCGGCCTCGGTTAAACTCAGTTTTGTGGTTCTCGAACTTACTTGTTCTTAGTATAGTTGTCTGCTTTTTCTTTGGCGCGTGCTACACGTTTGGCTGTATCGGGGTGTGAAGAGAACATTTTCTGGAATTTAGACTCTTTGGGGGCCTCGGCTGAGAGTTCCAGTAGTTTGTTCAGAGCATTGTACATTGCATACGGATCAATGTTATGTTTGATGCTGAATTCGAAACCATAATCATCGGCTTCGCTCTCTTGCTTCTGAGAATATTGGGCACCGGCTAATGCTTCTGCCATAGCTCCCAGTTCCGAATCAGTCAGTTTGGAAACGGTAGAGCTGGCTGCTCCTGCAGCATTCTTTACTGCCGAACGAAGATATGCACTCTTCATGGCATCTTTAGAGTCTGTATGAATCACGTGACCGATCTCATGTCCGACAACTGCCATCACTTCATCGTCCGTCATAATATCCATCAATCCGGCACAGATGCGGACACTGCCGTCACCACAGGCAAAAGCATTCACGTCGACAACCTCATATACTCCGAAATTCACTTTCAGTCCGTCTACTTCTTTGATATGTCCGGTCAGTTTTTCCAGGCGTTTGCCGTATTCGCTGTCGGCTGCGGTCAGCGGATTGTGGGTGTCCATCCATTGCATGTATTCTTTGCTCATGGCTGCGATGTCCGAGTCGGACAAGGTGATGGCTTTCGCTGCGTCGCTACCGGCTTGTACCACTTTGCCTACATTGATTTTCTTTCCACCGATTTTGAACTGTGCGGATGCTGTCGTGAAGCACATTCCGCATAAAAGTGCCGCAATAAAAACAATTCTTTTTTCATTTTGTGAGTTTTTATAGTTAATAATATAGTTGTTTCGAGATTTAATATTCAAATGTGATACCCAAGGTTGGCATTAATGTTCCGCTTTTCTGGGTTATGTATTTCATTTTGTAGCGCTGTTCTGCCATGGGGGCGGATGGATTTTCGATAACGCCTGTACTCATCAGGATATCCGGTTGCTTGAATTTGCTGTTTGTCACATTCTGCAAATCGATGTAGAATCCCAACATACAGCGTTTCAGATAAAATGTTTTGTCCACTCGTACATCCAGTTGGCCGAAGGCGGGCAAGCGTCCGGTATTGTACTTTGTGTAGTCATAGTATGGACGTCCCTGTGCATTCCATGCCGTAACAAGAGATGATTTTTCCACATCATAAGGGGTATAGGGTGCTCCTCCTATACAGCTGATTTTCATGCCCAGGCTCCAGTTGTGTGGAAAGTTATAAGTTCCACTCATATTGAAAATGTACCGGTTGTCCCAAGCGGAAGCGATGTACTCCGATTGTTTGTTGTTGCGGTATTCGCTTTTGAACAGGGTGAACGAGGATGCCAGATTCAGTTTTTTAGCTATCAGCCATTTCATTAATATTTCTATGCCGTATGCACGTCCTTGGGCGGTAGAGGACAAGGCTTCGTTTCCGATGACTCCGTAGTCATTGCCTTTGCAAGCCAGGGGGATGCCGTCTGCGATGGAGAACGGTATTTTATCATATTGTTTGTAAAAACCTTCGGCAGACAGTTCGAATGTATTTCCCGGATGCCAACTCAGGCCGAGACTTTCTTGACTGACGCTCATGTAACGGAGGTATTTGTTGACCCATGCTCCATTGTTATCTTTAAATCCCAATCCGGTATAAGGCGGGAGCTGATAATATAGTCCTGCATTTCCACTTAAATATAATCCGTCTGTCAGCCGGTATGATAGTGACAGGCGGGGTGAGAGTTGGTCGCCCATCCCTTTCATGCCGGAAGAAAAGTTGTTGGCATCGGTTCGTACGCCGAGTGAGGCAGTGAATCGTTCATCGGTAGTTGCATAGTTGATGGTTCCGAATATGCCCCAACGCCACATACCCAGATATGTGTGATAATCAAACGTCCTGCCTTCATCAATATACACTCGTTGAAAGGTGGTGTTGGTGTATTGGGAATAATCCAGATTGGCTCCGAAATTAATTTTCCAATTACCGAGAGTCGAGGTGTTCTCTATCCGGAATTTGGTCTCTTGTTCCACTGAGCGCAACTTCAGGGATAAGTTGTCCGCACTGCTTTCGTCATTATTCAGATATTTGGTATTGCGGTTGTTCAGGTAACTGTGGCTGACGACTACAGATTGTACATGTATGCCTGCATAGTGACGGTATACGGCTCCCAGTGTAAAAGTCTCCTGCTGTATCTTGGGCAGGTAACTCAATATGTATTCCGCTTTTTCTCCATCCAGCTTGGTATTCAGTTTCATGTTATCGATTCCTCCGAGCCCCAGTATTGTCAACTCGTTGTTGGCATTGAAGCGAGTTTTCAGTTTAAATTGTGCGTCGGTGAAAGTTGGCAGGAAAGGTAACCCCAACATGTCAAATAAAAACTGGAGGTATGACTGACGCACCGAAACCAGATAAGATGTCTTCTTTCCTATATGTCCGTTCGATGCTAACGAGACTTCCGAGGCTCCTAAAGTTGCTTTTAATGAATTGCGTTCCATATCTCCGTCCCGAAGCTTAAAGTCGAGTACCGAACTCATGGCATTCCCCCTGTCGGTCGGAAAAGCTCCCGTATAGAAATTGACTTCACGAATCAAGTCTGCGTTGATGATGCCCACCGGTCCTCCCGAGGCCCCTTGAGTGCTGAAATGATTAATATTGGGAATTTCTACTCCATCCAGATAGAAACGGTTTTCGGAAGGAGATCCTCCGCGTACGATCAGGTCATTTCGATATCCGGCAGGGGAGAAGGCAACGCCCGGATAAGATTGGACAATACGTGAGATATCCCGGTTGTCTCCGGGGCTTTTCTCGATTTCCTGCAATCCGATGATACGTAGCCCTACAGGACTCTCCGGGTCTCTTCGGAAAGGAGAAGCAGTAACTGTGACTCCTTCTAATTCGGTCAGGTTTTCTTCTGTTTCTATTTGGATGGTGAGATCTTTAGTAGAGACGATATATTCGGGGGTGAGTATGGTTTTGTATCCTACAGCAGACGCCTGTAGACGATAAATGCCCGGAGGGACTTCTCCGATGTTGAAGTGCCCTTCGGCATCTGTCACTCCTCCGCGTCCCAACCCTAAGACCAGTACATTGATAAATTCCAGCGGTTGACGACTGGCTTTGTCAATCACAGTTCCCTTTATTCGGTGTGTCGGTTGCGCACTGACTGTGGTGAGCAGGCCGAGTAGCAACAGGAACAAAACATTTTTTTTCATTGGCCCGGTTCGATATACTTTGTGAATTCTGTGCAAAGTTATATAAAAATGGTTTCGTCTCTCGTTTTTATCTGCTATTTTTGTGGGAAAGTTTTAAATAGAAAAGATGAAAACCGTAAAACTGATTACTTGCGATGATGCCTTTCAAGCTCATATTATACAGGGAGCACTTGCTAATGAAGGTATTGATTCTCTATTACATAATGAAAATATGTCGACCTTGTTGCGGGGTTTTGTCCATGACATCTCAGGAGTGGATGTCTTGGTGGCGGATTGCGATTATGAAGCAGCCATGCAGTTGCTGAGGCAGAATCAGATGATACCCGAAGAACAGAAGTTTTGTCCTTTCTGCGGTTCGGACCGGATTAAGTTTGTTCTTAAAAAGGAGCATCGTGTGAGGGCTGTCAGCGCTGCCATTGTTTCTATGCTGGCTACTGTCCCGCCCGGAGGCAATCATTGGGAATATATCTGCGACCATTGCGGGAAAGCTTTCGAAAAGCCGGTTACGGAATTCAACCCTTCTGCTTTGGAAGAGAAAGATTGAAAAGACAAACTCTAAAAAACATAGATTAAAAATGAAAAGAAGAAATTTATTTTTGGCTTGTCTGCTTTTATTTGTATTGCCGCTTAGTGCCGCAAGGGTAGATACGCTGATGGTGAAGAGTCCCTCTATGAATAAGGAGGTGCAGGTGTTGGTAGTGACCCCTGATGTTGCTTTGGGAAAAAATGCAGCGGCTTGTCCGGTACTTTACTTGTTGCATGGGTATGGCGGTCATGCTAAGACCTGGATTCAGATAAAACCGAACTTGCCGGAAATAGCAGATGAAAAAGGGATCATTTTTGTGTGTCCCGACGGCAAAGACAGTTGGTACTGGGACAGCCCCAAGAATCCGGCGTACCGATATGAAACGTTTGTTTCTTCAGAGTTAGTGAACTACATTGACCGTAATTATAAAACGATTGCTGATCGGAAGGGACGTGCCATTACCGGTCTCAGCATGGGAGGACATGGGGCAATGTGGTTAGGTATTCGCCATAAAGACGTGTTTGGAGCGGCAGGAAGCACCAGCGGAGGTGTCGATATCCGTCCTTTCCCCAAAAACTGGAGCATGAACAAGCAGTTGGGTGAACTGGCCTCAAATAAAAGAATATGGGATGAACATACGGTAGTCAATCAACTCGATAAGATTCAGAATGGTGATCTTGCTTTAATTATAGATTGCGGTGAGGATGATTTTTTTCTGAATGTGAACAAAGACTTTCACGATCGGTTGTTGGGCCGCAAGATAGATCATGATTTTATTACCCGTCCCGGTGAACACAATGGAAAATACTGGAATAATTCCATTGATTATCAGATCCTTTTCTTCAGCAAGTTCTTTGCCGGAGAGTAAAGAGCGAGTGATAAGGAGCATCATGGGATTATACGTCCCATTCCTCCCTCGGCGTATGGCATCCGGAGAGGTGCCGGTGAGTCCGGGGAGGAATTGTTTGTAAGGAAAATGCCAATATATGTAATGCCCCATAACAATATATGTAATCGAAATAACATATATTGTTATGGGGCATTACATTACTACTTCGTGGAGGCAGGATTGAAGTCATTCCCCTTATTCGATGGTGATGCCGATGGTTCTCGTGTCTGTTTTTGTTTCATCGTATGCATTACCGTTTATGTCGATCACAGTACCTGTAGAAGTGGTCTTAGCGATGATTCCGGTTGGCTTTTCGTTTTCATCCAGTTCATAAGTGTATTTTGTATACTCCTCTTTGTTTTCTTTCGGAGTGTTGCCGATAATCAGGTGTTTGGACTGACGGCCCAACAGTCCGGCATAAATAGCGTCGTTGTGGAAAGACAGGGGGTAAGTTTCGCAAACTTGCAGGCAAGGGAGCTGATACAGGTTCTCCGTATTTCCCGCCTGATAATTGGTTTGCAAGCCATTGGCAATGATATGGCTTAAATTCCCGTTGTCGTCGTATGCCAACTCTACGGAAGAATAAGGCGTACTGTTTATTTCTTCATCGATCCGGGTAAGATATTCACCGGAATAGGTGAAGGTGTACTTTCTGACCTGGTCGGACAATTTGTGAGTACATTCGGTGGCATATCCCGCACTTCCTAAGATATAAATGGCGGTATTTCCGTTTTCATCTGCCAATGTCACTTCGTTACCGGAGTAGGAGAGAGTCGTTTCGTGGGTCAGGCTCTGCCCGTAGAACTCCTGTAATGTGGTATGGGTCGTTAGTTTATTGTTATCGTATACATAAGTATCGGTGCGTAATACGTCGCCTCCGTCACTGTGCAGATTCTCTTTCAGGATCATCAGGCTGAAATCGGGGGTCGGAGGAAGTTCCCGTTCTTCCTTATCATCGGTACATGCCGAGGTAGCTATGACAGAAAATGATAAAAAGAAACAGTATAGAAGTTTATTCATATCAATAATGTTTTATTTGCCTGCAAATGTAGTTAATAACCTGCTCTATCTACCACGATTGTGGTATAAAAATGCCTTCAATGTGCGATTTCTTCCCATACCGGATTCCTCTATCTTTGCCACATATAAAGATTGGACACTGACAATGAACTCTAAATATAGATAGCAAATGGAAACGAAAAATTACATTTTGAGACTTTACAACTCCATGTTGGACAGGAGGCTCCCGACCCGGCAACCGATGCGCGTGCCGTACCTATTTATCAGACAACTTCCTATGTGTTCCGGGATTCGGCCCATGCCGCCGCACGATTTGGATTGCAAGACCCTGGGAATATTTATGGACGACTGACCAATTCCACTCAGGGAGTATTGGAGGAACGCATTGCAGCACTTGAAGGGGGAGTAGGTGGTCTTGCCGTGGCTTCCGGAGCTGCTGCCGTGACCTATGCTATTGAGAATATCACCCGTTCCGGTGATCATATTGTGGCTGCCAAGACCATTTATGGGGGCACATATAACTTGCTGGCGCATACTCTGCCTGCTTATGGAGTAACGACCACTTTTGTAGATCCGTCCGATCTTTTTAATTTCGAACGGGCGATTCGTGAAAATACAAAGGCGATATTCATTGAAACTCTGGGAAACCCCAATTCCAATATTATCGATATGGATGCCGTAGCTGCCATTGCCCATAAATATCGGATTCCGCTGATTGTGGATAATACTTTCGGTACGCCTTACCTTATCCGTCCCATTGAGCACGGGGCAGACATTGTGGTACATTCTGCCACAAAATTCATTGGCGGACACGGCAGTTCGTTGGGAGGAGTTATTGTCGATTCCGGTAAATTTGACTGGGTTGCTTCCGGTAAATTCCCGCAACTGACCGAGCCGGATGCAAGTTATCATGGGGTACGGTTTGTCGATGCTGCCGGGGCTGCTGCCTACATTGTCCGTATACGTGCCGTGTTGCTGCGCGATACGGGTGCTGCCATCAGCCCGTTCAATGCTTTTATCTTGCTGCAAGGGTTGGAGACTTTGTCTTTGCGTGTAGAACGGCATGTGGCCAATGCTTTGAAGGTTATTGATTTTCTGGTGAACCATCCGAAGGTAGCGGCTGTTAATCATCCATCATTGCCCGGTCATCCGGATCATGCCATCTATCAACGTTATTTTCCTGGCGGGGCAGGTTCTATCTTCACTTTCGAGGTAAAGGGAGGAACGGAGGAAGCGCAGAAGTTTATCGATAGTCTGCAGATATTCTCTTTGCTGGCCAATGTGGCCGATGTGAAGTCGCTGGTGATTCATCCGGCCACTACCACACACTCGCAGCTGAATGCGCAGGAGCTGGAGGAACAGGGGATTAAACCCGGAACGGTCAGACTTTCGATAGGCACGGAGCATATTGAGGACATTATTGATGACTTACGTCAGGCATTAGAGAAAATTTAAAAAAATGGATATAGCAGCATTATTATCGGGAGGAGTGGACAGTTCGGTTGTTGTACATCTGCTTTGTGAGCAGGGCTACAAGCCTACACTGTTTTACATCAAAATAGGTATGGATGGGGCGGAATACATGGACTGTTCTGCCGAAGAGGATATAGAACTGTCTACTGCCATAGCCCGACGCTACGGTTTGGCACTGGAGGTTGTCGATTTACATCGGGAATACTGGGATAATGTGGCTGCTTATGCCATAGAAAAGATACGGAAGGGGCAGACTCCGAATCCGGATGTGATGTGTAACAAGCTGATTAAGTTTGGCTGTTTCGAGCAGCAGGTCGGAAAAGATTTCGATCTTACGGCAACCGGACATTATGCTACGACCTTGCAACTAGGCGGGAAAACCTGGCTGGGTACAGCCAAGGACCCGATAAAAGATCAGACTGATTTCCTGGCCCAGATTGACTATTTGCAGGTTTCGAAATTGTTGTTTCCGATAGGTGGGCTGATGAAGCATGAAGTGCGTGAGATAGCGTTGCAGGCCGGATTGCCCAGTGCCCGTCGGAAGGACAGTCAGGGAATTTGCTTTTTGGGCAAGATAAATTATAACGATTTTGTCCGTCGCTTTCTGGGAGAAAAAGAGGGGGCGGTGATCGAATTTGAAACAGGTAAGAAGATTGGTACTCATCGCGGCTATTGGTTTCATACCATTGGCCAGCGAAAAGGATTGGGATTGGGAGGAGGACCCTGGTTCGTTGTGAAGAAGGATATTCAGGATAACATTATTTACGTCTCCCACGGTTATGATGCCGAGCAGCAGTATGGTTATGAATTCAGGATGAAAGACTTCAATTTTATTACAGATAACCCGTGGGAAGGCTCGACAGGCGAGGAGGAAGTAACATTTAAGATCCGGCATACACCTGAGTTTATCAAAGGCCGTTTGCTACATGACGAAGAGGGATACCGGATTATTTCTTCCGAAAAATTACAGGGAATTGCACCGGGACAGTTTGGCGTGATTTATGACGCCGAATCCCGGGTTTGTTTCGGGAGTGGAGAAATAGGATAAGAATATAACGAAAGCTCCTTCAGATGACACCGGTTTATACAGAGATGCGGCTTAATAATCGGTCGCTGCTCGAGGTCTGTATGAATCGGTGTATTTGGGTTGATTTCCGGTACGCTCTTCTGCTTTAGATATAATATTCCGCCAGATCCACAATGCCTGCCCGCATGGCATATTTGGTAGCCTCGTGCACATTGTTCACTCCCAGTTTGCGGAATATATTTTTCGGTGACTGTTGATGGTATGAAAACTCAGATGCTTCTCTGCCGCTATCTCTTTGGTCGTTTTGCCGGAAGCTATTTCTTTTAAGATTATTTTTTCCGTCGGTGTGAGCAGACGGTCTTCCTGCGGTACGAAAGTGTGCACGGCTGAAGCTGTGTTTACATTTCCACTTCCCGATAATAACAGATTGCTTACATGATTGCAGATAAAGCGCTCTTTTCGTGATGCGCATTGCAGGGCCGACATTATCTCTTCCTTGGAGTTGTCTTTCAGCACGACTCCGAAAGCATTGCTGCTGAACAATACCTGCCTCAGAAATCCGATGCTCAATTCATCCGAAAACAATAACCAGTCTGATTCTTTGAATCGTTCCTGAAGGATGATCAATTCATCTGCACCGGAAAAATCAAATAGTGTATAGTCTAAAATAACCACCGCTTGCGGATGAATGCGCAACAACTGGACCAACTCCATCTTATTGTCGGCTTCCAGCAACAAGCTTACCTCTTTTTGCTTGCTTAACAGAAACATCATTCCTGCTTTCGTGATGTCCTGATTATCTGCGATGATATATTCTCTCATAATCTATCCATAAAAAACTCCGTTGCAAATGTACACTTTTTGTGCGATTTGCAGCGGAGTTATGTGAATTAGTTACGAGCTTAAATAGAGTCTCGTCACTCTTATTACCATGAACGGCCTTTAAATACATCCGACTGGTTCAGCGGAACAAGGTTGCCGCTCAACGTTAATGTATTGGAGTTGAAGTTCGGATTAATGGTCACAGTGGCGTTGTTGCCTCCATTTGTCAATGTGATAAAGACTTGTGCCGAGATACCGATACCTTGTACGCTGAAGTTGCAGTTCACATTGCCTCGTTTGTCGGTAGTCACTTTTACATCCGAAGTGGTTCCGTCCACTGTTACACCGCCAATTCCGTTAGGGCCGGGATACGGAGTATTGAACGCTACCTGTACGGTTGCTCTCTGTCCGTTCAACATTACAAAGTTAGTGTTGGACGATACGAAAGCTGTCTGGCCGCGTTTGAAGATTACCTGATCGGCTTCCAGTACAAACTGTTTGTCTTTGATAGCCTGTACGGCTTGCTGATAGGCCACTTGGTCGGCAGCTTGTTCCTCAGCTTTCAGTCTGGCTCTTTCTGCGTCTCTTTGTGCTTTACGGTCAGCGCGGCGTATGTCTCTCTGTGACTCTTGTGCATACATTAAAGTCGATGCACTTACTAATACTAATGCTACTAATGCAATAAACTTTTTCATAACTTTTTTTTGTTTAGGTTTAAAACTGTTGTTCGTTTATTCCAAGAACAACTCCCTTTTCAGATTGTTCACTTGCGTCTCACAATTTTATATCCGATGGCAGCAATCGTAATGCTCATTAACGGACTGATAATGTTGAAGAAGCAATAGGGAAGATAAACCAGTGTAGGAACACTCAGTATCGTGGCTTGCGTCATTCCGCAGGTGTTCCATGGTATTAATACAGAGGTCACTGTAACAGAATCTTCCGTGGTTCGACTGAGCAAACAGCTTTCATAACCTTTCTTTTCATAAATATCCCGGAACATGTTTCCGGTCAGGATAATGCTAATATACTGATCGGCTGTGGCGAGGTTCAGGAAAATACCAGAGCAAACCGTAGAGGCCACCATGCTGACTGTATTTTTCATGAAGCGGACAAATACGGAAGTGATACTTCCTAACATGCCGCCGGCAGTCATAGCCCCGCCGAAACACATCGCACAGATAATAAGCCATACTGTATTCATCATGCCTGCCATACCCCGGGTAGCCACCAGTTCGGTGAGTGCTTCATTGCTTGTCTGTAGACTGGTCCCTCCATAAAGAGTCATCATCAGTCCTTTGAAGATGGACTGTGTGCCTTCGGAATTTTGCAAACCGGATATTTCCTGTAACAGGTCGGGTTGGAAGAATACGGCGAATGCCCCTGCCAGTGCCGCCGACAGAAATAAGGTGATGACGGAAGGTACCCGCCGAGCAATCAGTACACCTGTAACTACCGGTACAATCAGCAGCCATGGTGTAATGTGGAACTTTCCTGCCAGTGCGGCCGAGAATTCGGCTATATGTTCTGTGCTTCCGGCATTGTGTGACAATCCGGCTACTGTAAAGATAACCAAGGTAATGATTAGTGAAGGTACGGTAGTTATCAACATATAGCGGATATGTCTGAAGAGGGGAGTATCGGTAACTGAGGCTGCTAATATTGTCGTATCCGATAATGGAGAGATTTTATCTCCGAAGTATGCGCCCGAAATAATGGCTCCGGCTATCCAGCCTTCTTCGAATCCCTGTGCCTTGCCAATGCCCATTAAAGCGATTCCGATGGTAGCAATCGTAGTCCAGGAGCTTCCGGTCATAACCGATACCAAGGCACAGATAATGCAGGTAGAGGTCAGGAAAAAACTGGGATGTATGATTTGCACTCCGTAATAAATCAATGTGGGGACCACACCGCTTATCATCCATGCACCGCTCAATGCGCCGATAATCAGCAGAATGATTAGGGCGGTAGATACGCCTGTAATGTTGTTTGTGATAGCCAGTTCAAAGTCTTTCCAGCCTATTTTGTAGAATCCCATACCGATCAGTATGCAAACGGCTGTTGTAGTCAGCAGGGACACTTGGCTACCTCCGCTGAGTGCATCGCTGCCAAAGGTACGTATGGTGGCAAACAGCATGATAACCAATACGACCAGAGGGATCAGAGAGACAAGAGGTGAGGGGGTTTTTTCATGATTCTTCTTTTCCTTTTTATGTTTAAGCGTCTATTCCTGTAAATGTTTTCAGTGCATAGCCTATCAGAAAGCTAATGCCGGCTACGCTGAAACTAAGTACTGCCATCTCGGTGAATCTTTTGCGGAAACTTTCTCCGCGTGCTACCGAATAGTAATAATTAAATAATGCAATGATTACCAAAGCCATGGCCAGCATTACTCCCAAAGCTATCAGTACGTTTTCGATCAATATGAAGGGAGCAACCAGCGCCACTACCGTGATGATATAAGCAATACCCGTATAGATGGCGGCCTTTATGGGATGTTTCGTTTCTCCTCCTTCCGATTTGGTCGAGAGATATTCGGAAGAAGCCATTGATAAAGCTGCGGCAATCCCCGTGATGCTTCCCGTCAGGGCTATCAGCCTGGAGTCACTCAAGGCCAGAGTGAATCCCGCCAATGCCCCGGTAAATTCCACCAAAGCATCATTCAGACCGAGCACTACCGAACCCATATATTCAAGTCGTTCTTCATTGATCAGACCGATTAATTTCTGTTCATGAACTTCTTCTTCATTGGCCAATTGCCGGAGGTCCGGATAATCTGTATATTTGGCATAATCATGATGTGCATTCTCTTCACTTGACTCCATCAGTTTAATGGCAAATGTAATACCCAGGATTCTTGCCAGCCAGTAATATTTGGCTATACGCAACTTGTCTGGTGCAACGTCGGTTTCCGTATATTTCTTCAGTGTGGCATAGTGCGCTTTTTCTTCTGCTGAGATCAGACGTAATACTTTGCGGTTCGATTCGTCTTTTTCAATAGAGGCCAGTCGTTCGTATACGATACTTTCGGTTTTCTCATTTCGTTGGAAACGGATAAACTCTTCCTTCACTTCTTTCTTCAAGTCCATCTTCATCACTTTTAATTTTGCAAAGATACAATAAATGGCGCAAATGTCATTTATTTCATGAAGTTGAGTCGGGATATTTAAAAGTTCTTTAGCCACATTAAGAATAGGCAATGCTCCTTTTTTCTGAGAGCCTGTTGATTTCAGCCGTTCAGAAATACGTGGTAATTGGCGGTATGGAGTTTAATAACTGTCCGGAAATACTAACTGATATTTGAGCTTTCTCTATAGGGAGGGTAGTCTATGGGGCATTAGGTCTTTTATTCCCTTCGGCTTTCCCTGCTGTTCTGGGGGCGACCTCTGTGAAAAACGAGCGGAGAGAGCTCTTGCATGGGTACTAAGTATGTGGTCTTCTGCGCCACCAGTAGCGTATAAATAATGTGCCTGTGAACATAAGTGCCAGTGAGAGTCCGGTGTAAAATACCGAAATGAAAGTGTCGGGCAACAGGTGTAATGTCCGGATGGTGATTCCCATTGCTATCATGAAACACATGACGATCCATCCCTTTGCATCGAAGAAAGAAAAGGGGCAATTTTTCTCTTTTTTCTTTTGCTCAATCCGGCGAGTGTGTTTGTAGTAGAGCTTTCGGAAGACAAGGACAAAAAAGAGCAGGAAAACAACTGTGGCTTCGCCTACCTTAAAAAGCCAATATTGTGAGTCATTAAGCCAGGTGACAATACCAATCCGGAGAATATTGGCTCCCGCCACTATCCAGACGATGCCGGCTGTGATTAATAACACTTGTCTGTTTACTCCGTACTTCATGATTTATATAACAACTTTTGTTACTATTCGGATTATCGTTTTGAAAAAAAGTAATCAGCAGTGAGCCGGTAGTCAAGGCCACTCCTGTGCCTATGACTCCATGCCAACCGAATGCCTGCCAGAAAGTTCCTGCCAGAAATGTCCCGGTGGAGGCTCCTATGAAGTAAGTTGTCATAAAAATAGTATTAATGCGGTTCGAAGCACTCGGACAGAGTTCGAAGATACGGGTCTGATTGCTCAATTGGATACATTGCATGCCGATATCGATGATGATGATACCGGCAACGATTCCCCAATAGGAGTTCTCTCCGATAAAGAGAAGCAACCAAGCTGATAAGATCAGTCCGCATCCGATGAAATTGAATCGTCTGACTCCCACTTTCCGTACATACTTACCTACAAGAGAGGCTGATAAGGCGCCGGCAATGCCGCACAATCCTAACATACCGATGATGTGGCTGTCAGCGTAGAAGGGGGCACTTCCCATTTTAAATGCCAGACATGACCACATGGCTAGAAATGAACCGAAAGCAAGTGCGGCGCGGACTGAAAAGATGCGGAGCTCGGGATACTGCTTCAGCAGTGAAAGCAAAGACTTCATTAAGTCGCTGTATTTGCCCTGAAAGTTCGGGCGTATGTCCGGTAATACCCGCATGACTACCATACCACATATCAACATCATGCCGGCAGCGATGTAATACATCTCACGCCAACCAAACAGTTCTCCTATAAACCCGCTGACTACACGTGAGGCCAAAATGCCGGTCAGTAGTCCCGATACGACGATTCCTACATTTCTCCCTTTGTTTTCCGGACGTGAGAACTGGGAAGCTATCGGGATGAATATCTGTGGCATCACCGAACAGATGCCGGTGAGGAGCGAGGCACACAGGATGACGTGGATGTTGGGGGCCATCGCGATCACCAGCAACGAAACGATTAATATGGAGAAGCTGGTGAGAATGATCCGCTTTCGCTGATATAAATCGCCTAAGGGGACGATAAACAATAGTCCGAGGGCATATCCGATCTGCGTTACCATGGCAATCAGGTTTGTTTCGAACTCCGAAACACCCAATTCATGGCGGATCATGTTCAGTAAAGGCTGGTTATAGTACAGATTGGCTACCGATATACCTGCAACAATAGCAAGTGTCCAAAGAATCGAAGCCGGTAGTCCGCCGTTTTCTTTCAAAATCTGTTTCATGGCACAAAGTTATCATTTTAGAGGCTATTCCACAAAGAACGTTGTCGAAATTGTATTTCCCTCGTCATCCACTGCCGTCAGGGAGTGTTTGCCGGGGGACGGACGGAGAGAAAGTTTGTGGAAGTCCTGCGTTTGCGTCAGGTATGTCTCGTCCAGATGCCAGTAGATGGTTGTATTCGGATGACTGTGAACCAGTTCGACAGTCAACTGCCCTTTGCTGCCATCCATCTGTTTGGGCAGATGGATACGGGCTCCCATTGGCGGATAAATAAATTGCATCGGTTGGAATCGGTCTTCTCCACATCCTGATTTAAAGGGAGGGAGAGGACGATATTCCGGGTGATGTTGCTTATAATACCATTCCCATACGGGAGGAAGGGTAAACCAGTTACGGCGGACAACCGGTTCGCTATTGGCACAATTCTCGTATATTCGGAACCGTTCATTTGCCGATAAGGTGACCGGGTGATGATAAGGGCAAGCTTCTGTTTTGAGACCTGCCGGAAGGATCAGCAAAGTATCTGTTTCTTCACAGAATCGTCCTTTCAGATGGCCGGACTGCCGACAAATTTCTGCTTCAACCAGTTCGCCCTGAGGACGTTCGAACCAGGGAGAAGAAGGGAGCAGGTTGAATACATCGAACAGGACAGGGCCTGCCGTACGGGCACCAACCAACCCGGGTTTTCCCTCACCCGTAGCATTCCCTACCCATACACCCACTGCATATTTAGGAGTTACACCCACTGCCCAGGCATCCCGGAAACCATAACTGGTACCGGTTTTCCAGGCAATGGTTTGCATGGAAGGAATGGTACGCCAGTCTATTTCTTCCGGTCGGTTCACTTCTTTTATTGCATCAAAAGTCTGCCAGACGGCTCCGGATTGAAACGATGGGCGATGAACGGAGATGGAATCCGACAGGAGGAGTGTACACGGGAATTGAGGTAACCGGTTGAGGCTGCGTCCATGTTGGCATAGGCCGAAGTGATATCCCATAACGTGGCTTCTGCACCTCCAGAATCAGAGAAAGTCCGTAATGGCTTGAGGGACGGTTCAGGGTAGTCAGGTCCGATTTGTTCAGGAAACTGTGGAACTTAGGTACCCCGTAACGTTGCAGCATTGTTACCGAAGGTATGTTAAGAGAGCGTGCAATGGCTTCCGAGGCCGGTACGGCTCCTTCAAATTGCAGATTAAAATTTTGTGGAGTGAACCCATTGATGTTGACGGGAATGTCCGGCAACAAAGTATTTGGGAGAATTTCTCCTTCTTGTAGCATGGCATAATAAAGAAAAGGCTTGAGAATGCTGCCGGTGCTCCGTGGCGACCGGATGACATCTACTTGGTTGCCGCTCTGCTCTTTGTCGAAATGTACATTGCCACAATAGGCTATCGCCTGATTCGTCCGGATGTCAATCACAAGAATCGCCAGATTACGGATGTCACTCCGTTTGAATTCACTGTTCCATCGTTCTACCAAACTTTCAATTTGAGTCTGTATACCTCTGTCGATGGTCGATACGGAGTATTTTCCATTTCGGGTTTGATAGAAATAGTCTGTCAGGTGAGGCGCTATGTGTGGAAGAGGTAAAGGTTCCTGCGGAAGTGGTTCACTGATGGCCAGTTCATATGTTGAAGTATCCAGAATTCCTTTTTATGCAGGTGTGTCAATAGTCGGTTCCGTTTATCGAGGAGTGCTTGCCGACTTTTCGAAAGATGGATCATGGCGGGTGAGTTGGGGAGTACAGCCAACATGGCCGATTCTGCCCATGATAGTTCTTCAGCCGAGTGTCCGAAGTATCGCCAGGCGGCCGCATCCAGTCCTACTACGTTTCCTCCGAAGGGGGCATGTGAAATGTAAAGTGACAGTATCTCTTTCTTAGATTTACGAAATTCCAAACGGGTGGCCCACACCATTTCAATCAGCTTTTCCTTGAATGTACGCGGCTTGTTCCGAGCCAACCGAATGGTCTGCATGGTAAGGGTACTTCCTCCGCTGACGATACGTTTGTGCTTGAGGTTTTGAACTACGGCTCTGCCTATTGCCAAAGGATTGACTCCCCAATGATGGTAGAACTGGCGATCCTCGAATTCAATCAGGCAAGTGGCAACTTTCTCGGGAATATTGTCGCGCGGGGGAAAACGCCATTGTCCATCCGTGGCGATACGGGCACCGAGAAGTTCACCGTTCCGGTCTGTTACGACGGTAGAGTAAGGGGAGGTGAATAATTGGCTGGGAAGGCAAAATATATACAGGACAAGAAGGAGGAAAAGGGCAGGTTTCCACCAACTTTTGATACTTATCTTCCACCCCCTCCCTTGAAAGGAGGGGGGAAGATTGTGTGGCTTAAGAATCTGATTCATCAGTTTTCTTATTCGATGCTTTGTCTGACAACTTTAGTTCTGCCTGCCTGTGTCCTTGCCTGTACATTGGCATCATACATCGCTTCACACTGGATGGCCGGCATGACAAAGTCACCGGAATACGTTGCCTGCAACCGGACGGTAAATGTTTTGGCTTGTCCCTGTTGCAAATTAAAGTAAGTCAGTATCCGGTCATCGCGGATATCCTGATAGCTATAAGGAGCAGAAGTGCTAATCTGTCCTGTCATTCGTTCATTGAAAATCTCCCATCCGGCAGGGATGATGTGTGTTAATGCCAGATTTGTATAATCGGTTGTACCGCTGGTATTGGCAACAGTTACCACTGCCATAAAATCTGTCCCTTGATGCAGAGAATGCGTATCTATCGGTGAACCGTTATTATCAACGTACTTTACACTTATCCGCAGGTTATTGGCTATCGGAGGCAGTGTGTCGTTCAGTAATTGGGTCCGTGTGATCAGGTCTGCATTCAAAGCTCCTTTTCCATTGTTTTTCAGAATTACCTTTCCTTCACGTGATGAAGTGGAAATAGGTGTCTCGTATACTGCTTTTGCTGATTTTACTGCCGGTTGCTGTTTTCCGTTCAGTGTCCAACTGAAATCCAATGTGCCGGACAACTTTTCTGCCAGACGTCCCATTGCCATCAGTGAGAAAGCGGTGGACTGTGTACTGAACCACGTCTCTCTTGTCAGATTATGTGAAACGATTTTAGCTTGTTCCATGGCTTCGCGCTGACGATTCATTAGCAATAGCGTTTCAAGTATCATTGCTTCGTCCCGGTCGGATGAACCATATACATAATTATTCGATGAATAGGGTTCTACAGTCGTTTTTGCACTGAATACCAGTTCGCCGGCTGCTTTTTCTTTACCGTTGAGTGCATAAGCGGCTGCCAAACGCCATTTGGCTTGTTGCGAAAGTGTAGGCAGTTCTTTCATGCGGTTCATTGCTCCATGTTCTGGTGCTCCGGCCATGGCCAATGTATAGAGGCGGAAGGCCTGCTGGAAATCTGCCTGCCAATACCACCAGCTCTGTTCTTGGGCAACGGGTTGCCAGTTTTGGGCTGCTGCCCGTTGGAAACGTTTCCATTTGTTCAGTACATTACTGTTTACTGCATAACCCTTTTCTTGTGCCAGTATCAGGAACATACCGGCATAGGAGGTGATCCACTCGTCTGCCGAGGCATTTCCGGGCCAATAAACGAAACCTCCGTTCGGTAGCTGGCGTCCGTATAGCTGACGGATAGCTTCCTGTACATTGAC
>ENA-OQIF01000023-OQIF01000023.1-human-gut-metagenome-genome-assembly--contig:-NODE-23-length-98486-cov-6.565713_pt1 | contig 98486 bp, 91 predicted proteins | sample MGYA00242574_ERZ504738 | MGnify/ENA primary metagenome ERZ504738 (study PRJEB26092, sample SAMD00036437) | human gut metagenome | host: Homo sapiens | study: EMG produced TPA metagenomics assembly of...
CCGGGCCGGTTCCGGCGAAACGAGCAAAGTGGATCTGATCGGAAACAGCTGGGCCCTGCGGTGTGAGCCACACGGCAGAGTGGAAAGAAAAAGTTTCAAAAAACTTTACTGAAAAAGGTTGACGAACGCATGAAAATGCGCTATACTGTCTACTGTTAGTTACCATGTAACAACGAAATTCCTGCCTCACGGTCCAAGGGAGGGAATAAGATGTCGGAAATTCGTGTTAAAGAGGGCGAGTCGCTGGAGAGCGCACTGCGTCGCTTCAAGCGTAGCACTGCCCGCAGCGGTGTGCTCGCAGAGGTCCGTAAGCGCGAGGCTTACGAGAAGCCGTCTGTTAAGCGCAAGAAGAAGTCCGAAGCAGCCCGCAAGCGTAAGTTCAAGTAATTAACTGCTTGGAATCGCATTGTTGCTTTAGATTTCAAACGCGTTGCTAACGCCGATGTAGGGGAGCCTGTATTGCAGGCTCCCCTATTTTCATTGCAGGGAGAAATACTATGCTCATCACCCCCGAATATGTGTTCAAGGACGTCACCCACATCACCCCGGAGTTTCTGGCGGGCAAGGGCATCCGCGCCCTCGTGCTGGACATCGACAACACCCTGACCGCTGACCGCAGTCAGGAGCTGCCGGACGAAGTGGCCGGGTGGCTGGCTCAGATGAAGGAAGCCGGCATCGGCCTCACCATCGTCTCCAACGGTGCGGAGAAGCGCGTCCGGCCCTTCGCCGAGAAACTGGGCCTCGCGTACCTCTACCGTTCTGCCAAGCCCCTGCCCTTCGCGCTGATGGTGGCCCGCCGCCGGATGGGCGTGAAGCGGAAGCAGATGGCCATGGTGGGCGACCAGCTCTACGCCGACCGGATGGCGGCGGCCCTCTACGGCATCCCGGGCCTGATGGTCATTCCCCGCGGCCCCGACCTCGGCGCGCAGGTGGTGCTCAAGCGCAAGTGGGAAAAGCGCCACTGGCAGGAGTATTATGACCGGGGAGGGAAGACGCTGTGAGCGAGTGGCATATCCGGTTCGGCACTGCCGGCACCAGCGACAGCTTCGAGGCGAAGGGCTACAAGTCCAGCCTCGACATCCCCGCCTACACGGCAGAGATGGGGCTGGACGCTTTCGAGTACCAGTGCGGCCACGGCGTCCGCCTCGGGGTGGACAAGGCCGGGAAGATGGCCGCAGACGCCGCAGAGCGGGGCATCCTGTTCAGCGTCCACGCACCTTATTATATCAGTATGTCCAGCCTCGAGGAAGAAAAGCGGCTGGGCAGCGTCCGCTATCTGCTCCAGAGCGCCGAGGTCTGCCGCGCGCTGGGCGGAAAACGCATCATCTTCCACTCGGGCAGCTGCGGCAAACAGAGCCGCGAAGCCGCCCTCGAAAAGGCGCTGGACACCATGCGCCGTGCCGTGGAAGCGCTGGACGAAGCCGGTTACGGCGATATGACTCTCTGCCCGGAGACTATGGGCAAGATCGGCCAGCTGGGTACGCTGGACGAAGTATTGGCCCTCTGCGGGGTGGACAAGCGCATCACGCCCTGCATCGACTTCGGCCACCTGAACGCCCGGACGCTGGGCGGCATCCGGTCCAGGGCCGACTACGCTGCCATCCTCGACCGGATGGGTGAGGTGCTGGGGGACGAGCGCGCCCGGCGGTTCCACGTCCACTTCTCCCGCATCGAGTTCTCCGCCGGCGGCGAGAAGCGCCACTGGACCTTTGCCGAGACCCAGTTCGGCCCGGAGCCCCAGCCCCTGATGGAGCTGCTGGCAGAGCGCCGCCTCGAGCCGGTCATTATCTGCGAGAGCGCCGGTACGCAGGCCGAGGACGCGCAGGCGATGCAGAGGATGTACGAGGCGGCGAGGGGGTGACCTCTCAGGCGCTTCGCGCCAGCTCTCCCAAAGGGAGAGCCTTCAACGGCTCTAGCCCACACTTTTTGTCATTTTCATCGTCTTTTTTACCGAAACCCCTTGCCAAATGGCGCGGGATTGGGTAAAATAAATAGAGATATGCGTAATGCATCTGAGACATTAAACTAATGGAGGAATTCCTATGATTTCTGCAGGCGAGTTTCGCAATGGCGTGACCTTTGAGCAGGACGGCCAGGTTCTTCAGGTCGTTGAGTTCCAGCACGTCAAGCCCGGCAAGGGCGCTGCCTTTGTTCGCACCAAGACCAAGAACGTCATCACCGGCTCTGTGGTCGAGACCAGCTACAACCCGACCGCTAAGTTCCCTCAGGCTTTCATCGAGCGCAAGGACGTGACCTACAGCTATGAGGATGGCGATCTGTACCACTTTATGGACAACGAGACTTACGATGACATCCCCGTCAACGCAAGCGACGTCCCCGATAACTTCAAGTTCTGCAAAGAGAACGAGCTGTGCAAGCTGCTGAGCTACAAGGGCAAGGTCTTCAGCGTCGAGATCCCCAACTTCATCGAGCTGGAAGTCACCCAGACCGAGCCGGGTGTCAAGGGCAACACCGCCACCAACACCCTGAAGCCTGCTACCGTCGAGACCGGTGCTGAGATCCGCGTCCCCCTGTTCATCAACGAGGGCGACCACATCCGCATCGATACCCGCACCGGCGAGTATATGGAGCGCGTCTGATTTTCTGACGACGATAAGACCGGGCAGCGGGCGACCGTTTGCCCGGTTTTTCTTAAAAAGAAGAGCTGTTTTGCGATAGGAGGTATTCCCTATGAAGGAAAAAGCTGCATACCTGAAGGGCCTGATCGACGGCCTCGGCATTGATGAGAACACCAAAGAAGGCAAGGTCATCAAGGCCATGAGCGAGCTGCTGAGTGAGATGGCAGAGACCGTGGACAGCATCGACGAGGATGTCACCCACGCCTACGACCAGATCAACGACCTGAGCGAAGAGCTGGAAGACCTTGAAGCAGACCTGTACGAAGACGAGGATGCCGAGGACGAAGAGGACGACTCCGACGACGAGACCGAGGCAGACGACGATGACGACAACGCCGACGTGGCCGGTGAGCCTTATTATGAGGTGGCCTGCCCTGCCTGCGGCAAGACCGTCTACGTGAGCGAGGACGACCTGGACGCCGGTGAGGCCATCTGCCCCAGCTGCAAGGTGGCTTTCGAGGTGGCTCTGGAAGATCCCGAGGACGACGAGGCCGCTGAGAACGACGGCCCCGTGCAGTACGAAGTGACCTGCCCCGCCTGCGGCGCTACCTCTGTGGTGGACGAAGAGGCCCTGCTGGACGGCGACCCTGTCTGCCCCAGCTGCGGCAAGCCGCTGGACTTTGAGGTAACGGAGGAGTAATTCTCCGTCTCCCGAAAGCACAAGACGCAAAGCGCCCCCGGAGCTCAGATTCGAGTTCCGGGGGCGCTTTGCATAAGGTACGGAGAAGCGGCTTACATCTTCTCAGGGACATTGATCTTGAACATGGTGAGCACGTTGAAGATGACGTTCTTGACGCCGATGCAGAGGGCCAGACGGGCCTGCTGGACGGCGGGGTCTGCGCCCTGGATGCGGCAGCTGCCGTAGAAGCGGTGGAAGGCGCTGGCCAGGTCGATGACGAAGCGGTTGATGCGGCTGGGGTCGTACTTCTCGGCGGCCATGACGATCTCCTGCGGGAAGGCGGCCAGCATCCGGATGAGGTCCATCTCGGAAGGCTCGGTCAGCAGGGTGGCGTCGATGTTCTCAGCGCCTGCGAAGGCCACGCCCTCGCTCTCCATCTTCTTGAGGATGGAGCAGATGCGGGCGTGAGCGTACTGGACGTAGTAGACCGGGTTGTCGTTGTCGGTCTTGACGGCCTGGTCCAGGTCGAAGTCGATGCCGCTGCCGGCGTCGTGCATATTGAACAGGAAGCGTGCGCTATCGATGGGGACTTCTTCCAGCAGGTCGGTCAGGGTGATGGCGTTGCCGGTGCGCTTGGACATCCGGACGGGCTGACCGTCACGCATCAGGTTGACCATCTGCATCAGCACGACGTCCAGGTCCTCGCCGTGGAGGCCGATGGCGTCCATAGCGCCCTTCATGCGGGCGACGTGGCCGTGGTGATCAGCGCCCCAGACGTCGATGGCCTTGGCGAAGCCGCGGGTGGCCAGCTTGTTGTAGTGGTAGGCGATGTCGGCGGCAAAGTAGGTGGGGATGCCGTTGGCACGGACGAGGACTTCGTCCTTGGCCTCCTCCTCGGTGCCGTCGTCGGTCTTTTTCTTGTTGACGGTGCCGTACTTGGCGGCGTACTGTGCGCTGCGGTACATGACAGCACCGTCCTCGGCCTTGTAGCAGGCACCCAGCTCCAGCAGCTTGTCCACCACGGCCAGCACAGCGCCGGACTCGTGGAGGGTGCTCTCGTGGAACCAGACATCGTAGTCGATGCGGTACTTGCCCAGGTCGCGCTTGAGGGCGGCGATGTTCTTGGGCAGGGCGTAGGCAACGAGGGCGTCCTTCAGAGCTGCGAAAGCCTCGCTCTCGAAGAGGGTCTCCTCGTCCATGCCTTTGCAGGAGGCAACGTATTTGTCGCCGTTCAGCTCAGCGAACTCACCGGCCAGCACCTTGATGTCGCCGCCCTGATAGCACTCGGCGGGCAGGGGATAAGCCTCCTCGCCGCAGTACTTCTGCAGGTAGCGGACAGCGAGGCTCTTGCCGAACTTCTGGATCTGGTTGCCTGCGTCGTTGATATAGAACTCACGGGTCACATCGCAGCCGGACCAGTCGAGGACAGCGGCCAGACAGTCACCCAGAGCGCCGCCGCGGGCATTGCCCATGTGCATGGGGCCGGTGGGGTTGGCGGAGACGAACTCCACGTTGTACTTGGCACCCTTGCCGTGGTCGGTGCGGCCGTACTCCTTGTTGGAGCAGGCACCCAGCACGACGCCGGCCCAGAAGGAGGGGGCGAGGAACAGGTTGATGAAGCCGGGGCCGGCCACCTCGACCTTGGCGAAGACGCCGCCGTCCAGTGCGGGCAGGTGGGCGATGAGGGCGTCGGCGATCATCTTCGGGGCCTTGCGCCAGGTGCGCGCGCCGGCCATGGCGATGTTGGAGGCGATGTCGCCGTTCTTGACGTCGGCGGGGATCTCTACGATGAAGGCGGGCAGCTCGGCCTCGGGCAGGGTGCCGTCGGCCATCGCAGCCCTGGCGGCGGCGGTCAGCAGGGCGCGGGCCTCGTCCAGCGCGGTCTGCCGGGGGTTGTAGTTCTGGTAGGTCTTTTCAAAGTCGGTCATTTCAAGTGTCCTTTCGTGTTTGAGTGCGAAGCCCGCTTGCCGCAGGAGCCGCAGGCAAAAAACAATGAGAAGTCAGTTGACGTGCTGTACCGTCATTTCCAGCGTGTTGCGGCTGACGATGCGGGCGTCGTCGGCGTCCAGCAGGTAGCTGAACGCCGCGCTGCCGCCCTTCTCGGTCAGCTTGCAGTCGATGCCGTCGCCGGTGACGCCCAGAGTGAGGGAGCCCACCTCCGTCTCGGTAGTGGCAGAGATTGCGGCGGTCCCGCTCGATGAGGAGCTGGCTGTTGGCCCGCCCGAACCGGAGCAGGGCCACCCGGCTGCCATCCTCGGCGATCTTGATGGTGGTGGTGCAGCCCTCGAAGCCGATGGTCTGCGTCTCCTTATAAGAGATGTAGTAGCTTCCGTTCTTTTTGGTAAAGCTGCCCCGGGTCATCAGCTCGATGTGGTCGCGATCCTCCTCGCGGATGACGCCCTCGTTGTCGAACTGGTCGATGGAGCTCTTGATGCGGATGATGTAGTTTTCCAGTGGTTTGCTCACAGTTTTGCGTCCTTATCAGTATTTATCAATGGCGATCTGGTCGATGAGCCCGCCCTTGTACTCCCCGAGGAAGAGGTCGGCGGTCTGGGCGAAGCTGTCCGGCACGTCGCTGACGTAGAAGTGGGCCTCGCCCTTTTCATGATTTCCCTTCAGGCCGTGCTCGCTGAGCGTCCGCTCCAGATGGTGGGCGGCGGTCTGGGCCGGGTCCACGAGGGTGACGTTCCTGCCCATGTACCAGCCTATCATCTCTTTGATGAGGGGGTAGTGGGTGCAGCCGAGGATGAGGGTGTCCACCCCGGCCTCCCGCACCTCGGCCAGATACTGGGCGATGACCAGACGGGTCACCTGCTGCTTGTCGAGGGCACTGTGGTCCACATAGCCGGCCTCCACGAGAGGCACGAAGAGGGGGCAGGGCCGGGCCGTGATCTCCACGCCGGGAACGAGCTTGCGCAGGACGGTCTCATAGCTGCGGGAGCGGATGGTGGCCGCCGTGCCGATGACGCCGATGCGGCGGTTCCGGGTGACGAAAGCGGCCTCCCGGGCCGCAGCGTCCACGACGCCCAGATAGGGGACGGGGAGCTTTGCGGCCTCGGCGGCGGGGTAGATGCTGGACACCGTGCCGCAGGCGGCCATGATGCACTTGACATCCTTCGAGAGCAGGAACGCGATGTCCTGCCGGGCATACTGCAAAATAGTCTCAGGGCTGCGGCTGCCGTAGGGGACGCGGCCGGTATCGCCGAAGTAGACGATATTCTCGTTGGGGAGGCGCTTGCGCAGCTCCCGCACGCCGGTCAGGCCGCCAAGGCCGCTGTCGAATACGCCGATGGGACGGTTATCCATGCTGCTTTTCCGTCCTTTCCAGAGCCAGAGCGATGAGGCGGTCGATGAGGGCAGGCACGGGGATGCCCTCATGCTCCATCAGCTTGGGGTACATACTGATGGGGGTGAAGCCGGGGAAGGTGTTGATCTCGTTGATGAGGACGCGGCCGGTGTCCTTCTCCACAAAGAAGTCGCAGCGGGCCAGACCCTCGCAGCCCAGCGCCGTGTAGGCCATGGCGGCGTAGGTCTTCACCTCGTCCAGCTTTTCCTCAGGCAGTCTGGCCGGAATGACCACCTGACTGACGCCGTTCTTGTACTTGTCGTCGTAGGTGTAGAACTCGGCACCGGCCAGGATCTCGCCCGGGCGGGTGGAGACGGCGGGGTCGGAGCCGATGACGGCGCACTCCACTTCGTGGCCGTCCACGAAGGCCTCGAACACCACCTTGCGGTCGTTGGCGAGGGCCAGCCGGATGGCGGCCTTCAGCTCGTCGCGGTCATGGGCCTTGGTGATGCCCACGCTGGAACCGGCGTTGGCGGGCTTGACGAAGATGGGCCAGCCCAGCTTTGCGATGACACCGTCGCAGACGCCGTCGGGGTCAGACTCGATCTCCCAGCGGGTGGCGGAGAGCCACTTGGTGTGGGGGATGCCGGAGGCGTCGAACATGGCGTTGGCGACTGCCTTGTCCATGCAGACCGCGCTGGCCAGAACGCCGCAGCCCACATAGGGGATGCCGGCCAGCTCCAGCAGGCCCTGCACGGTGCCGTCCTCGCCCCACAGGCCGTGGAGCACGGGGATGACCACGTCCACATGGACCTTCTCCACCTGCCCGGCGGGGGTGAAGAGGATGAGGCCGTGGTCGGCACGGTCGGGGCTGAGCACGCAGGGCATATTGCCCGGCAGCTCTTCCCAGCTGCCGTCGGCCATCTGGGCCGAGTCGGCCTCGGTGTAGAGCCAGCGGCCCTCTTTGGTGATGCCGATGGTCAGCAGCTCGTACCGCTGGCGGTCGAGCTGGTCCACGAAGGTGCCGGCGGACACGCGGCTGACCTCGTGCTCGCTGGACATTCCGCCGAACAGGACGACCACACTCATTTTATGTTCAGAATCGGATAACATAATCGATCTCTCCTGATTTCAGGACCGCTGCGCGCGGCAGACAGCCCGAAGTTTTGTCTATATACATAGATATACTTATTATATAATATTTATGCCCGGGATGCAAGCGGTGCCGCGCAGTCGGGCGAAGAGAAAGAAAATACAAAAAAACTGAAAAAACGCAGATCTTCCGCTTGACGAATGGAAAAAGACGTGATACAATGGTAACACCTCTTTTGCGGGGTTATTAAGTGCGCCTGTCGAACGGGTGCTCCCGCAAGCCGAGGGAGGTTCAAAACAACCGTTATAATGGAGGTGTCAACAATGACCGTTAAAATCACTCTGGCCTGCACCGAGTGCAAGCAGCGCAACTACAACACCACGAAGAACAAGAAGAACAACCCCGATCGTCTCGAGATGAAGAAGTACTGCCGCTTCTGCAAGAAGCACACCGTTCATCGCGAAACCAAGTAAGAAAGGCGGACAACATCATGGCAGACAAAACCGAGAAAAAGCCGGGCTTTGTGGCCAGAATGAAGGCCGCCGTGAAGGGTTTTGCCGCAAATGCGGCAAAGTTCTTCCGCGACACGAAGAGCGAGCTGAAAAAGGTCGTGTGGCCGTCTAAGGCGGACATCAGGACCAACACCGTCGTGGTGCTCGTGACTGTGGCGATCGCCGCCGTCGTGATGATCGCACTGGACGCCATCTTCGGTGGCATCCTGGGCCTTATCATCGGCGCTTGAATCATCTTGAAACGGAGGGTCAACCAGAATGGAAGAGCAGTCCAATGAGGCGCTTTGGTATGTCGTGCATACCTATTCCGGCTACGAGAATAAAGTGGCAACGGACTTACAGACCATGGTGGAGAACCGCCGCCTGCAGGATCTGATCTGCGACATCAAGGTCCCGACCGAGATGGTCCCCGAGATCAAGGACGGCAAGGAGCGCATGGTGGAGCACAAGCTGTTCCCCGGCTACGTTCTGGTCAAGATGGTCATGAACGACGATACCTGGTATGTCGTGCGCAATACGCGCGGCTGCACCGGCTTCGTCGGCCCTGCCTCGAAGCCTGTCCCCCTGACCGCTGAGGAAGTGGAGAAGATGGGCGTCGAGAAGGCGGCTCCGCTGACCGTCGATTTCAACGTCGGCGATACCGTGCAGATCACCGCCGGCCCCCTGGAAGGCTTTATGGGCCTTGTGGAGGGCATCGATACCGAGAGCTTCAAAGTCAAGCTCAAGGTCAATATGTTTGGCCGCGAGACGCCCGCAGAAGTGGACATCGCGCAGGTCGAGCTGCCGTAACCAACCGGCATCCGTTCTACCAAGGTAAGACCGCAGTGCGGTTCTTATAGAGCGTGTACACCGCGTGCGCGCTCGTGGGAGGCGCGGAGACACCGCGCCGCAACTCACCACAGATTTTTGGAGGTGCATTTACTATGGCACAGAAAGTTACTGGCTACATTAAGCTGCAGATCGAGGCCGGCAAGGCGACTCCGGCTCCCCCTGTTGGCCCTGCTCTGGGTCAGAAGGGCGTCAACATCATGGCCTTCACCAAGGAGTTCAACGAGCGTACCAAGAACCAGATGGGTTATGTCATCCCCGTCGTCATCACCGTCTACGCTGACCGCTCCTTCAGCTTCATCACCAAGACTCCTCCGGCAGCCGTTCTGATCAAGAAGGCCGCTGGCATCAACACCGCTTCCGGCAAGCCCAACAAGGAAAAGGTCGCTACTCTGACCGCCGCTCAGGTGGAAGAGATCGCTAAGACCAAGATGCCCGACCTGAACGCTGCTTCTCTGGAAGCTGCCTGCAGCATGGTCCGCGGCACCTGCCGTTCCATGGGCGTCGTCGTCGAGGGCTGAGACATAAACAGTGGGAGGGCATAACACTGCCCGCATGACCACACAGGAGGATATACAATGAAACATGGCAAGCACTATGTCGACGCTGCAAAGCTGGTCGATTCTACTAAACTGTACGAAGTGAACGAGGCTCTGGAGCTGGCCTGCAAGACCGCTTCCGCCAAGTTCGACGAGACCGTCGAGCTGCACGTCCGTCTGGGCGTTGATGGCCGTCACGCTGACCAGCAGGTCCGCGGCGCTGTCGTTCTGCCCAACGGCACCGGCAAGACCGTCCGCGTCTGCGCCATCGCTAAGGGCGCTGCCGCCGCTGCTGCTGAGGCAGCCGGCGCTGACATCGTCGGTGATGACGAGCTGATCGCAAAGATCGCCGGCGGCTTCATGGACTTCGACGTTGTCGTCACCACCCCCGACATGATGGGCCGCGTTGGCCGTCTCGGTAAGGTCCTGGGCCCCCGTGGCCTGATGCCCAACCCCAAGGCCGGCACTGTCGCTCCCGATCTGGGCAAGGCAGTTTCTGAGGCCAAGGCCGGTAAGATCGAGTACCGTCTGGACAAGCAGAACATCATCCATGTCCCCGTGGGCAAGGCTTCCTTCGGTGCAGAGAAGCTGTACACCAACCTGGATACCGTCATGAGCGCCATTGCAAAGGCAAAGCCCGCCGCTGCAAAGGGCACTTACTTCAAGAGCGCTACCATCGCTACCACCATGGGCCCTGGCATCCGTCTCAACACCCTGAAGTACGGTGTCTGATCTGAGTTTTTGAGATAAATTTCTCAAAAACTTTGGAAAAGCACTTGACAACCCCGCACGTTTGCGGTAAAATAATGATGCTGTTTTTGAGACAGCAGGTGCTGGAGTCCAGCGTAAGGCTATGCCGCCTGCCGAGAAACGTGCGTAAAGCTGCTTTATGCCTCTTTCTCGGACTGTGTGCGGGAAAGAGGCTTTTTTCGTTGCTCACCAGCTTTCGATATAAGTTTTTGAAACGAGGTGAAACCGAATGCCCAGTGCAAAGATTCTTTCTGAGAAGCAGGCTTACGTCGCTGATCTGAAGGCAAAGTTTGAGAGTGCGGTTTCCGGCTGCGTCGTCGCTTACGGCGGCATCAACGTCGAGAACGACACCAAGCTCCGTAAGGAGCTGCGTGAGGCAGGCGTCGATTACATGGTCGTGAAGAACACCATGCTGCGTCTGGCTGTCAAGGGTACTTCTCTGGAGACCCTGGCTGAGCAGTTCAAGGGCGATACCGCTATCGCTTTTGCTCACGAGGAAGACCCCATGTCCGCTGCCCGCATCCTGTGCAAGTACCAGGACGGCGATAAGTCCAAGAAGTTCGTCGTGAAGGCTGGCTTCATGGAAGGCAAGGTCATGGACGCTGCCGAGACCAACGCCATCGCAAAGCTGCCCAACCGCGAAGGCATGCTGTCCATGTTTGCAGGCGCCCTCACCAGCACTCTGTCTGGTCTGGCCGTTGCAATGCAGGCTTATGCCGACAAGCAGGAGGAGCCCGCTGCCTGATGGCCGGGTAACCGCTGCTTAAAAAACATCTGAAATCAACAAACAAACCATTTATATTGGAGGGTTACTACTATGGCTTCTGAGAAGATTACTGCCATCATCGACTCCGTCAAGGAGCTGTCCGTTCTGGAGCTGAAGGAGCTCATCGACGCATACTGCGAAGAGTTCGGCGTTTCTGCTGTTGCTGCTGCTGCTCCCGCTGCTGAGGAGAAGACCGAGTTCGACGTGGTGCTGGCCGAGGTCGGCGCCGAGAAGATCAAGGTCATTAAGGCTGTCCGTGAGATCACCGGTCTGGGCCTGAAGGAGGCTAAGGCTATCGTTGACGGCGCTCCCAAGGCTGTCAAGGAGAAGGCTTCCAAGGCTGAGGCTGAGGACATCAAGAAGAAGCTGGAGGAAGCCGGCGCTAAGGTTGAGGTTAAGTAATTTAACCCCCTTAAAGTCAGCTTCTTGAATCTCGATTCTTGAACAAAGAGGCGCTCTCGCTGCAAAGCGGGGGCGTCTTTTTTGTGCTTGACAAACCTTGTGCTGATGTGCTATTTTATAAACATTAGCTGAGCCTTCTGCTGACGGATCTTGTGGAGCACCACAGTGCAGAAGGGGAGAGAAGCTTTCATGCCGACCGTCTGGGCAGCCTTGCGTCGTGGTGCGCAAAGCTGCCCTTTTTGTTTAAGGAGGATGCTGAATATGAAGTCTGACATCGAGATCGCACAGGAAGCCAAAATGAAGCCCATCGCCGACATCGCCGCCGGTCTGGGCCTTGCCGATGAGGATGTGATCCCCTATGGCCGCTATAAGGCCAAGATAAACCACCGCCTCATCCACAAGGCATCGAAGCAGGGCAAGCTCATCCTCGTCACGGCCATCAGCCCCACCCCTGCCGGTGAGGGCAAGACGACCACCAGCGTGGGTCTGGCCGACGCCATGAACGCCATAGGCAAAAAGACCATGCTCTGCCTCCGTGAACCCTCCCTCGGCCCTGTCTTCGGCATGAAGGGCGGCGCAGCCGGCGGCGGCTACGCACAGGTGGTGCCGATGGAGGACATCAACCTCCACTTCACCGGCGACATCCACGCCATCGGTACCGCCAACAACCTGCTGGCGGCCATGATCGACAACAGCATCCAGCAGGGCAACCCCCTGAACATCGACCCCCGCCGCATCACCTGGAAGCGCTGCATGGACATGAACGACCGTCAGCTCCGCTTCATCGTGGACGGCCTGGGCGGCAAGGTCAACGGCACCCCCCGCGAGGACGGCTTCGACATCACCGTCGCCAGCGAGATCATGGCCATCTTCTGCCTCGCCACCAGCATCTCCGATTTGAAAGAGCGCCTCTCTAAGATCGTCTGCGCCTACACCTACGACGGCAAGCCCGTCACGGCTGGGGACATCGGCGCAGCCGGTGCCATGACCGCCCTGCTGAAGGACGCCCTCGACCCGAACCTGGTCCAGACCCTCGAGAACAACCCCGCCATCATCCACGGCGGCCCCTTCGCCAACATCGCCCACGGTTGCAACAGCGTCATGGCCACCAAGTTCAGCCTCTCGCTGGCCGACTACGTCATCACCGAGGCAGGCTTCGGCGCAGATCTGGGCGCAGAGAAGTTCCTGGACATCAAGTGCCGCTATGCGGGCATCGCGCCCAGCGCCTGTGTGCTGGTGGCGACCCTCCGGGCTCTCAAGAGCCACGGAGGCGTAGCCAAGGCCGACCTAAGCACTCCCAACCTCGAGGCCGTCAAGAAGGGCGCAGCCAACCTCGTCCGCCACATCGACAACATGAAGAACGGCTTCGGCCTGCCCGTCGTGGTGGCCATCAACGCCTTCCCCACCGATACCGCCGAAGAGCAGGCTTACGTCGAGCAGGTCTGTGCCGAGCAGGGCGTCCCCTGCGTCCTGAGCGAGGTCTTTGCCAAGGGCGGAGAGGGAGGCAAGGCTCTGGCCGAGAAGGTGCTGGACATCATGGAGGACCGTCCCATCCGGTACACCTACCCGCTGGAAATGCCCCTCAAGGACAAGATCAACGCCATCGCCACCAAGATCTACCGCGCCGACGGCGTGAACTACAGCGCCGCCGCCAGCAAGACTCTGGCTGAGCTTACCGAGCTGGGTTACGGCGACCTGCCCGTCTGCATCGCCAAGACCCAGTACAGCTTCAGCGACAACGCCAAGCTGACCGGTGCGCCCACCGGCTTCACGATGGAGGTGCGCGAGGTGCGTCTGGCCGCCGGCGCCGGCTTCGTGGTGGTCATCTGCGGCAGCATCATGACCATGCCCGGCCTGCCCAAGAAGCCCGCCGCCGTGGGCATTGATGTGGACGCCGACGGCAAGATCACCGGCCTGTTCTAAACGAAAATTCGTTCCGGTTTTGCCCCTGCTGTCCCTCGGGACGGCGGGGGTTTTTTGTTATATGTTCCAAAAAGTTAGACGTTATTTGTGCATTCTGCCCCGAAATTGTGTACGAAGCGTGTGAAATCTGAGAAAAAAGTCTCCCTGCGGTTTACAAAAGTGTAACAAAATGGTATACTTTACAGCAGTGAATGAAAGCTGAAAGGATGAGTCAAACGTGGAATGTGCGCCGCACCGGATCTGGAAAAAACTGATGGCCCTTGTGTTGTCGCTCGTGCTGATGGCAGTGATGCTGCCGGGAGCGCTGGCGGTGGACCTCAACGTGGACGCAGGATTTTACTTCAAGCAGAGCCGGGGCGGCACCTGTACGCTGGCCTCCGCCGCCATGATGCTCCGCCGCCGCGCCTTTCTGGACGGCCTGACCGACTGGACGGACGTGACCGAGAACAGCGTCCGCGGCAGTGCGTGGGCAGGGGGCCTCTCCCACAGCTTCAACTATAATGCGATGCAGGTGGGTTACTCCACGCTACCGTCCAACAACGAGGCGAAGAAGGCGGTGCTCATCCAGCTGCTGGCAGAGCACCCCGAGGGCATCGTCCTCTACGACCGCCGCCAGCCCCACGCCGTTCTCCTGACGGACTACACCGACGGCGTGTTCTACTGCTCCGACCCCGCCGGCAGCGTCTCCTCGGGCCGTGTGCCGATCTCGGCAGCCAGCATCTCCATCGCGGGTGCTTCCTGCTACTGGTACATATCTTCCGACCATAACAGCGCCGTCGCGACGCTGGACAGCCTCCGTCTGGAAGGAATGCGCTATCCGGTCAACATCCGCACCGGCAAGGGCATGAGCGTGAGCGGCACTGCCGCCAGCGCATCGGGCGCTGTGCTGAGCAGCGTGGAAGCGGCGATCCTCGATGCCAACGACCAGCCTGTTCAGAGCGCTGAGGCCTCGCCCAATGCGTCCAGCTGGTCTCTGAAGAACTTCGACAGCCAGCTCCGTTTCGGTGAGCTGCCCGAAGGCAGCTACACTTACATGGTCGTGCTGACCGACTCCAACGGCCAGACGCTCTGCTTCATGAGCGACTTCACCGTTTCCGGCAGCGCCAGCAGCACCGCGACCTACTGGACGGTGCAGGACCCCTCCGGCACGAAGCTGGGTCAGCTCGTTCAGGAGACCGAAGAGGCGGTGGCTGAGGCAGTCGAGAGTAAAGCTGAGGCTGTGACCGAGACCGAGACGAAGAAGGGGATGTGGAGCTGGCTTCTGGGCTGAGCTTCCCCAAAAGAAAAGACACAGGGTGGTCGGCAATGCTGACCACCCTGTTTTTGTGTCATCGGCAGAGCTGCGTCCCCGGGAAATAGTGGGCGAGGATGGCTTCGTAGGTCCAGCCCTGCTCGGCCAGCGCTTTGGCACCCCACTGGCTCAGGCCCACACCGTGGCCGTAGCCTTTCGTCGTGATGAGGAAGCTGCCGTCCTGATACCGGATGGTGAAGCAGGCGCTCCGCAGCCCCAGAGCCCGCCGGAGGGCCGTGCCGGAGACGGTCTGGCCGCAGACGGGCAGAGAGGCCGCATAGCCCGAGGCTGTCAGGGTCGTCTCACCGAACCAGCGTTCCGGCGCGGCAGAGTCGGCAGGGATGCCCAGTCCTGAGGAAAGAAGCTGCTGCACCTGCGGGGCAGAAAGGGTGAGGGTGACTTCGTAGTTGTCGGCGGAGAGGTCGGTGCTGCTGTCCACCGGGACGAGGTAGGGGAGTGCGCTGCCCCAGACGTTCTCGCTGGCCTCGGTACGGCCATTGGAGATGGCAAAATAGCTCGTCCCTGCCGCCGCACCGCCATAGCAGAGGACGTCGCTGAGGACGGCGTCCGCGAGGGCCGAGAGACGGGCATAGTTGGCCTCGTAGTCGGTCCCCCAGTAGCTGTGGAGGACGGCGTCGGTCAGGTAGCCCTGCCGCCGCGCCGGGTCGGCAGAGAGCCAGCTGCCGTTGGCTGCGGAGGCGTGGTCGCGGCAGTAGAGCGCGTAGCTGTGGGCCGCGACGATCTGCGCCTTGAGGGCCTCGTCCGGCCATGTGAGGGGCATTTCAGCTGCTGCGGCCCCGATGAGATAGTCCCGCTTCGGCACCTGCTGCACCTCGCCGGTGCTCAGGTCTTCGATGAGAAAGACGTCTGCGTCGCCCTCGAAAGCGGCGGGCGCGGCTTCCGATGCGGCGGAGGTGCTGGACGCCGGGGCAGGGGGAATGGCTACCCTGCGGCCCAGCACGGCCCGGGCCAGCCGGTAGCCCGCCAGCGGCAGGGCGCTGCCCAGCGCGAGGAGCAGGGCGCAGAGGAGCAGAAAGGCTTTTTTCATGGGCATATCTCCCTCCCGGACAGACTTTTGGACTCAGTATACCGGCCTCCGTCGGCAAAAAAGCGCACAAGAAGGGAATGCCTTGCATTTCTGCCCAAAACGCGCTATCATACACTTATGATAATTTCCCCGAAAAAAGGGGATAGAGATTTGAGGAATACAGATGAACTTCTTTATCATGGTTTCGCTTTTCCTGAGCGCAGCGCTGGGCGTTTTCCGGGGCATCGACCTGGCCCTTCTCACCGACGCGGAAACAGGCCTGTGCATCGTCGGCTCGGTCTGGCTGCGGTACGGTGCGCTGGCCGTGGCCGTCGGTGCCGCTGTGGCGGCGGGCCGCTGCTGTAAGCCGCAGGCCGGCGCGCTGCGGGGCCGCTGCACGCTTTCCGGCGTCGTGGCACTGGCGGCGGCTGTCTGCTATGGAGAGGCTGCTGTGCTGCGCATCCTCTGGATGGGGAGCAGCGTGGCAATGCTTATCCGGGCCGTGCTGGAGGCGCTGTGCGCGTTCTGGATGATCGGTCTCGGCCTGAGCTGGCTGCGGAAGGACTGGAAGACCCCCACCCGCAGCCTGACGCCCGCCGTGCTGGGCAGCACCGTGTTCTACTGGTGCGTGCTGGCCCGCTTTATGGAAAACAGCTCCAGCTGGCACCGGGTGGCCCCCACGGCGATGGTCTGGCAGCTGCTGGCGGGGCTGATGTTCCTCTCGGCACTGGCCCGGGCGCTCTACCTGCCCGGCACGTCGGACGGGCGCACCCTCTGCGCCGGCGGGCTGGCGGCGTTTGCCCTCTGCCTGTGCTGGGAGCTGCCCACCGTGCTGCAGACCCTCGTGCAGGAGGGCGGAGAGGCTCTGCTGACGCCGACGCTGCTGTTCCGGCTGGGGCTGTGCTGTGTGGGCGCTTTGGGAGCCTTGAGCGCTGTGCGCTGCACAAGGACTGAGCAGGATGCATAAATGCGTCAGCAGTCGCTTGGTTGAATTGCTCAAAACAGCACCCCATTCCCTGAGAAAATAGTACAAAAGCAAAAAAGTATGAAAACGACTTGTTAATTTTTTGGCAGGCACTTGAAAGTTTGGTCGTTTTGGTCTAAAATAAGAGTACCGTGAATTATCCAAATCAGGGTAAGAACATTTAGGAGGTACTATTAACATGGCTGTTAGAGTTGCTATCAATGGTTTTGGTCGTATTGGCCGTCTGGCTTTCCGTCAGATGTTTGATGCTGAGGGTTACGAGGTCGTCGCTATCAACGACCTGACCAGCCCCAAGATGCTGGCTCACCTGCTGAAGTACGATACCGCTCAGGGTTCCTTCTGCGGCAAGATCGGTGAGGGCAAGCACACCGTCGAGGCTACCGAGGACTCCATCATCGTGGACGGCAAGGAGATCAAGATCTACGCTGTTAAGGACGCAAAGGACGCTCCCTGGGGCGAGCTGAACGTCGATGTCGTTCTGGAGTGCACCGGCTTCTACACCAGCAAGGAGAAGAGCATGGCTCACATCCAGGCTGGCGCCAAGAAGGTCGTCATCTCTGCTCCCGCAGGCAACGACCTGAAGACCATTGTCTACTCCGTCAACGAGAAGACCCTGACCGCTGAGGATCAGGTCATCTCCGCTGCTTCCTGCACCACCAACTGCCTGGCTCCCATGGCCGACACCCTGAACAAGACCTACCCCATCGTCTCCGGCATCATGACCACCGTTCATGCTTACACCGGCGACCAGATGATCCTGGATGGTCCTCAGCGCAAGGGCGACCTGCGCCGTGCTCGTGCTGGCGCACAGAACATCGTCCCCAACAGCACCGGTGCTGCTAAGGCCATCGGCCTGGTCATCCCCGAGCTGAACGGCAAGCTGATCGGCTCTGCTCAGCGTGTGCCTGTTCCCACCGGCTCCACCACCCTGCTGGTCGCAGTTGTCAAGGGCAAGGACGTCACCAAGGAGTCCATCAACGCTGCTATGAAGGCTGCTGCTTCCGAGTCCTTCGGCTACAACGAGGACCAGATCGTCTCCTCCGACGTCATCGGTATGCGCTACGGCTCTCTGTTCGACGCTACCCAGACCATGGTCGCTAAGATCGACGACGACACCTATCAGGTTCAGGTCGTGTCCTGGTACGACAACGAGAACTCCTACACCTCTCAGATGGTCCGTACCATCAAGTACTTCGCTGAGAACTGCTGATCACAGCTCTACGCTCAAAAGTGCCTGAGGTGCCCTGCTGAATAAGCGGGAAGCCGAATCCGTGAGTTTGACACCCTTCCTTCTGCGGTACGCCGCAGGGGAAGGGTGTTTTTGTTTGTCGATACTTGCCACCTCATCCCCTTCATGATACAATACAGTCAATAACGCATTTTATTGCATTTGTGTCGTAGGAGCGAAAGCCATGAAAGCATTCGAAAAACTGAACATTGCTGTCGCGGGTACAGGCTACGTCGGCCTGTCCATTGCTGTCCTGCTGAGCCAGCACCACCATGTCACGGCTGTGGACATCGTGCCGGAAAAGGTGGAGCTCATCAACCGGAGAAAATCGCCCATTCAGGACGACTGCATCGAAAAATACCTCGCCGAGAAAGATCTCGACCTGACGGCTACGCTGGATGGGGAGACGGCCTATCGGGACGCTGACTTTGTGGTCATCGCGGCCCCCACCAACTACGACAGCCGGAAGAATTTCTTCGATACCTCGGCGGTGGAGGCGGTCATCCGGCTGGTGATGAAGGTGAACCCCGAGGCTGTCATGGTCATCAAGTCCACCATCCCGGTGGGCTTCACGGCCAGTGTCCGTGAGAAGTATCGGTGCAGGAATATCATCTTCAGCCCGGAGTTCCTGCGGGAGTCCAAGGCGCTGTACGATAACCTCTACCCGAGCCGCTCATCGTGGGTACGGATATGCAGGATGAGCGCCTCGTGGAGGCGGCACACACCTTTGCCCATCTGTTACAGGAAGGTGCCGTCAAAGAGAGCATCGACACCCTCTTCATGGGCTTCACCGAGGCCGAGGCGGTCAAGCTGTTCGCCAACACCTATCTGGCCCTCCGGGTTTCCTTCTTCAACGAACTGGACACCTACGCCGAGATGAAGGGGCTCGATACCCGGCATATCATCGAGGGCGTCTGCCTCGACCCCCGCATTGGCACGCATTATAACAATCCCAGCTTTGGTTACGGCGGCTACTGTCTGCCGAAAGACACCAAGCAGCTCCTCGCCAACTACGAGGATGTGCCGGAAAATCTCATTGAGGCCATCGTGGAGTCCAATCGTACCCGCAAGGATTTCATTGCAGACCGGGTGCTCCAGATGGCGGGCTACTACAGCTACGGGGAAGAGAACGAGTACAACGCGGCGGACGAGAAGCCCTGTGTCATCGGGGTCTACCGCCTGACCATGAAGGCTCACTCTGACAACTTCCGTCAGTCCTCCATTCAGGGCGTCATGAAGCGTATCAAGGCCAAGGGCGCGACAGTCATCATCTATGAGCCGACTTTGGAGAACGGCACTACCTTCTTCGGCAGCGAAGTGGTGAACGATCTGGACGTTTTCAAAAAGCGCAGTCAGGCCATCATCGCCAACCGCTGCGACAGCTGTCTGGATGATGTACAGGACAAGGTCTACACCCGCGACCTGTTCCGTCGGGATTAAAGTGGATCGTTTCAAGCGCCGCAGGAGGGGAGACCGCCTGCGGCGTTTTGGCAGCCGGGCCGGACTACTGTCAAAATAGACACAATTCCCGAATATCACGGGAAAAGTTTGTTAATAAATTATCCATCTCCCGTCCTTGCAATACACACATATTTTGTTTATAATAGTGTCATAGGGGCTAAGACCCCGAGAGTGAGCGAAATTCGATTCCGAAGAACGAATTGAGAGGAGAACAATCACTATGGGTTTAGGTAAAAAGACGATCGACGATCAGAACTACTGCGGCAAGAAGGTCCTTGTCCGCTGTGATTTCAACGTTCCCATGAAGGACGGCGTCATCACCAACGAGAACCGCATCAATGCGGCTCTGCCCACCATCCAGAAGCTGGTCAATGACGGCGCGAAGGTCATTCTGTGCAGCCATCTGGGCAAGCCGAAGAACGGCCCCGAGGCAAAGTTCAGCCTCGCTCCCGTTGCTGTGGCTCTGAGCGCAAAGCTGGGCAAGACCGTTGTCTTTGCTGACGACGACAACGTCGTGGGCGAGAACGCAAAGGCTGCTGTCGCTGCCATGAACAACGGCGACGTCGTCCTGCTGCAGAACACCCGTTTCCGCAAGGAAGAGACCAAGAACCTGCCTGAGTTCTCTCAGGACCTGGCTTCTCTGGCAGACGCATACGTTGACGATGCCTTCGGCAGCTGCCACCGCGCACACTGCTCCACCGCAGGCGTCACCGACTATATCAAGGACACCGCTGTCGGCTACCTGATGGAGAAGGAGATCAAGTACCTCGGCAATGCCGTGAACGATCCCGTCCGTCCCTTCACCGCCATCCTGGGCGGCGCAAAGGTCGCTGACAAGCTGAACGTCATCTCCAACCTGCTGGAGAAGGTCGATACCCTCATCATCGGCGGCGGCATGGCCTACACCTTCATCAAGGCTCAGGGCTATGAGGTCGGCAAGAGCCTGTGCGATGACTCCAAGCTGGACTACTGCAAGGAGATGATGGCAAAGGCTCAGGAGAAGGGCGTCAAGCTGCTCCTGCCCGTCGATACCGCCTGCGTCGAGAACTTCCCCGACCCCATCGACGCTCCTGTCGAGACCACCGTCGTCCCTGTCACCGCTATCCCGGCTGACAAGGAAGGCTGCGACATCGGCCCCGAGACCATGAAGCTCTTCGCCGACGCTGTCAAGGCTTCCAAGACCGTCGTCTGGAACGGCCCCATGGGCGTCTTTGAGAACCCGACTCTGGCTGCCGGCACTCTGGCCGTGGCCAAGGCTATGGCTGAGAGCGACGCTACCACCGTCATCGGCGGCGGCGACAGCGCAGCAGCTGTCCAGCAGATGGGCCTGGGCGACAAGATGACCCACATCTCCACCGGCGGCGGCGCTTCTCTGGAGTACCTGGAGGGCAAGGAGCTGCCCGGCATCGCAGTCATCCAGAACGCATAATCATCACAGCATCATGAACGGTGCGGCGGCTGTTTCGCCGCCGCATCTTTTATTTATAAAGGTAAATAAGGTAAGGAGAACGTATCATGGATAAGGCAAAGCGCAAGGCCATTATTGCTGGCAACTGGAAGATGAACAAGACCGCCTCCGAGGCTGCTGTTCTGGTGGACGAGCTCATCCCCGCCGTCAAGGACGCATCCTGCGAGGTCGTCATCTGCACTCCCTATACCGACCTGGTCACTGCTGTGGCAAAAACCAAGGGTACCAACATCCATGTCGGTGCCGAGAACGTCCATTTCGAGAAGTCTGGCGCATTCACCGGCGAGATCAGCGCGGATATGCTGGTGGATCTGGGCGTCGAGTACGTCATCGTCGGCCACTCTGAGCGCCGTCAGTATTTCGCAGAGACCGACCAGACCGTCAACAAGCGCGCTCTGGCTGCTCTGAACGCCGGCCTGAAGGTCATCATCTGCGTGGGCGAGAGCCTGCAGCAGCGTGAGGAGGGCGTCACCGAGGAGCTGGTCCGGATGCAGACCAAGATCGCCCTGCGCGATGTCACCGCCGAGCAGATGGCAAACGTCGTCATCGCCTACGAGCCCATCTGGGCCATCGGCACCGGCAAGACCGCTACTGCCGATCAGGCTGAGGAAGTCTGCGCTCAGATCCGCAAGGTCATCGGCGAGGTCTACGGCGAAGCCGTGGCCGAGGCTACCACCGTCCAGTACGGCGGCAGCATGAACGCCAAGAACTGCGAGGAGCTGCTGAGCAAGAAGGACGTGGACGGCGGCCTCATCGGCGGTGCTTCCCTGAAGGCTCCTGACTTTGCTGTCATCGTCAACGCTGCCACCAAGGGCTAAGCCCTGAGCGATAAAAATCGTTCTCTCTGCGCCCGGCTGCGCCGCATTTCCGGCAGGGAGCCGGGCGCTGTTTGTTGAATTTTCAAAGGAGATCCTATTTTATGTCCAAGAAACCTGTTCTGCTCTGCATCATGGACGGCTTTGGCTGGACCCCCAACGAGACCTACGGCAACGCCGTGGCTGCAGCCAAGAAGCCTTTCCTTGATTCTCTGATGGCAAAATATCCTATGACCACCATCGACGCTTCCGGCATGGCTGTAGGCCTGCCCGACGGCCAGATGGGCAACTCTGAGGTGGGTCATACCAATATGGGTGCCGGCCGCATCGTCTACCAGCAGCTGACCCTCATCACCAAGTCCATCCGCGACGGTGAGATGCTCAAGAACCCCGTCCTCGTCAAGAACATGAAGGCTGCCATCGACGCCGGCAAGGCGATCCACCTGATGGGTCTGGTGGGTACCGGCGGTGTCCACAGCCACGCTGACCACTGGTTCGGTGTGCTGGAAATGGCAAAGCAGATGGGGGCAAAGGAAGTCTACCTCCACTGCATCACCGATGGACGTGACACCGACCCTCACTCCGGCAAGGGCTTCCTTGCCGACCTGCAGGCCAAGCTGGATGAGCTGGGCATCGGCAAGATCGCCAGCGTCTCTGGCCGTTACTACGCCATGGACCGCGACAACAACTGGGACCGCGAGGAGAAGGCTTACGCTGCCTTCGTCTACGGCGAGGGCAACCACGCCGCCAACGCGCAGGAGGCCATCGAGGCATCCTACGCCGACGACAAGACCGACGAGTTCGTTCTGCCCTGCGTCACCTGCGAGGGGGGCCGTGTGCAGGACGGCGACACCGTCATCTTCATGAACTTCCGCCCCGACCGCGCCCGTCAGATGACCCGCATCTTCTGCGACGATGCCTTCACCGGCTTCGAGCGCCGCGGCGGCCGCAAGCAGGTCCACTACGTCTGCATGGCCGAGTATGACGCCACCATGCCCAACTGCGAGGTCGCTTATCCTCCTGTGGAGCTGAAGAACGTCCTGGGCCAGTACCTGTCCGAGAACGGCAAGACCCAGCTGCGCATCGCCGAGACCGAGAAGTACGCTCATGTCACCTTCTTCTTCAACGGCGGTGTTGAGGCTCCCTACGAGGGCGAGGACCGCTGTGTCATCCCCAGCCCGAAGGTGGCCACCTACGACCTCAAGCCTGAGATGAGCGCCCCCGAGGTCGCCGACGAGTGCGTCAAGCGCATCGAGAGCGGCAAGTACGACGTGGTCATCCTGAACTTCGCAAACTGCGATATGGTCGGCCACACCGGCGTCTTTGAGGCTGCTGTCAAGGCCGTTGAGGCTGTGGACGCTGCTGTCGAGAAGGTCGTCACCGCTGTGCTGAACGCCGGCGGCTGCGCTTTCCTGACCGCTGACCACGGCAACGCCGAGAAGATGAAGAACCCCGACGGCACTCCGTTCACCGCCCACACCACCAACGTCGTGCCTTTCGTGGCCATCGGCTGCGGCGATGTGAAGCTGCGCGAGGGCGGCTGCCTGGCCGACATCGCACCCACCATGCTGCCCTATATCGGCCTGCCCGTCCCGGCAGAGATGACCGGCAAGAGCATCATCGCCGAGTAAACCTTTTCTGAAACAACGCAAGCGCCCCGCAGCTCTGTTACGAGCTGCGGGGCGCTTTTTGCGCTGTTTGGCTTTTCAGCGCTCGACCCAGACGGACATCTTCGCACTGGTAGTGATGTCGCCGAGAAGGATGGTGTCCATCTTGATGCTGCAGGTCACGGCCAGCGCTTTGCTGGAATCGCTGCCGGTGAGCACCGAGGCGGGCAGGTTCTTGAGGGTCAGCACGGCGGTGCCGTCGGACAGGTCGCCGCTCAGAGTGCCGTCATAGTTCACCTCGCCGATGGCGATGCCGGTGAGACAGCCGGTCATGTTCATGGAAGAGAGCTGCTTGACCGGAAGCTCGAGAGTGAAGGTGCCGTTGGGCTGGCGGGTAAGGGTAGCTTCGCGGGTGGTGTCCACGGCACTGTCGGCCATCGACTCCTTGTCCCCGGACTCCCGCCAGAACCGGACGCCCACCGTCATCTTGACGGCGGCGGCACTGGCACTGACCGCCAGCGTCAGGAGCAGCAGCAGCGAGACGAGGACCGCCCCGGTGCGTCTGCCCATATGCTTCAAAGAAATCGTCATATTCAAGAATCGACCTTTCCAGCCGCAGAGGCGGCTCTGTGCGTTCCAAAACGGAACGCGAAGGAATTTGTCACCGCAAAAATAACATATTCAGAAGAAAAAGTCAATCCGGCTTGTGAGTCTTTCACAAAAATGTTTCACATAAGACACATCTTATGGAAGAAAAAACACAGACTTGGCCGAAGACACAAAAAGCCGCCTCCCGGCGGACGGGAAGCGGCAGAAGTCAGGAAAACTCAGACCTCAAAGTTGGGGTCGTCCTTCAGCACGTGGATGCTGGTCATGAAGGGGCTCTGCTCGGGGTCCTGGAACGGAGCCTCCTTGACGTACTTGTTCAGTGCGACAGCGGTGCGGGCGGGGTCGGCGATGGTGCCGGCGCCGCCGATGCAGCCACCGGGGCAGCCCATGCCTTCCAGCAGGTAGCCGTTGTACTTGCCGGCCTTGGCCAGCATCAGCAGCTTCTTGCACTCGGCGAGACCCTGTGCGGACGCGATCTTGACGTCCATATCGGGGTGCCACTCCTTGATCTTGTCGGCGACAGCCTTGGCGACGCCGCCGGACTGTGCGAAGCCGCGGCCTGCGCTGGAAGCGTGGACCAGATCGACCTCATCGGGGTCAACTTCGAGGTTGGCCGCGTCGATGTCCTTGGCCTCGATGATGCCGGCCAGTTCCTCGAAGGTCAGCACGAAGTCCACATCCGAGCGGACGGTGCGGCGGGAAGCCTCCAGCTTCTTGGCGGCGCAGGGTCCGATGAAGCACATACGGGCCTCGGGGTCGGCCTGCTTCATCATGCGGGCGGTGAAGACCATGGGGGTCATGGTCATGGAGATGTTCTTTGCAAGATCCGGGAAGGCGGTCTTTGCCATCATGCTCCATGCCGGGCAGCAGGAAGTAGCCATGAAGCTCAGCTTGCCGGGCACCTCTTCGAGGAAGTCGTGGGCCTCATCCACGGTACACAGGTCGGCACCGATGGCGACCTCCACGACGTCGTAGAAGCCCTAGAGCCTTCAGCGCAGCCTTGAGCTTGCCGGTGGAGGCCAGGCCCGGGAACTGGTTGATGAAGGCGGGAGCGACGAGGGCGTAGATGCGGTCGCCGCGGTTGAAGCCCTGAATGAGCTGGTAGATCTGGCCCTTGTCGGCGATGGCACCGAAGGGGCAGTTGACCAGACACTGGCCGCAGGACACGCACTTGCTGTAGTCGATCTCGGCGCGGCCCAGCTCATCGGAGTGGATGGCGCCCATGCCGCAGGCAGCGGCGCAGGGACGCTCGGTCTTGACGATGGCGTTGTAGGGGCAGACGCCGACGCAGCGGCCGCACTTGATGCACTTTTCCTGGTCGATGGTGGAACGGCCGCTCTCCCAGGTGATGGCCTTCTTGGGGCAGACTTCCATACAGGGGTGTGCGAGGCAGCCCTGACACAGGTCGGAGACCTTGACCAGCTTCTCGGGGCAGCGGTTGCAGGCAAACTTGATGACGTTCACCAGCGGGGGGTCATAATACTTATCGGCGATGGAAGCGTCCTCCAGACCGGAGACAACGCTGTTGTGCTCGTCCATGCGGCGGGTGGGCAGGCCCATGGCCAGACGAACGCGCTCCTCGACGATGGCGCGCTCAAGGAAGATGTCCTTGCGGAGCTTGCCTTCCTCACCGGGGATGATGGTGTAAGGGATCTTGCGCATCAGGTGGTTGGCCTGCTCGCCCTTGACGTTGGCGTAGGCCATCCGTGCCACCTCGGTAAAGACCTGGCGGCGGATCTGGATGACCGTCGTGTTGATTCCTCTGAAACTCATTCCAATCTCTCCTTGCTTTGAAACAACAGAACAAAAACCGCTCTGACGCGGCTTTTCTCCGGGGCATTTGGTACCGGGCTGCTGCAAACAGCCGGATGCCCCGAATGATCCACTTTTATTGTAGCATAAACCCTTCGGGAAGAAAAGGGAAAAGCCTAAAATTTGTTATGAAATTCACAACTGGTATATCTTGCACAAATGCGAACAAATGGATTTGTACAAAACGGCAAAGAACCGGCTAAGATTTACACCATCTCGGCCCGGACACGCTCGCCGTCGTAGCTGCCCAGCCGGACATGGACGATCTCGCCGCTCTTATGGCCCGGGGCCGAGACCACGACGGGAACATACAGCCGGGTGTAGCCGGTGAAGAGGGTGCCGGAGAGGGGAGTCTCCAGCAGAACGTCGTCTTCGCTGCCCTCGCAGCCGGCCAGCACCTCGCGGCGGATGTCCTCGGCGATGGCGTTCATCTCCCGGCTGCGGGCCTGCTTTTCGCGCTCATGGACCTGATCGGGGAAGTCGTAGGCGGGGGTGCCGCTGCGGCGGGAGTAGGGGAAGACGTGGACTTTCAGGAAGCCGATCTCCTTCAGGAACGCGCAGCTCTCCCGGAAATCTTCCTCCGTCTCGCCGGGGAAGCCGCAGATGCAGTCGGTGGTGAAGCTGACCGGGCGGTCGCCGTAGGCGGCGCGGAGCTGGCGGACCACCTCGGCGTACTGCTCGGCGGTATAGACGCGGCGCATCCGGCGCAGGGTGGCGCTGCAGCCGCTCTGCAGGCTCAGATGGTACTGGGGGCAGAGCTTGTCCACTGCCGCCAGCCGGGTGATGTACTCGGGGGTCAGCATATCGGGGTCAAGGCTGCCCAGCCGGATGCGCTCGATGCCCTCCACCCGGGCGCACTTCTCCACCAGCTCCACGAGGTTGGTGCCGGTGTCGAGGCCGTAGCTGGGCAGGGAGATGGCGCTGAGCACCACTTCCCGGTAGCCGGAAGCGGCCAGCTGGCGCAGCTCGGCGAGGATGCTCTCTTCCGAGCGGCTGCGCACCGGGCCGCGGGCGCGGGGGATGACGCAGTAGGCGCACTGACGGTTGCAGCCGTCCTCTACTTTAATAAAGGCGCGGGTGTGGGTCTCGAACCGCTCCACCGGAAGCTCCTCGAACCGCTCGCCCTTCGCGTGGGGGGCGATGGCGACGATGCGCTCGTGACCGTCCAGCAGCTTGAGCACATTGTCGAGGATGGCTTTCCGGTCGCCGTTGCCGCAGACCAGGTCGGCCTCCATGAACTGGGCCGCTTCCTCGGGGAAGGCCTGCGGGTAGCAGCCGGTGAGGACGGTGACGGCGCCGGGGTTCTCGCGCTTGGCCCGGCGGAGCCACTTGCGGCTCTTCTGGTCGCCGAAGTTGGTGACGGTGCAGCTGTTCACCACAAAGACGTCGGCCTCTTCGCCCTCCGGCACGATGGTGAAACCGGCGGAGCGGAACATCTGTTCCAGCGCGCCGGTCTCGTTTAAGTTGACCTTGCAGCCAAGGGTATAAAAACAAACTCGCATGGGGTGTCCTTTCCAAAACCTCTCCGATTTGGCTCCCCTGTCGGGGGAGCTGGCTGCGAAGCAGACGGAGAGGTTATTACCTTATAATAAACCATCCTATTATAGCAGATTTTTCCCGGGGAGAAAAGAGCATTCCGGCCTCTTTTTTTGCATAGAATGCAATCAGACAGACATTGCGGGGAGGGACAAGGGATGGAACGAAAGAATTTTGCGGTGCTCTGCGCAGCCGTGCTCTGCTTCTGGCTGTTTGCACTGGCCCTTGGGACGGCGGAGGGCGTGGGCCTGCGGGCTGTCATGCACCCGGAAGAGCGGGCCGTCAGCGCCGACGTCGAGGAAACGGCGGAAGGAATTCTGCTGCCGGCCACAGCCGCCGCGCCTCAGCTCGACCTCAACTGCCGCGCTGCCATCCTCATCGAGCAGGGGAGCGGACGGGTCCTCTACGAGAAGAACGCCGACGAGCGGGTCCCCATCGCCTCCATCACCAAGGTGATGACCCTGCTGCTCGCCTTCGAGGCTGTCCACGACGGGCGGCTGACCATGGAGACGCCGGTGCCGGTGAGTGAGCACGCCTACCACATGGGCGGCAGTCAGATCTGGCTGGAGCCGGGGGAGCACTTTACATTGGACGAGATGATAAAGGCCATCTGCGTTTCCTCTGCCAACGACGCGGCAGTGGCCGTGGCTGAGCTGGTGGGCGGCAGTGAGCCGGCCTTCGTGGAGCAGATGAACGCCCGGGCCGCCTCGCTGGGGATGGAGCAGACGTCTTTCCGCAACGCCTGCGGGCTGGACGCCGAGGGCCATCTCTCCACGGCCCGGGACGTGGCCGCCATGAGCCGCACCATCCTGAACACCTGCCCCGAGGTGCTGCACTACACCGGCATCTGGACGGATACCCTCCGGGGCGGGGCGACCCAGCTGATCAATACGAATAAGCTCCTCCGCCGGTATGAGGGAATCACCGGCCTCAAGACCGGCACCACCGGCGGCGCGGGCATCTGCATCTCGGCCAGCGCCACCCGGAACGGCCTCTCCCTCATCGCGGTCATCTTGGGCGCACCGTCCAGCGCCGACCGCTTCAACGCCGCCACGACCCTGCTGGACTACGGCTTCGGGGCCTATGAGGCCGCGCCGCTGCCAAAACTCGAGGCACAGCCGCTCCAGATCACGGTCAAGGGCAGCGCGGCGGGCAGCGTCCCGCTGGATTACTCGGCCCTGCCGGAGACGGTGCTGGTGGAGAAGGGGAGCGGGGCGTCCCTGCATACCGAGCTGACCCTGCCCGAGGAGCTGGAAGCCCCGGTGGAGCGGGGCCAGACGCTGGGCAAAGCCGCCGTCTATCAGGGGGAAGCACTTCTGGAAGAGTACGAAGTGCGTGCTGCCGCCGATGCGCCGAGGATGACCGTCCGGGATGCCATCGGCCTGCTGTGGCAGAGCCTCACCGGCGCGGCATGACCGAAAACTGCGCACTACCGGTCAAAAACGGTCAGCGAGGGCAAAGAATGGCTTGGACGTTTGTATAAAAGATGTAAGGGCATACAAAACAACACTATTAAAATTGTATGAAAAGCGAGGATTTTGGCCTTGACTTTGCCCGGCGGGAACGGTACACTTATACCAAGAAAAACCCTCGCCGGGCAAAGAGCCCGTAAAATGTTTTGGAGGTTTTGATAGAATGAGTCTCGCTCTGAATACAAAGCACCTCTCCAGTTTCATCAACGAAGAGGAATACAAGGCCATCTACCCTCAGGTAGAGGCCGCGCACAAGACGCTGGAAGCCAAGAACGGCCCCGGCAGCGACTTCTTGGGCTGGATGTATCTGCCCCGTGATTATGATAAGGAAGAGTTCGAGCGCATCAAGGCAGCTGCTGCCAAGATCCGTGAGGATTCCGACGTTCTGGTGGTCGCCGGCATCGGCGGCAGCTATCTGGGCGCACGTGCCGTCATCGAGGCCGTCAAGGGGATGTACCACAACGAGTTGGACAACGGCCTGAAGATCTACTTCTGCGGCAACAGCATTAGCCCCACCTATCTGAATGACATCATCGCGCTGTGCAAGGGCAAGCGCTTCTCCATCAACGTCATCTCCAAGTCCGGCACCACCACCGAGACCTCTCTGGCCTTCCGTGTGCTGCGCAGGCTGCTGGAAGACGAGATGGGCGTGGAAGAAGCCAACAAGCGCATCTACGCCACCACCGACCGCGCCAAGGGCACCCTCAAGCAGCTGGCTGACGCCCAGGGCTGGCCCACCTTCGTCGTTCCCGACGATGTCGGCGGCCGCTACTCCGTCCTTTCCGCTGTGGGCCTGCTGCCCATCGCTGCTGCCGGCATCAGCATCGACGACGTCATGAAGGGCGCAGCCGACGCGATGGAGCGCTTCTCCGTGCTCAGCCCCGACAACGACGCCTACAAGTATGCGGCCATCCGCAACATCCTGTACCGCAAGGGCAAGAGCATCGAGATCCTCGAGTGCTATGAGCCGAACTTCACCCTCATGAACGAGTGGTACAAGCAGCTGTTCGGTGAGAGCGAGGGCAAGGACAACAAGGGTCTGTTCCCCGCAAGCTGCATCTTCTCCACCGACCTGCACTCCATGGGTCAGTTCATCCAGGAAGGCTCCCGCACCATGTTCGAGACCATCGTGGACGTCAGGAAGCCCGCACAGGACCTCTTCATCGACAAGCTGGAGGGCAACTTCGACGGCCTGAACTTCCTGGCGGACCAGAACATGAGCGTGGTCAACCGCAAGGCCATGGAAGGAACCATCCTCGCCCACACCGACGGCGGCGTGCCGGAGGTGGTCATCGAGGTGGACGACCTGTCCGCTTATAATGTGGGCTATCTCATCTACTTCTTCTGGCGTGCCTGCGCCTGCAGCGGCTACCTGCTGAGCGTCAACCCCTTCAACCAGCCGGGCGTCGAGAGCTATAAGAAGAATATGTTCGCTCTGCTGGGCAAGCCGGGTTACGAGAACCTGACCGCCGAGCTGGAAGCGAAGCTGAAGTAAGAGCAAGCGGAACAAAAAACGATCTCCCGCCGTGAGGCGTGGAAAATACAGGAGGACAGAACTATGATTAAACTGATTGTTGGCACCAAAGGCTCCGGTAAGACCAAGGCTATGATCGACATGATCAACGATTCGGTCAAGACCTCCAAGGGCAACGTCGTTGTCGTCGAGAAGGGCATGAAGCTGACCTATGAGGTCCCCAACGCCGCCCGTCTCATCGACCTGGACGAGTACAAGATCGCCGGCGGCGAGATGCTGTACGGCTTCGTGGCCGGCCTGCTGGCAAGCAATTATGACATCACTGACCTGTACATCGACGGCATCCTGAAGGTGCTGGATCACGACATCAACCGTCTGGGCGTCGTTCTGGACGAGATCGCTGCCGCCGCCGGCAACTCCATCAAGGTCACCGTCACTGTCAGCGCTGATGAGGCTGCTCTGCCCCACGATGTGAAGAAGTACCTGTAAAATAACTCTGAAATTTCTGATTTGAAGCATCCCAGACAGGCAGGAAACCGGAGAATTTGAAATTTTTTCGGTTTTCTGCCTGTTTCGGTGTTGACAAAGGGCTGTGTTGGCGCTATACTAACAAGGCAGCCTTTTATGAGGTGTACTATGCAATTTGACCTGAGAAAGTTTATCGTATCCGGCACAAAACCTTACACCGCAGAGTTTCAGTGTGATTTGTCTGCAAAGGATTTTGCCGGTGCAAGGATCGAGCAGCCTGTGACGGCCCGCTTTGAGGCGGTGCCGGATGGCGAGGAGATCCGGATGACGCTGCGGGCAAACGCATTGGTGCACGGAGAGTGCGCCCGCTGCCTCGACCCCGTCGAACGGGAAGAGACGGTGCAAGCAGAGTGGACGGTCAGGGAGCGCGATCTGGATGACCCGGATTTCGACCTGCCCCTCAACGAAAAAGGACATCTGGATGTGGACGAATGGCTCTGTCAGGAATTCATGTTCCAGATACCGACGGTGCTGCTTTGCAGCGCTGACTGCCCGGGCTTGTGTCCCCGGTGCGGGAAGAAGATGGCCGAATGTACCTGCCCTCCGGCAGAAGCTGAGGCCGAACCCGCAGACGCAAGGCTAGCGATACTCAAATCACTGCTGAACTGAGAAACCCATCAAGGAGGTGCAAAAATATGGCAGTACCTAAGAGACATCTTTCCAAGGCCCGCCGCGACAAGCGTCGCAGCAATGTTTGGAAGCTGGAGGCCCCCGCACTGGTCAAGTGCAGCAACTGCGGCTCTCTGAAGCTCCCCCACCAGGCATGTGGCAACTGCGGTTACTACAAGGGCGAGGAAGTCATCAAGAAGGGCTAATTTGCGCAGAATTGGTGGCACATTGGTGTTATGTACAGAAGGGGAGGGCGCAATGCCTTCCCCTTCTTGCTTTGTCTTGAAAACGAAATTGTGAGGTGAAAGCATGGCCATCAGGATTGACCGCGTGGACGCGGGCAGCGAGGCAGAAGCCCTCGGCCTCGCCGGCGGCGACGAGCTGCTGAGCGTGGACGGCAACGAGCTGAACGACACGCTGGACTATGATTTTTATACCGACAGCAAGAGCTTCCACCTCAAAGCAAAGGTGGCGGACGGCATCCGGGAGTGGGATGTCCGGCGGGAAGAGCGCGGCCCCTTCGGCTGCGACTTCTCCACCTATCTGGGCGACCAGAAGCACTCCTGCTCCAACCACTGTATGTTCTGCTTCATCGACCAGCTGCCCCCGGGGATGCGTGAGAGCCTCTACTTTAAGGACGACGACGAGCGCCTGTCCTTTTTGTTCGGCAACTATATCACCATGACCAACATGCAGGACCACGAGATCGACCGCATCATCAAGATGCACATCTCGCCCATCAACATCTCGGTCCACACCACCAATCCCCAGCTCCGCGTGCGGATGCTGGCGAATAAACGGGGCGGCGAGGTGCTGAAGTACCTGCCCCGTCTGGTGGAGGGCGGCATCGCCGTCAACTGCCAGCTGGTGCTCTGCCGGGGCATCAACGACGGCGACGAGCTGCGCCGCACCCTCACCGACCTGCTGGAGCTGACCCCGATGGTGCAGAGCGTGGCGGCAGTCCCCTGCGGCGTGACGGACTACCGCCAGAACCTCTTCAAGCAGACGCCCTACGACGCTGAGACCAGCGCCGCCGTCATCGACATCATGGAAGAGTTCGGCGACGAGTGCAAGCGCCGCCACGGCAAGCGCATCATCTACCCCAGCGATGAGTGGTACCTCAAGGCCGGCCGCCCCATCCCGGAGCCGGAGTTCTATGAGGACTACGACCAGCTGGAAAACGGCGTGGGCATGATGAGCCTCTTCCGGGAGGAATTTCTGGCCGAGCTGGAAAAGCCCCACCGCATCTATGGCACCAAAAAGATGGATGTCGTCACCGGCACCATGGCCGCGCCCCTCATCACCGAGATGATGGACGAGCTGCGCCGCCAGTACCCCATGATAGAAGTAAAAGTGCATCCCATCAAAAACAACTTCTTCGGCGGCAACGTCGGCGTGGCGGGCCTCGTCACGGCGACCGACATCATCGCCCAGTGCGAGGGCCGGCTGTCCAGCGGCACCCTGGGCGTGCCTGCCGTGATGCTGCGGGAGGAGAAGGACACCTTCCTCGATGATATGACCATCGAGCAGTTGGGCCAGCGGCTCGGCGTAAAGGTGGAAGTCCTGCCCACCGGCGGCGGCGACGAGGCCAAGGCCCTGCTGCGCAGCGGCCTGCATATCGCCCGCCGGAGAAGACCGTAATTTTACCCCTTTTGTGAAAGGAGGAACCCCCTATGAGCAAACCGATCGTTGCTGTGGTGGGCCGCCCCAACGTGGGCAAGTCCACCCTGTTCAATAAGCTCTGCGGCCAGCGTCTGGCCATCGTGGAGGATACCCCGGGCATCACCCGCGACCGCATCTTCGCCAACTGCGAGTGGAGCGGCCATGAGTTCCTGCTGGTGGATACCGGCGGCATCGAGCCCAAGGCCACCGAGGGCATTCTGGCCCACATGCGCGAGCAGGCCCAGATCGCCATCGACACCGCCGACTGCATCATCATGGTGGTGGACGTGCGCAACGGCCTGACCGCCGCCGACGAGGACGTGGCCCATATGCTGCGCCGCAGCCACAAGCCCATCATCCTCGCCGTCAACAAATGCGACAACGTGGGCGAGACCCCCATGGAGCTCTACGAGTTCTATAACCTCGGCTTCGACGAAGTCATGCCCATCTCGTCCGTCCACGGCCACGGCACCGGCGACCTGCTGGACGCCGTCTGCGCCCACCTCGATTTCAGCGAGACCGTCGTGGAGGAGGACCGCATCCCCGTCGCCATCATCGGCCGCCCCAACGTGGGCAAGTCCAGCCTGACCAACCGCATCCTTGGTGAGAACCGCATGATCGTGGCCAACGAGGCCGGCACCACCCGCGACGCCATCGACACCCCCGTGGACAACGCTTACGGAAAGTTCATCTTTACCGATACCGCCGGTCTGCGCAAGCGCAGCAACATCACCGACGGCCTCGAGCGCTACATGGTCGTCCGTGCACTGGCCGCCGTCGAGCGCAGCCGCGTGGCCCTCATCCTCGTGGACGCCACCGTCGGCTTCACCGAGCAGGACAGCAAGGTGGCCGGCTACGCCCACGATCAGGGCAAGGCCTGCATCATCGTCGTCAACAAGTGGGACGCCGTGGAGGGCAAGGAGACCAACACCATGGAACTGCAGCGCCGGGGCTATGCCGAGTGCTTCAGCTTCATGGGCTATGCTCCCATCATCTTCATCTCGGCCCAGACCGGCTACAACGTCAACAAGCTGATGCAGCTCATCCGCGACGTGGACAGCCAGAACGGCGCCCGCGTGCCCACCGGTGTGCTGAATGAGATGCTGGCCCGCGCCACCGCCCGGATGCAGCCGCCCAGCGACAAGGGCCGCCGCCTGAAGATCTTCTACCTGACTCAGGCTTCCACCCGTCCGCCGACGTTCGTGGCCTTCGTCAACGCAAAGCACCTGTTCCACTTCAGCTATCAGCGGTATATCATCAACCAGATCCGCGAGAACTTCGGTCTGGAGCACACCCCCATCCGCCTTGTCGTGCGTGAGCGCGGCTCCGGCGAGGTGGGCGCGAAGGACGTATAAGGAAGGGAGACTGGTTCTATGACCGCATTTCTCATTGTGCTGGCGGTCGCTGCCGAAGCCTATCTGCTGGGCAGCGTGGACACCGGCATCCTCGTCAGCAAGTATCTGTACCATGACGACGTCCGCACCCACGGCTCGGGCGCTGCCGGTATGACCAACATGCTGCGCACCTTCGGCAAGAAGGCCGCTGCCCTCACGGCGGTGGGCGATGTGCTCAAGGGCGTCGCGGCCGTCTGCCTTGGCCGGTGGCTGTTCGGCTATCTGCCCGCCGACGCTGCCGTCTCGCCCTATCTGGGCGTCTACCTCGCCGCCATCCTCGCCGTGGTGGGCCACTCCAAGCCCATCTACTTCGGCTTCAAGGGCGGCAAGGGCGTGCTGGTGGCTGCCGGTGCCATTCTGGCAGTCCAGCCGGTGCTGCTGCCGGTGCTGGCGGTCATCTTCCTCGTCTGTATGGTCCCCACCGGCATGGTGTCGCTGGGCAGCATCACCATGGCCGCGGCCTACCCGGTCCTGACGCTGGTGTACAGCCTCATGCGCGGCCTGCCGACCCGGGACGTGGTGGTCTGCACCGTCGGCGCTGCCATCATGGGCGGCATGGTCATCTGGATGCACCGTTCCAACATCCAGCGCATCCGGGACGGCAAGGAGTACCGGTTCGGCCAGAAGCACAAGAGCGGCTAAGCATAAAAAGATGCCCCGCAGGCAGCTCTCGACGAGCGTCCTGCGGGGCATTTTGCTGTTTGGCAGAGTTATTTCGCGTCGGTCTCCAAGAGGGTATCGGTGTTGTCCTCATACGCGGGGTCTTCGATGGCAATGGTCTCTTCCCGTTCAGCAGACTTACGGCTGAGGTGTTTGCGCAGCCGGGCGGCAAATTCATCTTCCGGGATGCCGCTCTGGCTGGGGGAAAGGTCGGGTGCGGGGTGGCCGTCGGGCAGATGAGCGCCGAAGGCCGGTACGAAGAAGAACTTCCGCACGACGAAGATGAGGGCGATGGCGCTCACGCTCAGCAGGTTCTCCAGGGCGGATTCGTGACCCACCACCATGTGGCGGGCGATGGCGTAGAGCAGCACTTCGAGGCTGGAACCGGGGCTGTGCTTGGCCAGCATCTTGATGAACTCGATGCCGATGACGATGTCCAGCGCCCTCTGTAAGAAGATGCTCACCTCGGCGTCGTTGCCGTCGAACAGCAGGCCGGGCATCCACTGCAGCAGCGGCACCATCGACAGCAGCAGGCCGATGAGGACGAGGCCGGACAACAGGATCTCGAGCAGGGTGGCTGTGCTGATGATCCTGTTGCGCAATTCGGCGCGGCTGTGGCTTTCAACACGGGAATTGGACATGGGCAGGGACCTCTCTTTCAAATTTGACCGGAAATCTTTTGCAACAGTTCGATTCTATTGTAACAAAAGCGAAAAACGAAGTCAATTTCTCCGGCTGGGAAAGTTGGCCAGCATGAAAAACTGGAATCGAAGACAGACAAAAGGGGCCGTCCGCACTTGGAATAGAGTGCAGACAGCCCCTCTTTGTGCTGAAAAGACGGCTCAGGCCTCCGCGATAGCTTCGATCTCGCAGAGCACGCCCTTGGGCAGGTCTTTTACGGCCACGCAGCTGCGGGCGGGCTTGGAGGTGAAATACCGGGCGTACACCTCATTGAAAGCGGCAAAGTCGGCGATGTCGGCCAGGAAGCAGGTGGTCTTGACCACCTTGTCAAAGCCCACGCCGGCAGCTTCGAGGATAGCGCCCACATTGCGGCAGCTCTGGTCAGCCTGTGCGGCGATGCCCTCGGCGACTGCGCCGGTGGCGGGGTCTACCGGGATCTGGCCGGAGGTGAAGACGAGACCGCCCACGGTGTAGCCCTGAGAGTAGGGGCCGATGGCGCCGGGAGCTTTTTCGGTGCTGATGATGTTCATATCGATTACCTCACATATCATAAATAGGGGAGTCTCCCGCCAAAAGGGGAGCCGATGAAAAAAGTCTACCACCAACTGTCCCCGCCGTCAACGGCCAGCAGGGAACGGCCCCGGAATTTCCGGAAAAAGGGAATGTAAAATTATTTGGAAAAATCTGTGCAAATCATCTTGACAAGAAATAAACTTTTATGATAAAAATAGAGCATGAAAGTAACATTTTTGCAGAAAAACGCAGGCGCAGCGCAGGCAGGAAAGCCGGCTTTGCGCAGGCGCGTTTCTTTTTTGCAGAAAAAGCGAATTTCTGAACCCTCGGAAGGGGCAGAAAGGATAAGATATGTCGATTTTGGTACAGGATTCAAATAAAACAGCCTGCCGTGCAGCGGAGGCTGGACTGCAGCAGAAAAACTTTGCTGCGCTGGTGCGCCCGGCGGGTACGGGCAAAGGCTGCATCGTGTGGGAGCTGCTGGACGCCCACCCCGAGATGCGCGTGCTCTGGGTGGTGTCCTGCGCTGCCCGTCTGGAGCTGCGCCGCGCCCTGGCAAAGCGGCTGGGCCGGACGCTGGGCGGCAGGGTGCGGCTGATGAGCTGCGAGCAGCTGGCCGTGCAGAATGCGCTGGGCTGGGTGGCTCTGGCTGAGTTCCGGCCCGGCCTGCTGGTGCTGGACGGCTGGAGGGAGATGAGCGCAAAGGACTGGACCGACTGTGTCCAGCCCCTGCTCCGCCTCTGCCCGGGGGCAAAGCTGCTGGCTCTGGGGGAGCCGGACGCCCCGGGCGACAGCTGCCGCGCTGCCGAGGAGATGCTGGCCGACGCCATCGTGGAGCCGCTGGCGCTGGGCGGGGCGATGGCCGAGGGCCTGCTGCCCATGCCGGCCTCCTATACGGCTCTGCTCTGGCCGCTGGAAGATGCGATGGCCCGCCTCCGTGCCGAGGTGAAGAACCTCCATCTGCCGGGCTGCCCTGACCCCAACGCCGAGAAATATCAGGCTCTGAGCCTCGCCGTAGAGAAGCTTCCGCCGGTGGAACAGCTGCTGGCGCAGTGGCTCCCGGATGCTGCCGGACGGTATCTTGTCCTCTGCGAGGATGATGCAGCGGCGGCGCAGACCGCAGAGCAGGCCGAGAAGCTGTTTGGTGCAGGAACACATATTTATAAGGATGCAGAAGGCTTTGCGGCCGACGAAGCGGCCACCCTCCGGCTGCTGGTCTGTGCCAACGGCCCGGCGGTGCAGGCTCCTCTGGCCGGGATCTCGGGCGTGGTGCTGGTGCGCCGCAGCGCTGGACCGGCCGCATACCGGCAGATGCTGGCCCGCGCCCTTGCGGCCTGCGGCAGTGTGCCGGTGGCAGAGCTGAGCACGGCCTTTGAGGCGCTGACCTGTGTGCAGCAGCTGCGGAAGGAGTGCAGCGCGGCGGGGGCAGAAGCCTTCCCGCTGGAAGAGCCTCTCTCTGCCTGCCGCCGGGCTTACCGGCAGCTCCGCCGCGCGCTGGACTCCGACTGGGAGCGCTATTATGCCGCCGCAAAGCAGATGACGGCGGAGGGAAAGACGCTGGACGTGCCTCGCTCCTACCGCTTTGGGGGCGTGGCCGTGGGCCGCTGGCTGGAAAACCAGCGCCTTGTCCGGGCCGGAAAGAAAAAGGGAGGCCTCACCGCCGAGCAGGCCGCCCGGCTGGACAAAATCGGCATGAACTGGAAAAAGCGGCTCGAGCTGGCGTGGGAGAACGGCTGTGCTTCGGCCCGGCGGTACCGCGGCAGCCACAGCGACCTGCTGGTGCCGGTCCATTATAAGGATAAGGACGGCTTTGCACTGGGCGAGTGGATCGTCTACAACCGCCAGCGCTATCTGAGCGGGAACCTGCCGTCAGACCGCGTCGAGCGCCTCGAGGCACTGGGCATGGTGTGGGACACCGGCAGCATCCTCTGGGAGAAGAGCTATGCCGCCGCCGTCCAGTATTATCTGGAAAATCACACGCTGGAAATTCCCGTCAAGTATGTCACACCGGACGGCATGGCGCTGGGCGTCTGGCTGGGCAGTCAGCGTGCCGCTTATAAAGAAGGTGTGCTGACCGACGCCCAGATCGAAAAGCTGGAAGCGCTGGAAGTGGACTGGACGAACCGGAACGACCGCAAGTGGCAGACCGCCTACGAGGCCGCCGTGAAGTACCACGCCGCCCACGGGAACCTCGACGTCCCCACCGAGTACACCGACGAAGACGGCATCCTGCTGGGCAAGTGGGTGTCCCGCCAGCGGTACGCATGGCAGAACCCCGAGCGCAGCAGCGCCCGGGTGACGCCGGAGCGGAAAGCTCTGCTGGACGAGCTGGGCATGAACTGGGAAAAGACCGACTCGTGGCAGCACCGCTACGAGCTGGCCGTGGAATACAAAAAGGAGCACGGCAGTCTGGCCGTTCCGGCCCAGTACCGGACGGAGGACGGCATCTGGCTGGGCAGCTGGCTGTCCCGTCAGAAGCAGATGCTGCGGGAGGGCAAAAAGCTCTCCGCCGAGCGCCGCGCGGCCCTGAAAGAGCTGTTCAAGGGCGAAAAAGGCCGACGTCTCAGCGCCCCGGTGCCGCCCGCGTGCAGCGTGCGGGAGCAGAACTGGCTGGACAACTACCAGAGCGCCAGGCTCTACGCCGAGAAGAAGGGCAGCCTCCTCGTGCCTGCCGGATACGTGGACGAGAACGGCTTCCGTCTGGGCGTCTGGATCTCGAACCTCCGGGCTGCCCGCAAGGCCCGGCCCGGCTCGTTCCAGGTGACGCCGGAGCATATCGCTCTGCTGGATGCCATCGGGATGCAGTGGGACGCCCGGGAGGCCAAGTGGGCCGGGGCGTTCCGCCGTGCCGAAGAGTACTGCGCCGCCCACGGCAATCTGCTGGTGCCGGTGAACTATAAGACCGAAGACGGCTTCTGCCTCGGCGACTGGGTCCGCCGGATGCGCGAAAACTACGCCTGTGCCGAGAAAAAGCTGACGTCAGAGCGCATCGCAAAGCTCGAAGCGCTGGGCATGGTCTGGACCGTGCCGCAGGAGGGCTGAGATATTGCATTTTAGGGCGGAGTGTGATATACTTCACCTCGTCTGAATAGAAAACAGCAGGTGCCTGCCGTCGGGGCTTCGTCCCCGGCCGGGAGGGTAAAAGGGAAGCGGGTGCGAGTCCCGCGCGATCTCGTCACTGTGATAAGGGAGTCCGCTGCCTTGGCGCTCAGCGCCGGTCACTGGAGGCTTTGCCTCTGGGAAGGCGGCAGCGGGCGGTGAGCTTTCAGTCAGGAAACCTGCCCGCTGTTGGTACAGGAGCGTCCGGCTCCGGATCACGAGGAATTGGTCGTACCAAAAAGCCCGAACGTTCAAAGGGTCTTTTTGCTGTGCCTTCCGCGCGGTGAAAAGGCTCTTTTTTCGTTTGAGCTGGCCCCCGTTTCGTACCCTTTCTATCGGAAACGTACATTCCACACAACAGAAAGGACTCAAACAATGCGTAAGGCAACCAACAAGAACTGGCAGCGCCTCACCGCCGCTGCCGCCGCACTGGCCCTGTGTGCCGGTGTGCTCACCGGCTGCGGTGCATCTTCTTCCACTGCCGCCGGCAGCACCGCCGCAAGCTCTGCCGCCGCCAGCGGAGTGAGCAGCGAGGAGGCCGATGAAATGGCAGCAAAGAATGTGGCAGACCTCATCGACGCCATCTATGTGCAGGAGCGCAACGAGAATACCGACGCCCAGTGCGAGGCCGCCAAGGCCGCATGGGACGCCCTGACCGACGCCCAGAAGGAGCTGGTCGAGGGTGAAGAGGCTGACCCCGATTACTTTGGCCGCGACACCGGCGACGCCTCCAAGGACGACGCCCGCAATGAGGACAACATCGGCGACAACGAGATCCTGGTCGTCAGCTTCGGCACCTCCTTCAACAACAGCCGCGCAGCGGACATCAAGGGCATCGAGGATGCCATCCAGGCCGCATATCCCGACTGGTCTGTCCGCCGTGCCTTCACCGCACAGATCATCATCAACCATGTGCAGGCCCGTGACGGCGAGAAGATCGACAACATGGAGCAGGCTCTGGAGCGCGCTGTTGCCAACGGCGTGAAGAATCTGGTCGTCCAGCCCACCCACCTGATGCATGGCGCGGAGTACGACGAGATGATGGAGATGGTGGACAGCTACCGCGATAAGTTCGAGTCCGTCGCCATCGCCGAGCCTCTGCTGGGCGAGGTGGGCAGCGATGCCACCGTCATCAACGCCGACAAGGAAGCTGTCGCCAAGGCCATCACCGCCGAGGCCGTCAAGACCGCCGGTTTCGACAGTCTGGACGCCGCTGCTGAGGACGGCACCGCTTTCGTCTTCATGGGCCACGGCACCTCTCACACCGCAAAGGTGAGCTACACCCAGATGCAGTCTCAGATGAACGCTCTGGGCTACAAGAACGTCTTTATCGGCACCGTCGAGGGCGAGCCGGAGGAGACTGCCTGCGAGAACGTCATCGAGGCGGTCAAGGCCGCCGGTTACACCAAGGTCGTCCTGCGTCCCCTGATGGTCGTTGCAGGCGACCACGCCAACAACGATATGGCGGGCGACGACGAGGATTCCTGGAAGAGCCAGTTCGAGGCCTCCGGCGAATTCGACTCTGTCGATTGCCAGATCGCCGGTCTGGGCGAGGTCGCTGACATCCAGCAGCTCTACGTCGCACACACCAAGGCCGCTGTCGATTCCCTGAACGGCTGAGCATAAGTTTATGATTGCCCGGAAAGGAGTGCCTTTTCGGGCAATTTCTTTTTCGGCCTGCTTTGAATTCGGGCCATTGCGTGTTATAATCTTTTCTGTAAAATAGATACTTCGAGGTATATCATCATGAAACTGAACCATAAATTCGCTCTTCTGCTGGCCGGTGCTGTGCTGGCTGGTTCTCTCACCGGCTGCGGCGCATCCAGCGCCCCGGCCAGCTCTGCCGCTTCCTCCGAGGCTGCGGCTTCCTCTGCCGTGAGCGAGGCAGCTTCCGAACCGGCGTCAGAGGCCGCTCTGCCCGACGGCGTCTACACCGCCGACTTTGACACCGACAGCTCCATGTTCCATGCCAACGAGGCCAACGACGGCAAGGGGACCCTGACCGTGAAGGACGGTCAGATGACCTTCCACGTCAGCCTCGCCTCCAAGAAGATCGTCAACCTCTACGTCGGCATGGCCGCTGACGCCGAAGCCCACGAGGGGGACTGGCTCCAGCCCACCACCGACACCGTCACCTACAGCGACGGCCTGTCCGATGAGGTCTACGGCTTCGACATCCCGGTGAAGGCTCTGGACGAGGACTTCCAGCTGGCCATCCTCGGCTCCAAGGGCAAGTGGTACGACCATACCGTCCGTGTCGCCAACGCCCAGCCTGCTGCGGCGGAAGCACCCGCCGACGGCACCTACACCTGTGACGTGACCCTCGAGGGCGGCTCCGGCCGCGCCACCGTGGAAAGCCCTGCGGCCCTGACCGTGGCCGACGGCAGGATGACCGCCACCATCGTCTGGTCCAGCCCCAACTACGACTATATGCTGGTGGACGGCGAGAAGTATCTGCCCACCAACACCGAGGGCAACTCTACCTTCGAGATCCCCGTCGCGGCTCTCGACACCCCGCTGGATGTGGTGGGCGATACCGTTGCCATGAGCACCCCGCATGAGATCGAGTATACGCTGACCTTCGCCTCTGCATCCCTGATCGAGGCAAAGTAACGATGAAACGCCGCAATTTTCTGAAAGCCCTGCCTGCCGCCGCCCTCACCCTTGCGGGCTGCGGGCAGCACAAGACCGCCCCGGCCAATACAGCATCCCTCGTGTTCGACCACAGCTATCCGCTGGACTATGCCACCCAGTTTTCCGCCGACTGCTATGAGGGCGGCTATGTGATGATCGACATCCCGGACGCCGGGCGGTTCCTCGTCGTCCCCGAGGGGGCCGCCGAGGTGGACGACCTGCCCGAGGACGTCGTGGTGCTGCGCCAGCCGCTGGATCATATTTATCTCGTCTCCACCTCGGTGATGGACCTCTTCGTCCATCTGGACGCCCTGGACAGCATCGCCCTCTCCGGCACGAAGGCCGAGGGCTGGTATGTGGAAGAGGCCAGACAGGCCATGCAGGAGGGCCGCATCGCCTACGCGGGCAAGTACAGCGCCCCGGACTATGAGCGCATCCTTGCCGCCGGCTGCACCCTCGCCATCGAGAACACCATGGTGCTCCACGACCCCGAGGTCAAGGAGCAGCTGGAAAAGTTCGGCGTGCCGGTCCTCGTGGAGCGCTCGAGCTACGAGAGCGGCCCGCTGGCCCGGATGGAGTGGCTCAAGCTCTACGGCATCCTGCTGAATAAGACTGAGATGGCGGAAGAGGTCTTTCGCCAGAAGGTGGAGCAGGTGGCCCCCATCCTCGAGCAGGAGAACACGGGCAAGACCGCGGCCTTCTTCTCCATCACAACCAACAACCTCATCACCGTCCGCCGCACCAGCGACTATGTGGCCCAGATGGTGGGGATGGCCGGCGGCGTCTACATCTTCGACGACCTCGAGGGGGAGACGTCGGCTCAGTCCACCATCAAACTGCCGCTGGAGACCTTCTACGCCCGGGCCAAGGACGCCGATGTCCTCATCTACAACAGCACCATCGAGGGCGTGATGGAGACCCGTGACCAGCTCATCGAAAAATGCCCGATGCTGGCGGATTTCAAGGCCGTCCAGTCCGGCGACTGCTGGTGTACGGCCCAGAGCCTCTTCCAGCAGAGCATGGAGCTGGCCGACCTCATCTCGGATATGAACCTCGTCTTCACCGAGGGCTCGCCCGACCCGGCGTCCCTCCGTTTCTTACAGCGCATCGTATAAAAGGAGCTTTGTCATGACCACCACCCGCCGCCTCAGCCTCGCGTACCTCGCCCTCACGGCGGGGGTCGCGGTGCTGTTTGCACTCAACCTGTTCTGGGGCAGTGTGTCCCTGACGCCCGGCGCGGTGGCGGCGGCTCTGCTGGGCCGGGGCGAAGATGCGCTGGCCATGGGCATCGTGCTCCAGCTCCGTCTGCCCCGGGCGGTCATGGTCGTGCTGCTGGGCGCGGCCCTCTCGGCGGCAGGCTACCTCCTGCAGACCTTCTTCGCCAACCCCATCGCCGGCCCCTTCGTCATGGGCGTGTCCAGCGGCGCAAAGCTGGCGGTGGCCCTGACGATGGTGGTGTTTTTACAGCGGGGGCTGCTCACCGGCTCGGCCACCCTCATCATCGCCGCCTTTGCAGGCTCGATGGCGGCGATGGCCTTTGTGCTGGTGGTGGCCCGGCGGGTGCCGCGGATGAGCATCCTCGTCATCTGCGGCATCATGATCGGTTATATCTGCTCGGCTGTCACCGACATCGTGGTGACTTTCGCTCAGGACTCCAACATCGTCAATCTCCACAACTGGTCGATGGGCAGCTTTTCCGGCATGACCTGGGCCAACGTGGGTGCAGCGGCCTGCGTGGTGCTGCCCGCGCTGGCGGCGGCGTTCCTGCTCTCGAAGCCCATGGCGGCCTACCAGATGGGCGAGAGCTACGCCAAGAGCGTCGGCGTGCCGGTGCGGGCCTTCTCGACGGCCCTCGTGCTGCTTTCCAGCCTGCTTTCCGCCTGCGTGACGGCCTTTGCAGGCCCCATCTCCTTTGTGGGCATCGCGGTGCCGCATCTGGTCAAGAACCTGCTGGGCAGCGCAAAGCCCCTTTATGTCCTGCCGGGCTGCTGTCTGGGCGGGGCAGCGTTCTGCCTGCTCTGCGACCTCATCGCCCGCAGCCTGTTCGCGCCCACGGAGCTGTCCATCAGCTCGGTGACGGCGGTTTTCGGTGCGCCGGTGGTCATCTGGCTGCTGGTGCGCCGCCAGACACAGGAGGGCCGGGAATGAGCGATCCGAAATTCTACTGCCGCGCCGAGGACCTTGCCATCGGCTACGGCAAAACGCCCCTGATGGAGCACATCGGAATCGGCGTCGGGAAGGGGACCATCCTCACCCTCATCGGCCCCAACGGCGCGGGAAAATCCACCCTGCTCAAGACGCTGGCAGCGCAGCTGGCCCCCCAGGGGGCGCTGTGCTGCTGGACGGCAAAGATCTCGCGGACTGCTCCGGCCCGGAGCGCGCCCGCAAAATGGCCCTGATGGTGCCCCACACCCGCCGCACCGAGCTGACCACCTGCTTCGAGATGGTGTCCGCCGGGCGCTACCCTTACACGGGGCGGCTGGGTGTCCTCTCGGCAGAAGATAAGCGCCAGGTCCATGCCGCGCTGGCCCTCGTGGGGGCCGAGGCGCTGGCGGGCCGGGACTTCAACCGCATCAGCGACGGCCAGCGCCAGCGCGTCCTGCTGGCCCGGGCCATCTGCCAGCAGCCGGAGCTGATATTATTGGACGAGCCTACGTCTTTCCTTGACATCAAGGGCAAGGCCGAATTGCTGGCCATCCTGAAAAGCCTCGCCCGGGACAAAAAGATGGCTGTCATCCTCAGCCTCCACGAGCTGGAGCTGGCGCAGAAGGTTTCCGACAAGGTCGTCTGCGTCTCAGCGGCGGGCGTCTCGGACGTCATGACGCCGGAAAAGGCCTTTGCCCGGGAAAACATCTGCAAAATTTATGCTCTGACCGATGAGCAGTACGCATTCCTCTACGGCGAAGAAAAAGCGCCGGAGGAAAAGCGCCCGCTCTTTGAGCACTACGTCCGCAGCGGCCAGAAGCTCCTGCGCTGCGGCTATACCACCGGCACCTGTGCGGCGCTGGGCGCGGCGGGCGCGGCACGGCTGCTGCTCACCGGCCGCACCCCCGAGACGGTGGCCCTCCGCACCCCGAAGGGCATCGTGGTGGAGGTAGAGCCCATCTTCTGCCGCCTGTCCGGCGAGGGGGCCGAGTGCGCCATCCGGAAGGACGGCGGCGACGATGTGGACGTGACCACCGGTCTGCCGGTCATCGCCGGTGTCGCCCTCCGGCCCGAGCTGTCCGGCGAGGTGCGCATCCACGGCGGTGAGGGCGTGGGCCGGGTGACAAAGCCCGGTCTCGACCAGCCCGTGGGCGAAGCTGCCATCAATCACGTCCCCCGGGCCATGATAAAGGAAGCGCTGGAAAAGGAGGCCGAATCTGCCGGGTACGCGGGCGGCTTTGACGTCACCATCTCCATCGAAGGCGGGGCTGAGACGGCGAAGCGCACCTTCAACCCCCACATGGGTGTGGAAGGGGGCCTCAGCGTCCTCGGTACCAGCGGCATCGTCGAGCCCATGAGCCAGCAGGCCATCCTCGACACCATCCAGCTGGAAATGGGGCAGGCGGCGCTTCGGGCGGTCAGCCCCCGGCGGCTCATCCTTGCCCCGGGCAACTACGGCCTCGACTATCTCCACGAGAAGATGCCCGCCCTAAAGAATATCCCGGTGGTCAAGACCTCGAACTTCATCGGGGATACGATGGATATGGCGGCGGCGTCAAAATTCGAGCAGGTGGTGCTGGTGGGCCACATCGGCAAGCTGGTCAAGCTGGCGGGCGGCGTCATGAACACCCACTCCCGCACAGCCGACTGCCGCACCGAGCTGCTCTGCGCCCACGCCGCCCTCTGCGGCGCGTCCCGGGACGTCTGCGCGGCCCTGATGAACGCGGCCACCACCGACGCCTGCATGGAGATCTTAGACAAAGCAGAGATGAGAGAGCCGGTGCTGTCCAGCCTGCTGGACGCCATCCAGCTCCACCTCGACCGCCGCGCCGCCGGGGCGTTCCGGGTGGGCGCGGTGCTCTTCTCGAATCAATACGGCCCGCTGGGCCAGACCAGAACTGCAAAGGAGCTGCTGGACGAATGGAAAAACGGATAGGCACTTTTTACGGCGTCAGCGTCGGCCCGGGCGACCCGGAGCTCATGACCCTGCAGGCTGTCCGCCGCCTCGAAAGCTGCCCGGTCATCGCCGCGCCCCAGACCCCGAAGGGCGGGATGCTGGCGCTGGACATCGCAAAAGGTGCGGTGGAGCTGAGCGGCAAGACCATCCTGCCGCTGCGCTTCGCCATGAGCCTTGACCCGGCGGTGCAGAAAGCCGCCCACATCGAGGCGGCCCGGGCCGTGAAAGAATATCTCGACGCCGGGCAGGATGTCGCCATGCTCAACCTCGGCGACCTGTCCGTCTACGCCACGTTCGGTTATTTACAGGAGATCCTGGAGGCCGAGGGCTGCAAGACCGTGATGCTCCCCGGCGTGACGAGCTTCTGCGCCGCTGCGGCCCGGCTGGGCCAGTCCCTGACGGGCGGCATGGAACAGCCGCTGACCATCGCCCCGGGGCGCTGCGCCGCTGAGGTGCTGGCCGCACCGGGCGCGAAAGTGCTGATGAAATCGGGCCGTCAGCTGCCCGAGACGCTGGCCGCGCTGGCCGACGCCGGGCTTCTGAGCCGGAGCGCGATGGTCTGTAACTGCGGCCTGCCGAACGAGGAGGTCTGGCCCGACCTGGCCGATTATGACCCGGCCCGGTCGGCGGGCTATTTCGCAACGATTTTGGTGAAGGAGGGGTAAGATATGGTCCATTTTGTAGGAGCCGGGCCGGGTGCGCCCGACCTCATCACCCGGCGGGGCGCGGCCCTGCTGGCCGATGCCGACTGCATCATCTACGCGGGCAGTCTCGTCAACCCGGCCCTGCTGGGGCTGGCGAAGCCCGGCTGTGCCATCTACAACAGCGCGGAAATGACGCTGGAACAGGTGCTGGACACCATCCGTGCCACCGAAAAGGCCGGAGGCACCACGGTCCGCCTCCACACCGGCGACCCCTGCCTCTACGGGGCCATCCGGGAGCAGATGGACGCACTGGACGCCGACGGCATCCCTTATGACGACACCCCGGGCGTGTCCAGCTTCTGCGGCGCGGCGGCGGCACTCTGTGCCGAGTACACCCTGCCCAACGTTAGCCAGACCGTCATCATCACCCGGATGGAGGGCCGCACTCCTGTCCCTGAGGCCGAACAGCTGGAAAAGCTGGCCGCTCATGGGGCTACCATGGTCATCTTCCTCTCCATCGGGCTGGTGGACAAAGTCCAGCAGGCCCTTCTCGAGAGCGGCGGCTACCGCCTCGATACCCCTGCCGCTGTGGTCTATAAGGCCACCTGGCCCGAGCAGAAGGTGGTGCGCTGCACCGTCTCCACACTGGCCGAGGAGACCCGCAAAAACGGCATCACCAAGACCGCCCTCATCGTCGTGGGCGACTTTCTGGGCGAAAACTACGAGCGCAGCAAGCTTTACGACCCCGCCTTTACCACCGAGTTCCGGCAGGGGACGGAGGCCGGGCAGTGAGCCGGGCATATCTGGCCTTCACCGCAAAGGGCGAGGCGCTGGCCCATCGGCTGGCGGAAGCTCTGCCCGGCAGCGTGAGCCGCTGCGGCGGAGACGTGACCCTGAAAGGCTGGACGGCGGAGCATTTTGCACAGGACGAGGCCCTGATTTTTGTGGGAGCTGTGGGCATCGCGGTGCGGGCCATCGCGCCCCACTGCAGGAGCAAGGCCGCTGACCCGGCGGTGGTGGTCGTGGACGAGGGCGGGAGCTTCGCCGTGCCGCTCCTGTCGGGCCATCTGGGTGGTGCCAACGCGCTGGTCCGGGCGCTGGCAAAAGCGTGCGGCGCGGTGCCGGTCATCACGACGGCCACCGACGTCAACGGCCTCTTCGCCGTGGACCTCTGGGCCAAGGCCCAGAACTGCGCTGTCCTTGAGCCGGAGCGCATCAAGCGGGTCAGCGGCGCCCTGCTGGCCGGGCAGACGGTCCGGTACTGGTCGCCGTGGCCGGTGGCGGGGGAGACCCCCGCCGGCGTGAAAAAGGCTGACCCACCCGAAGCCGCCGACTTCGCCCTGACCCTCACGCCGCAGGGCGGGGCGCTCCACCTCGTCCCCCGCATCGGGGTGCTGGGGGTGGGGTGCCGCCGCGGCACGACGGCCCGCCAGCTGGAAGAAGCCTTTGCGGCGTTCTGTGCCGCGTCCGGCCTCAGCCCGGCGGCGGTCTGCGCAGCCGCCAGCATCGACCTGAAAAAAGATGAGCCGGGGCTTGCAGAGTTCTGCAAAGCCCACGGCTGGCCCATCACATTCTATCCGGCCGACGAGCTGCGGGCCGTGCCGGGACAGTTCACCCCGTCGGCCTTTGTGGCAAGTGTCACCGGCGTGGACAACGTCTGTGAGCGCTCGGCGGTAAAAGCCTCGGGCGGGACGCTCCTTCTGCCCAAAACGGCAGGCGGCGGCGTGACGCTGGCGCTGGCCGTCCGCCCCTTTGCACCCGATTGGAGGACAGAGCAATGAGTGAGAGTAAAAAGACCGTGTTCGTCGTGGGGCTTGGCCCCGGCGGCGGACAGTTTCTGACCGTGCAGGCGCAGAGCGCCTTGCAGCAGGCCGAGGTGTTGTGCGGCTATACGGTCTACATCGACCTTGTGCGCCCCCTCTACCCGGAAAAAGAGTGCTACGCCACCGGCATGACCCGGGAGATCGACCGCTGCCGCTGGGCGCTGGACACCGCCCGGGCGGGCCGGGACGTGGCGCTGGTCTGCTCCGGCGACGCCGGGGTCTACGGCATGGCCAGCCCGCTGCTGGAGCTGGCCGAAGAGTACCCGGACGTCAATGTGGAGGTCGTCCCCGGCCTGACCGCCGCCCTCAGCGGCGGGGCGGTGCTGGGCGCCCCGCTGGCCCACGATTTCTGCGTCATCTCGCTGTCGGACCGTCTCACGCCGTGGGAGGTCATCGAAAAGCGGCTGGCCTGCGCCGCCCAGGGCGATTTCGCGCTGGCGCTGTACAATCCCTCCTCCAAGGGCCGCCCGGACTATCTGCGCCGGGCCGTGGACATCCTGCTGGCAAACGGCAAAGCCCCGGACACCCTCTGCGGCTCTGTGCGGAACATCGGCCGGGAAGGGCAGGAAAAGCACATCCTGCCTCTCAGCCAGCTCCGGGATACCGAGGTGGATATGTTCACCACCGTCTTTGTGGGCAACGCCGCCACCCGCGCGCTGAGCGGGCGGATGGTCACGCCGAGGGGGTACCGCCGATGAACGTCGTCGTTTTCAGCGGCACCACCGAGGGGCGGGAGCTTTCCCGCCAGCTGGCGGCGCTGGGCATCGAAGTCACCGTCAGCGTGGCCACCCCGCTGGGGCAGGAAGAGCAGGGGAGCACCCCCGGCGTCACCGTCCGGTGCGGGCGGCTCCTGCCCGATGAGATGGCCGCGCTCTTGGGGGATGCCGCCCTCTGCATCGACGCCACCCACCCTTATGCGGTGGAGGCGACCAAAAACATCAAAGCAGCGGCAGAGAAGGCCGGGGTAGGATACCTCCGCCTGCTGCGCCCGGCCAGTCCGCTGCCGGAAAACTGTCTCGTCTTTGAGAGCGCAAAGCAGGCGGCAGAAGCATTGGCCGCAAAAGAGGGTAACCTTCTATTGGCCACCGGGGCCAAGGAGCTGGCGCAGTTTGCGGCCATCCCGCCCGAGCGGCTCTACCCCCGCGTCCTGCCCACGCTGGAAAGCATCGCGGCCTGCGAGGCGGCGAACATCCCCCACCGCAACATCATCGCCATGCAGGGACCCTTCAGCTTTGCCCTCAATCAGGCCATGATGGAGCAGCTCCATATCTGCTGGCTCGTCACCAAGGACGGCGGCGCGGCCGGAGGCTTCGACGAAAAAGCCGCCGCTGCCTCTGCCGCCGGGGCGCAGCTGGTGGTCATCCGCCGCCCGCCCGAGCAGGGCGAGACGGCTTCCGAGGTGCTGAAACGCTGCAAGGAGATGATAAGATGAACGTGACACTCATCGGCATGGGCTCCGGCCAGCCGGAGAACCTGACCCTTCAGGGCCTGGCCGCACTGCGGCAGGCCGACCTCATCCTGGGCGCACGGCGTCTGCTGGCAGTTCTGCCTGCCGGCTGCACCGAGAACCGCGCCGCCGCCTACCGCCCCGACGAGGTGGCAGAGCTGCTGCAGACCTCCGGCGCAGAGAACGCCGTGCTGGTCTACAGCGGCGACACCGGCTTTTACTCCGGCGCGTCCTCCATGCTGGAAAAGCTGGAGGCCCTCGGCGTCCGCGCCCGGGTGCTGCCCGGCCTTTCCAGCATCCAGCTGCTGGCGGCGGCGCTGGGCCGTCCGTGGCAGGAGTGGAACCTTGTTTCGGCCCATGGCCGCACCTGTGACCCGGTGGCCGAGTGTATGCAGGGCAGACCCACCTTCTTCCTCACCGGCGGCAGCGAAGACCCCGCCACCCTCTGCGCCCAGCTGGCGGCAGAGGGCTTCGGGGACGTGCAGGGCGTCGTGGGCCAGTGCCTCGGCACGCCGGAAGAAAAGCTCTTCCGCGGCAGCGTCAAGGAGCTGGCCGCAGGCCGCTTCAACAGCCTGAGCGTCCTTCTCGTGGAGGCGGCGGAGGTGCTGCCCCGCCGCGCTCCGGGCCTGCCGGACGAAGCCTTCGAGCGGGGCGATGTTCCCATGACCAAGCAGGAAGTCCGGGCCGCTGTGCTGGCGAAGCTGGCCGTCCGCCCGGAAGACATCCTGTGGGACGTGGGGGCCGGGACAGGCAGCGTCAGCGTGGAGCTGGCATTGGCCGCGCCCCGGGGCCGAGTCTACGCGGTGGAGTGCAGGCCGGAGGGCTGTGCGCTCATCAAAGCCAACCGCGAAAAATTCAGGACCCGGAACCTCGTCCTCGTGGAGGGGCTTGCCCCCGCCGCCCTTTCGGACCTGCCCGCGCCGGACGCTGTCTTTATCGGCGGCAGCAAGGGCAGCCTTGCCGCCATCGTGGACGCCGCGCTGGATAAGAACCCCGACGCCCGCATCTGCGTGTCAGCCATCGCCCTTGAGACCCTTTCGGCGGCGGTGGCCGCACTGACGGCCAAAGGCCGGACCGTGCAGGTGAGCCAGATCGCCGTCAGCCGGGCCAGGGCCGTGGGCGGGCTGCATCTCATGATGGCCCAGAACCCCATCTACCTCATCACAGGAGAATGACATGATACAGTTTCTGCTGGCGGCACCCCGCTCGGGCAGCGGCAAGACCACCATGACCTGCGCCCTGCTCATGGCGCTGAAGCGGCGGGGCTGTGCGCCCTGCGCCTTCAAGAGCGGGCCGGACTACATCGACCCCATGTTCCACCGGGCCGTGCTGGGGGTGGAGAGCCGCAGCCTCGACCTCTTTTTCTCTGCGCCCGAGACGGTGCGCACCCTCTACGCGAGGGGTGCCGCCGGCCACGGTGCGGCGGTGTGCGAGGGGGCCATGGGCTTTTATGACGGCCTCGGGGGCGTGAGCGACAGGGCCAGCGCGTGGCATCTGGCCGACACGTTGGGTCTGCCGGTGCTGCTGGTGGTGGAGCCAAAGGGTCAGAGCCTGACGCTGGCCGCAGAGCTGAAGGGGCTCGTAAACTTCCGCACTCCCAGCCACATCGCAGGCATCCTGCTGAACAACTGCACGGCCCGGATGCACGCTCTGCTGGCCCCGATGCTGGAAGAAGAGACGGGTCTGCCGGTGCTGGGCTTTCTGCCGAAACTCCCGGAGGCCGTCATCGGTTCCCGCCATCTGGGCCTCTACACGGCGGCGGAAGTGGAAAATTTACAGCAGAAGCTGGCTCTTCTGGCCGACGCGGCGGAGGAGCACATCGACTGGCCCCGCCTGCTGGCCCTCTGCGAAAAGGAGCCGCCCGCCCTGCCGGTGCAGCCGGAGACGCCTCCGGCCCGCGTCCGCATCGCCGTGGCGCAGGACGAGGCGTTCTGCTTTGCCTACGCCGAGACGCTGGAAGCCTTCCGGGACGCCGGGGCAGAGGTGGTCTTTTTCAGCCCCCTCCGCGACACGGCTCTGCCGGAAAACATCGGCGGGCTGTATCTTCCCGGCGGCTACCCGGAACTTCACGCAAAAGAGTTGAGTGAAAATACCTCGCTTCTGCGCGAGATAAAGCAAAAAATCGAGTCCGGTCTGCCCACAGCGGCCGAGTGCGGGGGCTTCCTCTATCTGGGGCAGAGCCTCACGGACGCCGAGGGGCAGAGCTGGCCGATGGCGGGCGTTCTGCCGGGCGAAGCAAAAGATGCCGGACGTCTCGTCCGCTTCGGCTACGCCGCGCTGAGCGCAGACTCGGACAGTCTGCTCTTCCGGGCCGGGGAGAGCTTTCCCATCCACGAATTCCACCACTGGGATTCCACCGCCAATGGCACGGCTCTCGCGGCAAAAAAGCCGGTGGGCGGCGCAGAGTGGCGGTGCGGATTTGTAAACGAGCATTTCTATGCGGGCTTCCCGCATTTGTACTGGGCGGGTACGCCCCTGCCGCAGCGCTTTGCCGCCGCGGCTGAAAATTACAGGAGAGACCATGACTGAGACAGAACTCGCCGCCCTCTGTGCGGCCATCACGCCGCCGGACGAAGCCGCCCGGGCGGCGGCGCACGCCCACTGGGCCAGCCTTGCAAAGCCGCTGGGCGGGCTGGGCGGATTGGAAACGACCATCGAGGACGCCGCCGCCCTCACCGGCAGCGCAAAGCTGGATATTTCCCGCCGGGCGGTGCTGGTGCTCTGCGCCGATAACGGTGTGGTGGCCCAGGGCGTCAGCCAGACCGACAGCAGCGTGACCCGCGCTGTGGCTGAGAACCTCGCCGCCCGCCGCACCAGCGTCTGCCGGATGGCACAGACCGCCCGGTGCGAGGTGGTGCCGGTGGATATGGGCATCGCGGGCGAACCGGTCCCGGGCGTCCTCGACTGCCGCATCGCCCCCGGCACAGCGGACTTCACCCTCGCCCCGGCTATGAGCAGGGCTGAGGCTGTGGAGGCCATCGGCAGGGGCATCCGGCTGGTGCAGGAGCAGAAGAAAGCGGGCGTCGGCCTGCTGGCTACCGGTGAGATGGGCATTGGAAACACCACGACGTCCAGCGCCGTGGCCGCTGTGCTGCTGGGCCAGCCCGTCGAAGTGATGACGGGCCGGGGCGCGGGCCTTTCGGACGAGGGTCTTGCCCGGAAGATCGACGCCATCCATCGCGGCATCGCAAAAAATCAGCCCGACTCTGCCGATGCACTGGACGTGCTGGCAAAGCTGGGCGGTTTCGATATTGCCGGGCTCTGCGGCGTCTTCCTCGGCGGTGCGCTGGAAGGTGTGCCGGTGCTGGCCGACGGCTTCATCAGCTGTGTGGCGGCGCTCTGCGCTGTCCGGCTCTGCCCGGCGGCGGCCAAGGCTGTTTTTGCAAGCCACTGCTCCACCGAGCCGGCCGCAAAGCTGGTGCTGGACGCTCTGAACAAAAAAGCCCTCATCACGGCGGGCCTGCATCTGGGCGAAGGCACCGGCGCGGTGGCTGCTATCCCGCTGTGGGACATGGCGCTGGCCGTCTACGATGGCTGTTATTCCTTTGAAGAGGGCGGCATCGAAGCCTACACGCCGCAGGGAGGTGCGGGATGCTGACGCTGGTGCTCGGCGGCGCGGCCAGCGGCAAAAGCGCCTGCGCCGAGAGCCTTGTGCTCAAGACCGGCCTGCCCCGCTATTACCTCGCCACCATGCAGGTCTGGGATGCCGAGTGCGCCGCCCGGGTGGAAAAGCACCGGAAAATGCGGGCGCAAAAGCAGTTCGAAACGCTGGAATGCCCGCTCCACCTCGACCGTCTGCCCCTGCCCGGCCGGGGGACCGTCCTGCTGGAAGACCTCGGCAACCTCGTCGCCAACGAGCTTTACAGCCCCGGCGGGGCGGGAAAGCACACCGCCGAGGCCGTTTTGGCCGGGCTGGAACGCCTCGCCGCCGGGTGTGATGACCTCATCGTCGTATCGAACGAGGTGTTCAGCGGCGGTGCCGACTACGCAGGCGACACCGACCAGTATCTGCTGGCGCTGGCGCAGGTGAACAACGCCTTCGCCGCCCGGGCGGACAACGTCTGCCGGGTGGTCTGCGGCCTGCCGGTGTACTACAAAGGGGGAGAAAAGCTGTGACTGTTTTGCAGACCATCGCGGTGGCCTTTGCGATGTTTTCGGCCCTGCCGGTGCCGCAGTTCGAGTGGAACGAAAAAAATATGCGGTACGCCATGTGCGCCTTCCCCCTCATCGGGCTGGTGTGCGGCGGGCTGTGGTGTCTCTGCGGCGTCCTGCCCCTGCCGGAGCTGGCCCGGGCGCGGCGTTCTGCCTCGTGCCGGTGGCCGTCACCGGCGGCATCCATCTCGACGGCTATGCCGACACCTCGGACGCCCTCTCGAGCTACGGCGACCGCGAAAAAAAGCTTGAAATTCTGAAAGACTCCCACTGTGGGGCCTTCGCTGTCATCCGGCTGTGCTGCTACTTTGTGGCCTACTTCGGCCTCTGCGGCAGTGTGCGGTTCACGCCCCGGGCGGGCCTGTGCTGGACGCTGGCGCTGGTGCTGGAGCGGGCGCTGTCGGGCTTTGCCGTGGCGGCGTTCCCGCTGGCGAAAGACACCGGCCTCGCCCATACTTTTGCCACAGCGGCCGACAAGCAGAACGTCCGCCGCTTCCTCTGCGGCCTGTCGGCTCTGCTCGTCCTGGCGCTGACGGCGCTGGGCGGCGGCGGGCTGGCGGCGGCGGCGCTTCTGGCGATGTGGCGCTATGATTTCGTGGCAAAAAGCAGTTTGGCGGCATCACCGGCGACCTGGCCGGGTGGTTTTTACAGCGGGCCGAGCTGTGGATGCTGGCGGCGCTGGCCGTCAGCCAGTGGGGAGGAGTGCTGTAAATGATGTTCATCACAGGGCCGCTCTACAGCGGCAAGCGCACCTTTGCGCGGAACTTCCGGGGCAGCGTCATCGCCGATGTGCAGGACGCCGCCGCCGAGACTCAGACCCCGGAGCAGCTCGAAACGCTGGCCCGGGAGCTGGCGGAATATGATATTGTCATCGCCACCGAGGTCGGCGGCGGTGTTGTCCCGATGGATGCTGAGGAGCGCGCCGGGCGGGAGGCCGCCGGACGGCTGGCCTGCCTGCTGGCAGAGCGCGCCGACTGCGTGGTGCAGATGTTCTGCGGCATCCCGACGGTATTGAAAGGAGAATTACCCCAATGTTGATCTATCTGCTGCGTCACGGCCTGACCGAATACAACGCCCAGAAGCGCTATCAGGGCCAGCGCGACATCCCGCTCTCGGCGGAGGGCCTGAGCCAGCTGCGCCGGGCCGACATCGACCCGAAGGTGGTCTATATCACCCCGCTGCAGCGGACGGCCCAGACGGCCCGGGTGCTCTTCCCGGAGGCAGAGCTTGTGGTCGTGAAGGACCTGCAGGAGATGTGCTTCGGCAGCTTCGAGGGCAAAAACTACGTCGAGATGGAGCACGACGCCGATTATCAGGCGTGGGTGCAGGCCAACTGCGAGAGCAAATGCCCCGACGGTGAGCGGAAGGACGACTTCTCGAACCGCATCTGCAATGCCTTCTCTGCTCTGGTGGACAAGGCGCTGGCCGACGGCGAAGAGTTGCTGGTCATCCTGGCCCACGGCGGCACCCAGATGGCGGCCATGGAGCGGTACGTCCTGCCCAGGCGCGATTATTATGCGTGGTGCGGCCCCAACGCAGGCGGCTATGTGCTGGACGCCGCCGACTGGGCCGAGAAGCGCCAGCTCCGCCTCGTGAAGACCGTGCAGTACACGAAAGACGCGGAGGCCGGCGTATGATGACCGCCTGGGCTGTGCTGGGAGGCTTCGTGCTGGATGCCATTTTCGGCGACCCGGCGTGGCTGCCCCACCCGGTGGTGTACATGGGCAAAGCCATCTCCCGGCTGGAAAAATTCCTCCGCTCCCGCCTGCCCAAAACGCCTCAGGGCGAGCTGCTGGGCGGCGCGGTGGTGGCGTTCTGTCTGCCGGTGGGGACGCTGCTGTTCACGGGCCTTGTCTGCTGGGGCGCGGCGATGCTTCACCCCCTGCTGGGGCTGGCCGTGCAGATGTTCTGGTGTGGGCAGGCGCTGGCCGCAAAGGGGCTGGTGCAGGAAAGCACCAATGTCTATGTCCAACTGAAAAAGGGTGACCTGCCCGCCGCCCGCAAGGCCGTGAGCCGCATCGTGGGCCGCGACACTGACGCTCTGACCGCCGAGGGCGTGACCAAGGCGGCGGTGGAGACGGTGGCCGAGAACACCAGCGACGGCGTCATTGCGCCGTTGCTTTATATGCTGCTGGGCGGTGCGCCGCTGGCCCTGACCTACAAGGCCATCAACACCATGGACAGTATGCTGGGCTACAAAAACGAAAAATATCTTTACTTTGGCCGTGCCGCCGCAAAGCTGGACGATGTGGCAAACTATATCCCGAGCCGTCTGGCGGCGCTGCTCTGGATCATGGCGGCGGCGTTCACCCGCAATGACGCCAAGGGCGCGTGGCGTATCTGGCGGCGGGACCGCCGCAATCACGCCAGCCCTAACAGCGCCCAGACTGAGAGCGCCTGCGCCGGTGCGCTGGGCGTCCAGCTGGCCGGGCCGGCCTACTATTTCGGGGAGTATTACCCGAAGCCCACCATCGGCGACCCGCTGCGGCCCATCGAGCCGGAGGATATTCTGCGGGCAGATCGGATGATGTATGTAGCCAGCGGGTTTGCGCTGGCGTGGGGATGTGCGATACGGGGGTTCTTGGGATGAAACAACTGGTCCACGGCGGTGACTGGATGGGCTACCGCGAACGCTTTGGCCGCGACGCGCTGGATTTTTCGGCGAACGTCAGCCCACTCGGTCTGCCCGAAGGGGTGGCGCAGGCCATCCGGGAGGCTCTGCCTCTGGCCGACCGCTACCCCGACCCCCTCTGCCGTACCCTGCGGGCGGCGCTGAGCCGGGCCGAGGGTGTGCCGCAGGAGCATATCCTCTGCGGCAACGGCGCGGCGGACCTCATCTTCCGGCTGGTCTGGGCCGTCAAGCCCCATAAGGCGCTGGTGACAGCCCCGACTTTTGCCGAGTACGCCTCTGCATTGGATACGGTGGGGTGCGAAGTGAAACGCTTCTTCCTCGAGGAAGCGAATGATTTCGCTCCGACGGACGCCCTTGTGGACGCCGTGGACGAGAGCATCGACATGGTGTTCCTCTGCCAGCCGAACAACCCGACGGGGCAGCTGGCCTCACCCGAACTGGTGAAAAAGCTGCTGCGCCGGTGCGGGGAGTGCCACACGATTTTGGCCGTAGATGAGTGCTTTCTGGACTTTCTGCCCGACGCCGACGGGTGGACCGCGAAGCCTCTGCTGGAAAGTGGGAACCTCGTCATCCTGAAAGCTTTCACCAAGCTCTACGGCATGGCCGGCGTCCGGCTGGGTTACTGCCTCTGCGGCGACGAAGCGCTTCTGGAAAAAATGCAGACAGCGGGCCAGCCGTGGGCCGTGTCCAGTCTGGCGCAGGCGGCAGGCGTCGCAGCCCTGAAAGAGACCGCTTATGTGGACGAGGTGCGCGCGCTCATCGCCCGGCAGCGGCCCGTTCTGACGGCGGGCCTGCGGGCGCTGGGCCTGCGGATCATCGATGGAAAGGCGAACTATCTGCTCTTCCGCGCGCCCGCCGACCTGAACGAAAGGCTTCGCCCTCTGGGAACACAGGTGCGCAGCTGCGCGAATTATCCGGGCCTCGGGCCGGAGTGGTACCGCACGGCGGTGCGCACGGCCCCCGAGAACGCCCGGCTGCTGGAACTTATGAAAGAGGTGCTGGGATGAGCAGGGCAAAATGCATCATGGTGCAGGGTACGATGAGCGGTGCAGGCAAAAGTCTGCTCTGCGCGGCGCTCTGCCGCATTTTTGCGCAGGACGGCCTGCGCGCCGTGCCGTTCAAGAGCCAGAACATGGCCCTGAACAGCTTCGTCACCAAAGACGGCCTTGAGATGGGCCGGGCGCAGGTGGTGCAGGCGCAGGCCGCCGGTGTCGAGCCGGACGTGCGGATGAACCCCATCCTCCTGAAGCCCAGCAGTGACGTGGGCAGTCAGGTCATCGTCAACGGCGAGGTGCGGGGCCAGATGAAAGCGTCGGAGTATTTCCGCACGAAACGGCAGCTGGTGCCGGACATCCTGAAGGCATATAACAGCCTCGCCGAGGAGGCTGACGTCATCGTCATCGAGGGCGCGGGCAGCCCGGCAGAGATCAACCTCAAGAGCGAGGACATCGTGAACATGGGCCTCGCCGAGATGGTGGACGCGCCGGTGCTTCTGGTGGGCGACATCGACCGGGGCGGCGTGTTCGCCCAGCTATACGGCACGGTGGAGCTGCTGGAAGAAAAAGAACGCCGGCGCATCAAGGGACTTGTCATCAATAAATTCCGTGGCGACGTGGAGATTCTTCGCCCCGGCCTTTCGATGCTGGAAGAAAAGACCCATCTGCCCGTGGTGGGCGTCGTGCCGTACCTGAAGGTGGACATCGAGGACGAGGACTCCCTGAGCCAGCGCCTCGAGATGCGGGACGGCAAAAAGCCGCTGGACGCGGCGATCATCCGTCTGCCGCATCTGTCCAATTTTACGGACTTCATGCCGCTGGAACAGCACCCGCTGCTGGGTGTGCGGTATGTTTCGAACGCCCACGAACTGGGCGCACCCGACCTCATCCTGCTGCCGGGGACGAAAAACACGGTGGACGACCTGCTCTGGCTGCGGCAGTGCGGGCTGGAAACGGCTCTGCTCAAGCTGGCCGCGAAAGGCACACCGGTGCTGGGCGTCTGCGGCGGCTACCAGATGCTGGGCCAGACCCTCGACGATCCCACCGGCAGCGAGAGCGGCCGGCCGCAGACTCTGCGGGGGCTGGGTCTGCTGCCTACCCGGACCGTGTTCAGCGAGCAGAAGCGCCGCGCACAGGTCAAAGCGACCGTCGCCGCCGCCCCCTTTGCGGGTGCAGAGCTGGAAGGCTACGAGATCCACACCGGCGTGACCGAGGCGGAGGGCGAACCCTTCGCCCACTACCCCGACGGAGGCCGGGAGGGCTGTGTGCAGGGCAATGTGTTCGGCACCTACCTCCACGGTCTGTTCGACACCGGTACGCTCACCGAGGCGCTGGCGGGCTGGCTCTGCCGCCGGAAGGGCATCGACCCCTCCGACGCAGCCCTCATCCCGATGGAAGAGTACCGCCGCCAGCAGTTCGACATCCTGGCCGACGGTGTGCGCGGGGCGCTGGATATGGATGCGGTGTATGCCGCGATGGGAATGGAGAAGCACTGAATGGAACAGGGACTTTTGCATCTGTACTGGGGCGACGGAAAGGGGAAGACCACCGCCGCTATGGGTCTTGCGCTCCGTGCGCTGGGGTCCGGGAAGCGGGTGGTCATCGTCCAGTTTTTGAAGGGCGGGAACAGCGGCGAGATCCCGCTTCTGGCCCAGCTTGGCGCGGAGATCTACCGGGGCAAGGCCGGGCAGAAATTCGTCTTTCAGATGACGCCGGAGGAAAAGGCCGCGACCCGGGAACTGCAAAACCAGAACCTCGCCGCCGCCATGGCACAGCCTGCCGACCTGCTGATACTGGACGAAGCCGGGAGCGCAGAAGAGCTGGATATGGTGGACGTCGATCTATTAAAAAAGGCCGTTCTGGAACGGCCTGCCGGATGTGAGTGCGTCCTGACGGCCCACACGCCGCCCCAGTGGATGCTGGACGCCGCCGACTACTCCACCGAGATGAAATGCCGCCGCCACCCCTACCAGAAGGGGATAAAAGCACGAAAGGGGATAGAATATTGACGCCGCAGCATCATTTACCTGCCGACATTGAGCGGACGAGCTTCCACATCATCACCGAAGAGCTGGAAATGATGGGCCTGACCCCGCCGCCCGAGCACGAAGCCGTGGTCAAGCGGGTCATCCACACCACCGCCGACTTCGACTATGCGCGGAATCTCCGCTTCACCCCCCGCGCGGTGGAGCAGGCCGTCAAGGCCCTCCACGCCGGGGCCGTTATCGTGACCGATACGAATATGGCGCTGGCCGGCATTACCAAGCCCGGTCTGGAGAAGCTGGGCGGCACGGCCTGCTGTTATATGGCTGACCCCGAGGTGGCAGCCGCCGCAAAAGAGGCTGGCACCACCCGGGCCGTCGCAGCGATGAAAAAGGCAGCGCAGGAGCATCCCGGGGCCATCCTCGCCGTCGGCAACGCGCCCACGGCTCTGCTGACGATTGCAGAACAAATCGGAAGCGGCCTGCGGCCTGCGCTGGTCATCGGTGTGCCGGTGGGCTTTGTGAACGTGGTGGAGAGCAAGGAACGGCTCTTCGCCGTCTGCGAAAAGCATGATGTACCGGCCATCGTGGCGATGGGCCGCAAGGGCGGCAGCAATGTCGCTGCGGCCATCTGCAACGCCCTCATCTACTCCGCCGCCGAAATGCTCGACCCCTCGGCCCGGGGGTGGAAGTGAGCGATAAGTTTTGGAGGAGCGCAATGAACCCTACAAGAAAGACCGATGAAAGCTTTTACCGGCTGTTTTCCGCGTCTCACACCGTTTCAGAGCATCTGACCAAGCGGGAGGACAGCGAGCTGCGCGATAAATACGACCACAACGCGTTCTGCTATTACAGCCAGCCCTCGGCAGATGAAGTCCGGGCCGCGCTGGCCTACCAGAAAGAGCGGGGAGACACCTTCCTCAAGCTGGAAGGGTACGAGCCGCTGGCCGATGCATTCGGCATGGAGTGCGAAGAGACCCTGACGATGGTTCTGCCCCCGGAAACAGACATCCGCAGCTGGAAAACGAACCCGGACGTCTCAATCAAGGCCCCGGACGCAGACCAGCTGGAACAGCACGAACTGAAATACTACGGCCCGTTGTACGGGGAAGATTTCACCGTGCGGAACAACCGGCATCTCCGGGAAAAACTGACCTACCTTGGAGCGTATCTGGGCGGGAAACTGGCGGGCGACTGCTATATTTTCGCATCCGATGGGTATGTCTGCATGGACGGCTTGCTGGTGGACGAGGATTTCCGGCACCAGTACATCGCCATGACCCTGATGAAGCATATTGCCGAAAAGGCGCAGGAGCGCGGAGAGATCCTGTATCTTCACGCTGACTCCGAGGATACACCGAAGGAACTGTATGCGAAGATGGGATTTCAGGCCGTTGACAAGCTCTATGAATATCTCTGCACCGATTTCTCGAAACTGAAAATATGAATGAATGCGCGCCGGATACGGCGATGGGCCTCCCAATGCGGGAGGCTTTTCTTTTACACCGTCGCCAGCACGGCGAGGATGCTCTGCCAGCGTTTGTTTTCGACCACAGGCGCACGGCGGACGGGCCGGGACTGTACAGGCTGAGGCCGCTGGGCCGTCTGGGGCAGGGGAGCGAAAAGCGCGGCCTGCCATGCGGCGGCAAGCTGCATGGCCTCCGGGCAGCTCTGCAGGGTGCGGCGCTCGGCCCCGGCGAGGTAGTCGCCCAGCCAGCAGAGGATGGCCGCGATGTTCAGCTGTTCGGCGGCGCGGGTGCTCCAATAGCTCCAATGGGCGGGACGGCCCACGAATCGCTCCACGGTGATGAGCGCACTCTCCCGGGCGGCAGAGGGGGCGACCGTTCCACAACCACCGGCAGTATGGGCCAGAACGTCCAGAATGCGCGCCATCCGGCCGCTGTCGAGGGCGTCGTCCCGGACAAAGGCGGAGAAATCCGTCTGGGCCAGCAGACCGTCGGCGGTGGCGGGGAAGCGCCCCGTCAGCTCGCCCGAGGCGTTGTGACAGCTCTGCCACCCTTTGCGGACGAGCTGGAAGTTCAGCTTCTGACGTCCCATCGTGGAATAGAACACCCGAGCCTTGCCGCTGACCGGCTCCTGCCGCAGCTCGAGATAAGCGTCTGCGCCTCCGAGGTCTTGGACCTTGACGCTGAGCACAAGGCGGTACTCAGGCTTCTGGCTGGACATGGCAAGATGCATCTCTTCAAAATAACGTGCGGCATCCATAGCGGTTCTCCTTCCTGTGGGCGCGGGGTGATGTGTAGGTATGCGGCCCTTCGTTGGTTGTAGTATATCATAAATTGCGCCAGAATACAACTATAAGTTTGCAAATAAACCAAAAAACTTTTTGATTCTTCTGCAATGCAAAACAAGATGGTTGTGAACGACAACAAAAATACGGGGCCGCTGGCAGCAGATACAACTGCACAGCGGTCCCGTACATTATTATGATTCAGTCGCCCAGCTCCCGTATCTCGTTCTGGATGAGTCGGCCTGCGGCCCGGGCCAGCTGGTCCATACCACGGATGCGGGCCATGTTCTTGCCGTAGATGCGGGAGGCGTCGGCGGCGCTGGCGTCTTCGCCCATAAAGACGGCGGAGACCCGCAGACCCTTCCGCTGCAGCGCCCGCACCTCGGCGGCGGCGTCTTCCACGCCCGCGCTGCCGCCGTAGTCGCGGCCCAGCGGGTCATCGGGAGAGGGTGGGATGCGGCGGCTGTCGTTGGGGGAAGCGTCCGTCAGGAGAATGAGCAGATGCCGCGCGGCGGGGCCGGGGTCGAAGTCGATGAGGTTGCCTGCGGCCCGCAGAGCCAGACCGTCCCGGTTCCAGCCCGAGGCGAAATACTGGCAGATGCCCTGTAAGCTCTTCTCCTTGAAGCCCTTGAGCACCCGCAGGACGGTGTAGCCCCGCAGGCTGGAAAAGCAGCTCACCCGCACCGGGATGCCGCAGGCCGCGAGGCTCTGGGCGAGGATAGAACCCTGCGCCGCGATGACCTCCTGACAGTGGAGGCGGGAAGCCGAAGCGTCCAGCAGCAGGTCAACGGTGAAGGACGGGTGGTTCTCTTCCTCGGCACAGCGGAACACCCGGTCGTCGTCCATGACGGTGCGCCAGACCCGCTCCGGGTCGAGATTGCCGCTGCGGGCGACCCGGGCGTTGGGCTGCTGGTGGACGAGGATGCAGTTCCGTATCTGCTCAGTCAGCCGCAGCACGACGCTGCGGTGAAGCTCGAGATTTTTCGAATAGTATGCCCGGTTCCGCTCAGCCTGAAGCTGGGCCTGTTCGGCCAGGTGCTTTGCCTCGGGGGTAGGGCCTGCTCCGGGCTGGGGACGCCGGAGGCAAACCAGAGGTGACAGCCCAGATGCTCCCCGGTGCAAAGCTCCTGCTCGGCCTTCCGCAGCCGTTCGGGCGGGTAGAGCGATCGGCCAAAGCAGCTTTCGATGTAGGCGCGGTCTTCCTCGGCGCGCTGGCGCAGGGTGATGTGGGCCAGCCGCTTGTCGGCATGGATGCCGCCGCCGGAGGCGTCCACCGAGCCGGAATGCTCCACCGTCACCCGGTCGGTCTTTATCATCTGGGTGGGCATGGTGCGGGTCATGAGGGACGCCAGCAGACCGTCCAGATGGAGATGCAGCCCGGCCTTCTGATGCACGGTGCCGTTGAACAGCTCGAATTTGGCGTAGACGGCCAGCAGTGCGGCTTTCAGCTCGTCCGGCTTGGGGGGCGTCTCGGGACTGAGGGCGGCGTCGAGACCCTTTTCGTAGGGGGTCATGACCGGCGGTGTGCGCCCCTGCACGGCCCGCCAGCGCGCGGCCTGCATGGAGTAGACCAGTTGGTTCTTCGCCATCCACTCCTGCCGCGAGAGCTTGTACTGGATGCCGAAAAAGTAGTCCGCATGGGCGCGGCGGAGGGCCGAAAGCACCGGGCGGCGGGGCAGTTCCAGCGCGTAGACCGCGCTCTCGAGGTAGAGCCAGGTCAGATCGTCCAGCATGGTCTGCCGGATGTCGCCCTCCCATGCGTCAAAGAGGCTGCGCACCAGCTCGTCGCCGTAGTATTTGTGGACCAGCCCCACGACGCAGTTCATGTAAAAATCAATGGTGCCGTCGGTGTTCCGGGCGAGGAACAGCGGCTCGAAGCCGTAAGCTCCTGCCGCTGCCCACACCTGATTGGCGGCCCGCCGCTCTTCGGCGGTGTAGCTCTGCGCTTCCATAAAAACGCCCCTTTGTTAATCGAAGAGCTTTGCGGCGGTGAGCTGGGCCGGGATGCGGGCGGCAATGGCGTCCCGGATGAGGCCCTGTTCGTAGGAGTCGAAGGCTTTGTTGGTGATGCCCATGTCCAGCGCAGCCCCGGCAGCGACGCCCCGGCGCATCAGGCGCAGGGCGTCCAGCATACCGCGCAGGTCGAGAGCTTTGGTGGAGATCTCCGCGCTGTCGCACTTTTTTTGCAAATCGAGGAAGAGCAGGGCGAACTGTCTGACGTACCTGCTGTTCAAATCGGGGAACTGGGTGCGCAGGAGCTTTTCGAGGTTCTCCTCGGTGATGGTGGGCATCTGGATGACCACGAAGCGGGAGGTGAGGGCCTCGTTCAGCTCACGGGTGCCGGCGTAGCCGTAGTTCATGGTGGCGATGAAGCGGGTCTCCTCGGCCAGCGGGATGCGCTCGTAGCCCGGCACATCGATGGCACGGCGGAAGTCCAGCACCGCGTGCAGGACGGCCAGCGCCTCGTTTTTGGCCATGTTGATCTCGTCCAGAACGCCGAAGCCGCCGCTCTGGGCGCAGCGGTAGACCGGGCCGGGGCGGAACTTGACCTGTCCGCCCTCGAAGGTGTCCATGCCGATGAGGGACGCCGCGTCCATATTGACGTGGAACGAGATGTCCCACGCGGGGCGTCCGAAGGCGGCGGCGAGGTTTTCGGCCAGCACGTTCTTGCCGGTGGCCTTGCCGCCCGCCAGCAGCAGGTTTTCGCCGCAGAGCAGGGCAGCCAGCGCCTGCTCCCACACCTCTCTGCCGTAGTAGACGAAGGCAGGGGAGGGGATGCGGGGGCGCAGGGCCTCCGCCAGCGGGTGGGCGGTACGGTATTCTTCCACAGCGCGCAGCAGGTCGGGGGAGACCCCTTCCTGCCGCAGCGTATCCATCAGAGCAGATGTTTCAGACATCCATGACATCTCCTTGCGGTTGGCAGTGCCAAACCGAAATTTCACCCTTATCATAGCACAACCCGCGCGGTTTGTGTAGGGCTTTGGCGGGCAAAAAAGCGGCAAAGAAGCAGAGAAAATAAAGGTGAAGCTATTTTAACAAACTTTCAGCCGGGACGTGCAGATTTCACGTTCAAAGTAAATTGACAGGCCGCTTAAAATACGATAAAATAATTTTCGTTGTGTCAAAGTGAAAAAGAAAGGCGTAAAAGTATGCTCGAAACCATCACGGCCGTCAATCAGGCGGTCAACAGCTTTATCTGGGGCATCCCGGCGATGGTCTGCATCATCGGCGTGGGCCTGCTGCTCAGTGTGCGGACAGGCTTTTTGCAGCTCCGGAAATTCCCCTATGCCATCAAAACGATCATTGGCCGCATCTTCCGCAAAAAGGACGCCTCCGACGGCGCGATGACTCCGTTCCAGGCGGTGTGTACGGCGCTGGCCGCTACCGTGGGCACCGGCAACATCGCCGGTGTGGCGGGCGCGATCGCCATCGGCGGGCCGGGTGCGGTGTTCTGGATGTGGTGCTCGGCTCTGCTGGGCATGTGTACCAAGTTCTCCGAAGTGACGCTGGCTGTGCATTTCCGCGAGCGGAACAAAAACGGCGAGCTGGTGGGCGGCCCCATGTACTATATTAAAAACGGCCTCGGCAGCCGGTGGCAGTTCCTCGCGGTGCTCTACTCGCTGTTCGGTGTGCTGACAGTCTTCGGCACCGGCAACGCCACCCAGGTCAACACCATCGTCACAGCCATCGACTCGGCCCTGCTGGCCTACGGCAGCAGCCTGAACAGCATCCTGCCCACAGTCAACCTCGTCGTGGGCGTGGTGGTGGCCATGATGGTGGCTATGGTGCTGCTGGGCGGCGTCAAGCGCATCGGCAGCGTGACTGAGAAGCTGGTGCCGTTCATGGCGCTGTTCTACGTCGTGCTGGCGCTGGGTGTCGTGGTCATCAACTACCGGCGCTTCCCGGCGGTGCTGGCCTCCATCGTCGGCGGTGCATTTGACCCGCAGGCCTTCACCGGCGGTGCCATCGGCAGCATCTTCCTCAGTATGCAGAAGGGCGTCTCCCGCGGCATCTTCTCCAATGAGGCCGGCCTCGGCACCGGCTCCATCGCTCATGCCTGCGCAGACACCCGCAAGCCCGTCAAGCAGGGGATGTTCGGCATCTTCGAGGTCTTCGCCGACACCATCGTCATCTGCACCCTGACCGCCATGGTCATCCTGTGCAGCGGCGTGCCGGTGGGCTACGGCAGTGCGGCAGGCGCAGAGCTGACCATCTCCGGCTTCACGGCCACCTACGGCGGCTGGTCGTCCATCTTTACGGCGGTGGCGCTCTGCAGCTTTGCATTCTCCACCATCATCGGCTGGGGCCTCTACGGCTCCCGGTGCATCGAGTTCCTGTTCCACACCGACAAGGTGGTCGGCCCCTTCCTCGTGGTCTACTCCTTCGTGTCCATTCTGGGCGCGACGGTCGATCTGGGCCTGCTGTGGAGCATCGCCGACACCTTCAACGGACTGATGAGCATTCCGAACCTCATGGCCCTGCTCCTGCTCTCCGGCACGGTGGCAAAGCTCACGAAGGAGTTCTTCGCGGGCGAGGGCGCAGGAAAGTAAAGAATGATCCAAAGCGCCCTTCGGCCCCCGCCGGAGGGCGCTTTGCTGTCAACAAACTTCTGATTTTGTCCGCTTTCTCTGCAAAAACTCAAAAAAGCATAAAAATTTAGTATAAATTTTATATCTGATTTTTGATTATCCGCATAAACACTATACTTTCAAACATTTTGAAGTATAGAAAACTATTCATTTTACCACGAATTTACCACGATTGAATGAGCCTTGATATGACACAAAAACAACATGGGAGATAGCACAAATATCTGTGTATCTCCCGTTTTTCATTCATGTAGTATGATTATTTTACTCTGATTTCAAATTTCAAGATTGCTTTCATCATTTCTGTATGGATTTGACCTTTTAATTCTTCATCAACCTGCATAATGATTTTACCACTTTCAGAGTGGTAAAACGGACGCAAGCATAATTTACATATATAAGCGTCATAAAACTTCAAAATCTCTCTTATGGCAGTTTCATTTCCAGCAGACGCTTGACATATTACTTTTAATGTAGGGTAGCCATATTCTTTTTTCATTGGTTCAATTCCTTTCTTTCAATACTGTTTTTAGTTTCTTCAATCCGTTACTTCTTCTGCGATAAATAGCAGAACGTGATACATGATATAATTCGGCTATTTCTTGGTCGCTCATACTTTGAAAATAGCGTAATAGAATTACATCACGCTCTTTATTCGATAACTTATATAAAGCAACAGCAAGTTTCTCATTTGATATTTGAATTGTAAAATTCAAGACTTCAAACGAAATGTAATCACAAGAATAGTTATCCTTAGTTACACATTCAACATTTTTCGTATCTGATAATTCACAGAATAAAACTTCACGCTTAGAACATCTTGCAAACTGTCTGTTTCTGTTTTTTACTGTGCATTTAATAACAGTCATCATCAAAGCATTAAACTGTATTCTAACGATATGCTCGAAAGAAGATGGGTTCATAATCTCACCTCCTTTCCGCATACGCTGAAATATATAAACGGAGATACCGTCTATATCTTTGGAAAATACAAAAAGAAGAACAAGAAAAAAGTCCGTACAAAATATACCGTCTGTACGAACTTTTAATATTGTAAAATATTTAGTTGTTGATAAAATGCTGTTAGGTAGTGCATAATCGTATAAGATTATTCCTAAAACTTTCCACAGCAGTTACTTTCAATGCTTTTATATCTTGCTTTTTTAGTCCTATCATAATAACCTTTCTTATCATAATTGCAAATTTATAAATTCATTAGTATTAAAACTGAAATTCAAATACATTACTAAAATCATTGTTCAAGACATAATAAACTTTATTTTTTTCTGTAGAATATACAAATGAAACCCTAGTTGCCCACAAGTCTTTTTGAGAAACAGATTTTAATACTTTAAATGCGTCATTTACTGAAAAATCTTTATCATATCCTGCCAATAACTCTTTAGCCACTTCGTATCTTGTATCCCCAGAAACAATGTACGGCTTTGTTATATCTGGTTTTAGAATAGAATAATTTGTAATAAGTGAAAAATTTTCTTGTTCATATCTATACCCAATTCCGGGTTCAATAATTAAAACTCGTCCTTTTTTATCAGAAAGCATAGCTTGCATAGTAGCATCTGGTGCATAAATAATTTTTTTCTTTTAACAATGTCCAAGGCTTTATCAAAAGAAATCTCTGCCTTAATGAATTTTTCTGTTAATTCAGATATTGTAATACAATCCTCGCTTTCTATATACCTTGCATTTTCATTACCATGAACATAAAGAAGTGTTCCTACATTACCATTTTTATTTATCCCATGAAATGAATGATACATACCGTCAGGCATTTTAATACCAATATAAAATCTATTTTCTTCGGTAATTACAGTATGATCCCATACAGAAAGGTCAATATCAAAATTAAAACCAACAATTTTATCTATACCATTGTAAACAAATCTTGTACACATATAATCACTCCTCAAAATACTACTTCAAATAGTTATTTAACTAATTCAATTAGTATTTTAAAATGTTTTTGTAGGAAAGTCAATAAATAATCATAATTTTCTAATTGTGTTATTGACTACACTAATTCAATTAGCTAGAATTGTGTTTGTATGATATTTTGAATGAGGTGCATAACTATGAAAACCACTAAAGAAGCAGTAATAAAAGCAACATCAGACTTAGCAGATGAAAAAGGATTAAATAACGTTTCGTTAAAAGCTGTTGCTCAAAAATTAAACATTCGTACACCATCTTTATATAATCACATAGAAAGTTTAGATAAATCATAAGAAAGGGGTATTGAACGGATTTTAACAAAGTGGTAAAGTAAAAGCAAAGAGAGTCGTACCCGCCGCCCGGCGGGGCGCAAAATCAGGAGGTTTTACCAATGGCTGATCGTATCGTTCTGAATACTATTTCTTATCATGGCCACGGCGCTATCGAGAATATCGTTCCCGAGCTGACCGCCCGCGGCTACAAGAAGGCTTTCGTCTGCTCTGACCCCGACCTTCTCAAGTTCGGCGTCACCAAGAAGGTCACCGACCTGCTGGACGCTGCAGGCTTCGCCTACACCGTCTACAGCGAGATCAAGCCCAACCCCACCATCGCCAATGTGCAGGACGGCGTGGCCGCTTTCAAGGCCGCAGAGGCTGACTGCATCGTGACCATCGGCGGCGGCTCTTCCATGGACACCGCAAAGGCCATCGGCATCATCATCAACAATCCCGAGTTCGCCGATGTGCGCTCTCTGGAAGGCGTCGCTCCCACCAAGAAGCACGCCGTCTTTACCATCGCTGTCCCCACCACCGCCGGTACTGCCGCTGAAGTTACCATCAACTACGTCATCACCGATGTGGAGAAGAAGCGCAAGTTCGTCTGCGTCGATACCAACGACATCCCCGAGATCGCTGTGGTCGACCCCGATATGATGGCCTCCATGCCCAAGGGCCTGACTGCCGCCACCGGTATGGATGCTCTGACCCACGCCATCGAGGGCTACATCACCAAGGGCCACTGCACCATCTCCGATATGTTCCATCTGGAAGCCATCAAGCTCATCAGTGAGAACCTGCGCGGCGCTGTCCAGAACACTCCGGAAGGCCGCGAGGGCATGGCTCTGGGCCAGTACATCGCCGGCATGGGCTTCTCCAATGTGGGTCTGGGCATCGTCCACTCCATGGCACACGGCCTGTCCGCTCTGTATGACACCCCCCACGGCGTAGCCTGCGCTATCCTGCTGCCCGTCGGTCTGGAGTACAACAAGACCGTCGCCGGTGAGCGCTATCGTGCCGTCGGCAAGGCCATGGGCGTGAAGGGCATCGACGAGATGAACGACGCCGAGGCCGCAGATGCCACCATCGCCGCTGTCAAGCAGCTGAGCGCTGACGTGGGCATCCCCGCAAACCTGAACGGCATCCTGAAGGAAGAGGACATCCGGTTCCTCGCCGAGTCCGCTTATGCGGACGCCTGCCGTCCCGGCAACCCCCGCGACACCAGCGTGGAGGAGATCGTGGAGCTGTACAAGAGCCAGCTGTGATCTGAGTCGGAGCGCTTTACCTTTATAAAAATACAGACTGCTGTAAGAAACCTCTCCGTCAGCGCTAACGCGCTGCCACCTCCCCTAGCGAGGGGAGGCTTTGGCATGACGGAAAGCCTCGCCTCTTCGCCAGAGGCTCCCCTCGGTAGGGGAGCCGTCGAGCGAAAGCGAGACTGAGAGGTCGCACAGAGAAGAAGCCTTCCCGTCATACCGCCCGTCCACCCCTCATACACTGACGGACAAGGGGGTGTGCGGATGGAGCAGGGGATGGGGATGCTCTTTGCGCTGTTCGGCGGGCTGGCGATGTTCCTCTACGGGATGGACAGGATGAGCCGCGCCTTGCAGCGGGCGGCGGGCGACGCCATGAAGCGGCTGCTGGCCCGGCTGACGGCCACGCCGCTGCTGGGCGTCCTCACCGGGCTGGCCGTGACGGCGGTGCTCCAAAGCAGCTCGGCGGCGACGGTGATGGTCATCGGCTTTGTCAGCGCCGGGCTGCTGGAACTGCCCCGGGCGGTGGCCGTCATCTACGGCATCAACATCGGCACCACCATGACGGCACAGCTCATCGCCTTCGATGTCCAGACGCTGGTATACCCGGTGCTGTTTCTGGGCTTCCTCCTCGACTTCGCGGCCCGCAGACCCCGCTGGCAGGCCGTGGGCGAGGCGGTGTTCTCCTTCGGGCTGCTCTTCGAGGGCATCGACATTTTGGGCCGGGCTTTGCAGCCGCTGGCCGGGCAGGCGGTCTTTCTCGACTGGATGACCCGGGTGAAGGAGTCGCCTCTTCTGGGCATCCTGCTGGGCCTCTCCATGACCATGGTGGTGCAGAGCAGCTCGGCCACCATCGCGCTGCTGCAGAACGTGGCCCGTCAGGCCGGGCCGGACGGCATCCACAGCGTTCTGGGCCTTGCCGGGGCGGTGCCGGTCCTTCTGGGCGACAACATCGGCACGACGGTCACGGCCCTGCTGGCCTGCATCGGGCAGGGGAAGGACGCCGCCCGCGCCGCGCTGGCCCACAGCTGCTTCAACCTCAGCGGGAGCCTGCTGGCGGCGGTGCTGCTGCCCTGGTTCGTCCGGCTGGTGGAATTTATCTCCCCCAAAGGCCCGGAGCTGGAAGTCATTTCCCGGCAGATCGCCAATGCCCACACCGCCTTCAACGTCTGCTGCGCCCTGCTCTGGCTGCCTTTTTTGCCGTGGATGGTGCGGCTGGTGTGTGCGCTGGTGCCGGAAGAGTAGCCCTCTCGGTCACGCCGTAGGCGTGACAGCTCCCCCGGAGGGGGAGCCTTTGGCGAGCCGGTCAGGCTTCGTCTGAATGAACAAAGTTTAATCTATCATAAACAGTAGTGCCCTGCTACAGAGGGCAGCAGCTGCGGAACAACGGTTCCTTGTCAAGCTGCTGCTAGCCTCTGTAGCAGGGCACTATATTTTATGCCATATTGAGCTTTCAGCGGTCAGCGGAAAGTGAACCGACATGCCAATGGCTCTCCCTTTGGGAGAGCTGTCACCGAAGGTGACTGAGAGGGCAAGGATGCTGACGGAAAAGCGCAGACACGGCGATGGCATCGCTCTGACAAAAGCCAATGCTTATCACTGTGTGGATTCTCTTGGAAAACGGGCTTGCCCTCTCCGGCTGCTTCGCAGCCACCTCTCCCAAAGGGAGAGGCTTTCGCCTGTGGGCAGGTTACTTCTTAACAACGCGCTTCCGATACACCGCAAAGGCGATGACAGCCGACAGCACTTCCGTGACCCAGAAGGCGTGCCAGACGCCGGTGGGGCCGAGCTGGCGGCAGAGCAGCCACGCCAGCGGCATGATGAAGATGACGTACCGGCAGAGGGAGATGACCAGCGAAGCCGCACCCTTGCCCAGACCTTCCAGTGCGCCGGAAGAGGTGGTGGACACCGCCGACACCACAAAGCCGAGGCAGATGATGCGCAGGGCGGTCTGGCCGATGGCGATGGTCTCGGGGTTGGAGGAGAACAGGCCGATGAGGGGCGCGGAAGCGGCCATACAGATGACGGTGCCTGCCGCCATGATGACGGCGCTCATGCCGAGGGTAAGCTGGTAGAGCTTTGCCACGCGGGCGTGCTCTTTTGCACCGTAGTTGTAGCCGATGAGGGGGCGCATTCCCTGCACGATGCCGTTGGCGGGCAGATAGAGGAAAGTCTGGAGCTTATAGTAGATGCCCAGCACCACCACATAGCTTTCGGAGAAGGCCGCCAGCAGGCCGTTGAGGAAGGTGACCAGCAGGGAGGGCAGGGCCAGATTCAGGATGGCAGGCACACCGATGGCGTAGAGACGGCCTTCGAGAGAGAGGTCGGGCTGCAGGGCCTTCCGGCGCAGATGGACGGGCGACTCGGTGGTGCTGTAGACCACGAGGTAGATGACGAGAGTGGCGGCCTGTCCGATGCCGGTAGCCAGCGCCGCGCCTGCAATGCCCATGGCAGGCACCGGGCCGAGGCCAAAGATGAGGACGGGGTCCAGCAGGATGTTGCAGACACAGCCCGAGATGAGGGCGATCATGGTGAGCTTCATCCGGCCCACGGCCTGGAAGATCTTCTCAAAGGCGAGGCTGGCCATGTTCACGGTAGCGAACAGGAAGACGATGGTGGAGTAGGTCACGCCCATGGAGACGATGGTACCGTCGGCGGTGAACCGGGCCAGGAAGCCGGGCATGATGGCGGTAGCTGCCAGCGTGCAGAGGATGCCGTGGAGCACCGAGAGGGCCATGCCGTGGGTGGCGGCGGCGTCCGCCCTGTCGTGGTCGCCTGCGCCCCGGTAAAGGGCCACGAGGGCGTTGATGCCTATGCCGAAGCCGATGGCGACGGCGCTCACGAAGTTCTGGATGGGGAACACGAGGGAGAGGGCCGTCATGGCCTGCTCGTTGATCTGGGCCACGAAGAGGCTGTCCACGATGTTGTACAGCGAGTTCACCAGCATGGAGATGACGTTGGGCAGAGCCATCGACACCAGCAGCGGGAACACCGGCTTTGTTTTCATAAAAGTATCGTTCATGGGGGCAAAAGCTTCCTTTCCTGAAATTTCCGCACAAGAAAAGCCACACAACGGCGGCTTGAAGCGGGCCATTGTGTGGCGAAAAGTAGCAAACATCTATGCTGTAAAAATCCACACGGGTTTTATTGAAGTGCCGAGAAATACGGTGCATCGCAAAAGCGGTGTTACGGGACGCCGCCGGACAGCACCGGGATGCGGGCCGGAAAGGACAGTACGGGAAGAGCCTTTCTGACCGGCCTGCGATAGGATACCACGAAACGGGTGGATTGTCAAGGGAAAAGTATGACTTTTCACAAAAGGCTTTTCAAGGAGAAAGATACCACACCCCTGTACTGTGAGGAACCGGCACTTGCAATTACCATACCGGTGTGTTATGATGAAAGCGGAAACAGAAAAACAGGGTCTTTTGTCTCGGGCGCTGAGGGGTGCGCGGGGCCGACAGCCTTTTGTTTCCCATAAAAAGTTAGAGAAAACTAACAAAATGACGAAAACCACACGGGCGGCTTGTGCAGTCTGCCCAGTGGATAACGATTTTTAGGAGGTACTGACCAATGGTCCAGACGACGCTGAAAGTAGACGGCATGATGTGCGGCATGTGCGAGAGCCACGTCAACGAGGTGGTGCGCAAGACTGTGCAGGTGGAGAAGGTGACTTCCTCCCACACGAAGGGAGAGACGGTCATCGTCTCGGCCCGGCCGCTGGACATCGAGGCCCTGAAGGCTGCCATTGCCGACACGGGCTATACCGTGACCGGCGCAGAGGAAAAGCCGTATGAAAAGAAGGGCTTCTTCTCGTTTTTGAAGCACTGATGACTTCCGGCCCCGGGGTGGGGCCTATATAAGGAGGCAGGCAGAGATGAGGATACTGGTCTATGGTGCAGGTGTGCAGGGCTGTGAGCTGGCCCACCGTCTGCTGCAGAACAAAAAGAATGTCGTCACCATGCTGGCGCGGGGCGAGTGGAAGGAGAGGCTCGACCAAAGGGGCCTCATCATCCGCCACTGGGCGCAGTGCCGCACCACGGTGGATCGGGTGGCCACCATCGACACGCTGGCCCCGGACGACTGCTACGACCTCGTTTTCGTGACGATGCAGGCCGGGCAGCTGCCCGACGTGCTGCCCATCCTCAAGCAGAACAGGAGCGAATACTTCGTCTTCGTGGGCAATGACCCCTACGCCGTGGAGGTCATGCAGGCCATGCAGCGCCCGGCGGATAAGATCGCCTTCGGCTTCCAGAGCAGCGGCGGCCACCGGGATGTGGATAAGGTCGTCAGCGCCCACGTCGGTGTGGGTATGACCATCGGCGGGGCTACCGCGCCCCTTTCGGGCGTCTTCCGCTACCGGGTCAAGACGGCTTTCGAGGGCGCAAAGTACAAGCTGACCTTCGTCAGCGACATGGACGGATGGCTCAAGTGCCACCTCGCCCTCATCCTGCCGGCCTGCTATCTCTGCTACGCCTGCAGCGGCAACCTCTCCAAGGCGACGAAGGAGCAGCGTGACCTGGTCCTCGACGCCGCGTGGGAGGCCTGCGAGATGCTGAAAGCCGCCCACATCCCCGTGGACGACAAGGAGAACACCGACTGCTACCGTGCCGGTACGCCCGGCCGCCGGAAGATGGACGCCATGGTCCTGGCGCTCTGTAAGACCCCGCTGGGCCGTCTCTGCGTCTCCGACCACGCGATGCATGCTGTGGCTGAGATGCAGTACCTCGATGAGGCTTTCGAGGGTCTGCGCACCCGGACGAGCGTCCAAATGACGGCGTGGGACACCCTGCGCAGCCAGATGCCCTCGTGGGACATCATGCGGAAAAAGACGGCGAAAGCAAAGCGATAAGTGCATGGAAAAAGAGGCAGATGCGAGTCTGCCTCTTTTTGTTAAGGCTCTCCCTTTGGGAGAGCTGGCGCGGAGCGCCTGAGAGGGCAAGGATGCTGACAAAGAATCGGGAGCGCGACGATAGTATCGCTCTGACAAAGAGCCTGCCCATCGCTGCGCAGCGGCTTTATCGTAAATGGCTTGCCCTCTCCGTCACCTTCGGTGACACCTCTCCCAAAGGGAGAGGCTTCAGTGCGTCCCCCCAAAATTCCGCTAATTTTTTCTTCAGCTCCTCCGTATCCCTCAGATACTCCAGATGCCTCCAATGCTTCGGGAAGAGCCGGGCGTACTCGCTCTGGGCAAAGCGGTCGTCGAGGAGCAGCACCACGCCCTTATCTTCCTGCGTCCGGATGACCCGCCCGGCGGCCTGCAGGACCTTGTTCATCCCGGGCCAGCGGTAGGCGTAGTCGAAGCCCGCCCCGTTCTGGGCGTCGTAGTAGCGGCGCAGCATCTCCTGACGGGGACTCACCTGCGGCAGGCCCACGCCCACGATGGCGCAGCCGATGAGCCGGTCGCCCGCGAGGTCCACGCCCTCGCCGAAGATGCCGCCCATGACCCCGAAGCCGAGAAGCGTCTTCTCCGGGCAGGGCGAAAACCGCCCGAGGAACGCCGCCCGCCCGGCGTCGTCCAGACCGCTCTCCTGTACCAGTGTGCCGATGTCCGGGTAGCGGGCGGTAAAGTCCTCCCACACCTGCCGCAGATAGGCATAGCTGGGGAAGAAGGCCAGATAGTTGCCCACCCGGCTGGACGCCAGCGCCGCGAGGGCGTCCGAGATGGGCCGGATGCTGGTGTCCCGCTGGCGGTAGCGGGTGGAGATGGAGGGCAGACAGTAGAGCCCGAGGTTTTCTGCCGGGAAGGGGCTTTCCAGCGCCACGGCCCGGGCCTCGGGACAGCCGAGGACGGTGCGGTAGTAGCCCGGCGGCGTCAGCGTCGCGCTGAACAGCGCCGCCGCCCGCCCTGCCGAAAGGCTTGCGTCCACGAAGGGGGACGGGTCGAGGCAGAGCAGCTGCAATTCAAGGTCACTGCCCCGGGCGGTGAGCTGGGCGGCAAAGTGCTCGTCGTACCGTTCCGACGCCCGCAGGATGTCCTGCACCTCAAAGTAGAGATCCAGCAGGGCCGCGTGGGCTTCGGCGTCGGGATCCTCTTCCAGCCAGTCCTGCAAGGGAGCCGTCAGCGCCCGCAGCGGGGCCAGCAGGGCTGAGGGAAGCTCCTTGCAGAACACCGTGCCGTCCTGAGCGTAGTCGGCGGCGGGCAGCTCGATGGCGGGCGTCTCCGCAGATCCCGGCAGGGAGGTCTGGCCGCTGTCGTCCTCTTCGGCGGCAGTGCTGCCCCGGCGGGGCGCGAGGGTCGAGACCGCTTTCCGTCCCTCTAAAAAGGCTTTGTCGGCCTTGCTCAGAGCGGTCTTGAGGGGGCTTTTGCCCCGCCCGAGTGCGCGTTTTGCCTCGGTGAGGCTGCTCTTGCAGAAGCGTGCCGAGTACATGGCCCGCGCCCGCTCGGGCAGATTGTGGGCCTCATCCACGAGGAAGAGCCAGTCGCCCGCGCTGTCGAAGAACCGCCGCAGATGCACTACGGGGTCGAAGAGGTAGTTATAGTCGCCGATGATGACGTCGCACCACTCGCTCAGATCCAGCCCCAGCTCGAAGGGGCAGACCGTGAACTGCTTTGCGGCGTCGGCCAGCGCGGCCCGGTCGAAGCGGCCGGTGCCGTCGTCCAGAAGGGCTTTCAGGGCCGTGTTCACCCGGTCGTAGTAGCCGTTTGCGTAGGGGCAAAGCTCCGGCAGGCAGGCGGGATGGCCCTCGGCATCCGGGTGGAGGCAAACCTTCTCCTTGGCTGTCAGGGTCACGCTGCGCAGAGCCAGCCTGGAATCAGACGCCCGCAGCCGCGCAATGGCATCCTCGGCGGCGGACTGAGTCGTGTTGCGGGCCGTCAGGTAGAACAGCTTCTCGCCGCAGCCGGTGCCGATGGCCCGCAGAGCAGGGAAGAGGACGCTCATGGTCTTGCCGATGCCGGTGGGGGCCTGACAGAAGAGCCGGACGTCGCTTTTGGACGGCGCGGCAGTGCAGGCGCGGTAGACTTCGCCTGCCAGCGCCCTCTGCCCGGGCCGGTAGGCCGGAAAGGGGAAATCCAGCGCCGAAAGGCTCACGCCCCGCTGCTCCCTCCACGCCAGCTGACGCTGCGCCCAGGGGGCGTACTGCTCGAGCAGATCCTGCAAAAACGCTTCCAGCTCTTCAAGGGTGAAATGCCGCACGAAGCGGAGGATGTCGTCGGTGTCGATTTGGTAGTAGGTGAGCCGGACGTCCAGCTTTTCCAGCCCCTGCTGACGGCCATACAGCGCCCCGTAGACCATTCCCTGCGCCCAGTGGCAGGGGTTCATGTCCTCGGCGATGTCGTCGGCGGGGACGGCTGTGGTCTTTATCTCGTCGATGACCGTCACGCCCGCCTCGTCGGTGAAGATGCCGTCGGCCCGGCCCTCGATGGTGAAGGGGATGCCCGCCGCCTCCCGTTCGCCGGAGAGAAAGACTTCGGCGGCGTAGCCTTCGCCTGCGGTTTTTTGGAGCTTGCGGTGGATGCGTGCGCCCTCGTTGGCGCGGTCGAAGCCGGTAAAGCGGCTGTCGATGCTGCCGGTGCGGAGCAAAAATTCCACCAGCTGGCGGACAGGCAGGCGAAAAGCAGGCATAGCGGGTCACTTCCTTTTTATGGCATCATCTTGTATAAGGCTCCCCCTTTGGGGGAGCTGGCGCGGGAGCGCCTGAGAGGGCAAGCCCGGCACGATGGAGTCGCCGCACGGCGATAGGTACTTTCTTTGTCAGAGAGATATTATCACAACAGCTGTATTTTTGGCAGCGTGCTTGCCCTCTCCGTCATCGCAAGCGATGCCACCTCTCCCAAAGGGAGAGGCATTCGCACACGACAAACTTTCCCAAAAACTACGCCAGCCCCAGCATCCCGGCGCACTGGGCGGCAGCTTCGTCCACCTTGCCGAAGTCCACGGCGGCGCGGTAGTACGTCTCCAGCTCGTCGTGACAGGCTTTGGCCTGTGCCATCAGGTCGGCGGCCTGTTCCAAAAGCTCTGCTGCCGCCCGCTCGTTGAAGCGGAGACGGGCGCGGTAGCCCGCCAGATTTTCCCGGTCCACGAAACGGGTACACCGGACGGCCTGCACGCCGGGCAGCTGCACCGGGTGCCACCGGTTGTCGGTGAGGAAAGCCAGCCGGAGGGCCGGGATGAAGAGATGGTCGATCTTGTCGTCGGGGTGCATGGCGCAGGGGCAGGTGATGATGTGGTAGCCCCGGGCCAGCGCCTCGGCCCGGATGAGCTCGAGAAGCAGGCGGGAGACGGCGCCGTAGTCGTCATGGAAGACCACATACCGGTCGGCCAGCGCCTGTACGGTGCCGCGGTAGAAGACCGGCCCTTTCGGCGTGATGGCCGACAGCAGCCGCAGCTCTTCGCTGGCCGAGGCCCCCTCGGGCAGGCGGGGGAGAGTCCGGGCGCAGAGCCGCTTGACGTAGCGGCGGACTTTCTCGAAGTTGGCACTGCACGCCTCAGCCCGGCGGCTGTCCAGCAGCAGGCTCCCGGCAGATGCGATATACCGCGCGGCCCGGCTGCGCAGGGCAGTGTTCTGGGCGAAGAGCCGCTTCACCTCGTCGGCGTGGGCGTGGAGGGCGTCGGCGTCCAGTGTGTGGTACAGGCTCACCACCTGCTCCTCTGCGCCCGGGGCGTCCGGCTCCATGACATGGGGTGCGGTGGCGTCCACGATGGCGGCGCGCTTGTCGAGAAAGATGACGCCGTCCAGACTGTCGGGGTCGCTGGCGCAGTGGATGCGCTGGATGGACTCCCCCTTCTGCTCGGCCTTGATGGCCAGCCGCTTCATCAGCGTCGATTTGCCGCAGCCCGGCCCGCTTTTGATGAGATACATCTGCATCCCCGGCTCCCGCCGAAGCGGCTCAAAATAGCCCTTGAACCCGGCGGGGGTGGTGGTGCCCAGAAAGAAATCAACAGAATCGCTGCGTACAGCATTCATACTCAAACACCTCACTTTTGCTATAGGGTATGCAAAAATGAGGAAAAAAGTGAGGGTCAATACGTATGCTCGCACACCTCGTGTATTTTATCCCGCAGGGCCACGAAGTCGCCGAAAGCCTCCGGCTTGTTCTGGGGCTGACGGAGCAGGGCGGCGGGGTGAAATGTCCCCATGAAGAGGATGCCGTTCTTCTCAATAAAGGTGCCGTGCTCCTTCGTCACCGAAAAGTCGGCGCGTATCATCCGCTGGGCGGCGATGCGGCCCAGGCAGACGACGATTTTAGGCCGCAGCAGACGGAACTGCTCCCGCAGCCAGGGCATACAGGCTTCGCTCTCGGCGGGCAGGGGGTCGCGGTTCTGGGGCGGGCGGCACTTGACGATGTTGGCGATATAGCAGTTGGAGGCACGGTCGAGGTCGATGGCGAAGAGGTATTTGTCCAGCAGCTGGCCGCTGCGTCCCACGAAGGGCAGGCCCTGCTCGTCCTCGCTCTGGCCGGGGCCTTCGCCCACGAAGAGCACCTCGGCATTCTCCACGCCCTGCCCGAACACCACGTTGTGCCGGGTGGTGTGCAGCGGACAGCGCTGACAGGCGAGACAGTCGGTTTTCAGTGTTTCCCAATCCATAAGCTCGGTATCCTCTCACAAACTAAATGACATTTTCTTAACAAATCATCGCACGATTTCTTCCTTAAAATATACCACAAAATTCAAGATTTGTCTTGAAGTTTTCTGACTCTGTGCTAGAATAAAAAAGAAGGGCATATCTGTGATGCCCGGGAATAATTGCAAAGTAATTTCGGAGGTAATCAACAATGGCTGATATGTTTGCACCCCTGGTAGCCCAGCTGAAGGCAAACCCCAAGACGATCGTTTTTACCGAGGGCAATGACCCCCGCATCCTGGAGGCCGCAAGCAAGCTGCTGGCTGAGGGCGTGTTGAAAGTCGTTATGGTCGGCAACGAGGCAGAGTGCAAGGCTGCTGCCGCTGCTGGCAATTTTGATATTTCCGCTGCTGAGATCATCGACCCCGAGAACTACGCCGGCTTCGATGAGATGGTCAACACCATGGTCGAGCTGCGCAAGGGCAAGCAGACCGCAGAGGAGTGTACTGCTCTGCTGAAGAAGTCCAACTACTTCGGCACCATGCTGGTCAAGATGGGCAAGGCTGACTGCCTGCTGGGCGGCGCTACCTACTCTACCGCCGACACCATCCGTCCCGCTCTGCAGCTGGTCAAGACCAAGAAGGGCGCTCATCTGGTGAGCTCCTGCTTCATTCTGGACCGTGACTGCGGCGAAGAGGGCCTGAAGCGCATCGCTATGGGCGACTGCGCCGTCAACATCGACTACACCGATACCGTCGATAAGGCTACCGGCGAGGTCAAGGTCGCTGCTTCTGCCAAGCTGGCTGAGGTGGCTGTCGAGACCGCTAAGACCGCTAAGCTGTTCGGCATCGACCCGAAGGTCGCTGTCCTGAGCTTCTCCACCAAGGGCTCCGGCAAGGGCGGCACCGTCGCTCTGAGCCACGACGCTGTCATCAAGGCTCAGGAGATGGCCCCCGAGCTGGCTATTGACGGCGAGCTGCAGTTCGACGCAGCCGTCGCTCCCGAGGTCGCACAGGTCAAGTGCAAGGGCAGCAAGGTCGCCGGTCAGGCCAACACCTTCATCTTCCCCTGCATCGAGGCCGGCAACATCGGCTATAAGATCGCACAGCGTCTGGGCGGCTACGCTGCCTACGGCCCCATCCTGCAGGGCCTGAACGCTCCCATCAACGACCTGTCCCGTGGCTGCAACGCCGACGAGGTCTACAAGATGAGCCTCATCACCGCCTGCCAGTCCTGAGCTGACACCCGGCTGAACTGAAAAGCTGAAAAGAGCCGCTGCCGCATTCTGCGGGCAGCGGCTCTTTTGGCTGTACATCGACTGCGGTTTATGGTATGATAAGCATAAGAAGCCCCGGCAGAGAAGGAGAACATTCGAACGTGAAAATAAAAGCTTTGGCCTTTGTCCTCATGGCAGTGCTGCTTTTGTGCGGCTGTGGGCAGAAGAGCGAAACGGCGGCTGTGACCCCGGCTCAGGCGGTCACAGCGTCTGCTGCCCAGAGCGGTACGGCTCGTCCGGTGAGAACCGGCGTTGCGCCGGAACAGTTCGGGGCGAAGGGCGACGGGATCGCGGACGACCTGCAGGCTCTGCAGGCCGCGATGCAGCAGGCCAGCGCGTCTGGTCGCCCTCTCGAGCTGACGGCGGGGGCGGTCTACCGCTTCTCCTCCTGCCTCGGGCTGCCCAGCGGACTGACCATCCGGGGAAACGGCGCTGTCCTGCTCAGTGATATTCAGTACCCTGACCTGAGAGAGGACCGTGTGGCGGTGGAGCTTATGAAAGACTCTGATGGTGACCGCGCCCACGACGTCCGGCTGGAAAATGTGACCTTCCGGGCAGCGGACAGCTGTCAGGCCAACTATATGCTCCGGGTGATGCTCGCCCGCAATGTGGAATTTGTGGGCTGCACCTTCGACTGTGAGCCCAACGAGTGGGGGCGCTGCGCCGCCGACCTGTATGGCGGCAACGAGGATATCCGTTTTGAGGGCTGTGTGTTCCGCCAGATGACCTCCGGCGCGTCCGGCGGCATCTGGGTGCGCAACTGGACGGACAGGGTGGAGAGCCGGAATATCCGCTTCCAGAACTGTGAATTTTACAAGTCCGGTGCCGACGAGCTGCTGGCGGTCTGGGGATGGGGCGGCGCGGTGCGGGATGTCGTCCTCTCGGGCTGCAGCTTCGATGAGACACAGACGCAGGAGGCGCTGGATGCCGGTCACCGCCCGGTGTGGTTCATCACGCTGGGGCAGAGCGGCACCACAGACGTCCGGATGGAGGATTGCACCGTCCGTGCGGAGTATTGCGAGACCATTTTCCGTATGGTAGGCGATAAGACCCGCGCCGTCGTGGACAACTGCGACATCACCATGAAACAGCCGGACAGCATGGCAGAGCACGATATGAAAAAGGGCGCGAACCCCATGCTGGCCCGGGGCAATGACCGTGCCGACGGCAGCACGGTCATCCAGAACAGCCGCATCACCCTGAGCGGCGACAACGGGCGGCGCATCTGCTATCAGCTCAGCGCCTTGAAAGGAAATACGCTGGACGTCTCCCTCGGCTACGGCATCGCCAGCACGAAGGAAGTCAGCGGCAACACCATCCGGGGCCGGATACGGCATAAAGTCTTTCAGGACTGCTCCGGCGTGGAGAATAACAAGGTAGAAGTGCGGAGATTCTCGATTCTGGGATGAACCGCTCATAAAAAGGAGGTTTTATCATGCGAAGAAAATTTATTGCGGCGGTCACATCGGGGGTTCTGGCCCTGACGGTCATGGCAGCTCTGCCCACCCATGCGGAGGCGGTGAGCATCTGGCTTGACCTTACCCCGGGGACGGAAAGCGTCGAGACGGTTGTTTTGCTTTCCAAGGGAGAAATCGACTCAAAGAAGGTGCGGGTGGAGTTCTCGCTGGAAGATATGGATATGTCCGGCTTCCAGAAGGGCGCGACTTATGAGCAGATCAAGGCGTATGTGTTGGAGCATACCGGTTTGAAGGTATCTTCCCTGTACATCTCACAGATAAAGCGCAAGTGCGGGCTGGATGTGGGGCAAAATTATAACCTGTCAAAGAAGGAAGATGCCAAAGTGCCAAAATGTCCGCCGGAGAAGGAAGCGGCGATCAGGGATGCGTTGAAATATTTTCAGATGATTTAAGAGTCTATTGAGCAAAAAAGCAGTAAATCAATTTCAGATTTACTGCTTTCGCTGGCCGGGCCGGTGAGCTACGAGCATTCATGACTTTTTGATAACTTGTTCCATACTGATATATTAAGCGGAAAGTTGTGGCCCTGTATTTTCAGAGGGAAACGAATGCTCCTTGAATATATCCCACAAAATATGCCATCGCTATACTCAGTGCAATGCAACATATACATAGTATTTCAGCAATTACCTTTTTTTCGATTATTTCATTTATGGACTTTCCGTAATCAATAGTAGACCATACCATTGAAAGCAAAAATAGAATTGAAATCCATTGAGTATGAAATGATAGTCCCATGCTAACAAATACATAGTTTGAGATGATGTAAAAAGCGCTTCTGACTACAACTTCTGTCACTTTTACAATCCGATTTCTCATAGAATTCTCCCTCTCTGATAATACTGTGGGCGGCAGCACTCCTTGCTGTCGCCCCTTGATTGCCTATCTGCAAAGGCGGGCGGGGCTGTCAACGGCGGCGCTTGCGCCGTTCATCTTGACCGTTGACTGGCTCGGCTGGCTTTGCTATTCCGTGATCTCTTTCAGTTATTGTCAAAGGAAATGTAGATAGTTAGACTATTGGGTATGTAGCTGATACTTAACCACTTTTCGTCGTTTGATAAAAGTGTCCCGATAGAAACATAGTTTTCTCCCTCGATTTCCTCTGACACATTTTCAATTACGGAAAAGCCTTCTTGGTTCAAAAGCTCCATATACTCGTTATAGTCGTTTTCGCTAATACCGGTAAGGTTGATATTACAATTCTCATGTTCTGTATCAAGTGTAGCCCATGCAACCGTACCAGGCGCAACAGGAAGCCCCTCTGTGTACTCATTCTCAGGCCAAACACCCTCGTCCAATTTTGTAACACTATTAGATTGCGTATTGTTCTCATTGCTTGTCGGTGTAGATGAGGTATTTTGATTAGAACACGCAGCCAAAAAATCATAATCATGATTGTGAATACAGAAATATATTTCTTCATTGGTTACCTCCTGTTTTTGTGTATGGTTCGGATAATTAACAAAAGAGCAATAGCTGTTGCTGCAAACCCAATAGCCAAAAGGATTTGCGAAATATCAAAGGCAAACGCGCCCTCAATCTGTATATTTGTTGTCGCGTCGGCTTGTCCGATTGCTCCTTCTGGTACTTTTCCTGATTGTGTAACAGCATATACCGAAAAGGCAGCAGCCGCGATAACAAGCGCAGCAAGAGTAGAAATGATACCGTTCCTTTTTTCGATTTGGTGTTATCAATGCCAAACTGTTCTGCGGTGCTGTCTGCAAATTCTTTTGGCGTCCCCAAACGCTGGATAATCTGCTGCTCTGTTTCTCCATGCTCCATAGCAGACGCAAAAACTTCATTCAAGTCACGTACAACCTCTTTTTTCATTTTGCGTGGTAAAGATAGTTCCTTTTCAACCTGTTTGATATATTGTTCTTTCATTTGGATACCCTCGCTTGTTGATAACTTTCTATAAAGCCGTTTACGCAGTTTTCATAGCTTGACCAAAATAAGATTAGTTCATCAAGTACATTCCTGCCTTTATCCGTTAAAGAATAATACTTTTTTGAGCCGCCATTTGCCGCAGCCGGAGCCAATCGGCATTTGATTAGTTCTGCTTCCTGCAAACGATACAAAATGGGGTAAATGGTTCCCTCTTTCGCATATCCCAAAACAGACGCACTATTGTTCAATTTAGTTATAATTTCATATCCATAAGTCTCCTTGCGTCCGATTAGGCATAAAAGTATCATTTCCAGAGAGCCTTTTTTGAATTGCTGGACATATTTGTTATTCATATCGTCGCCTCTCTTTAGCTTTGCTATTTAGGCTCGCTAAGTAGCAACTATATTATATCTCTTCCGAAGTATCAGAGTCAATAGGCTTAACGAAAAAGTTACAAGATGTCTGTGTAAGGTAATGACAGAATAGCGGTGTGCTGGCGAACTATGCTTTATTTGTTTTTATCTAAATCATTCAATAGGGCGGTAGCATCCCTATTGGCAAGGGGATTCCAAAAGGGAACAGCGTTCTCCTTTGTCTGGGGTGTTCAGAGGGGATAGTGTTCCCCTTTGACCGGAAGAATCCAAAGAAACCAGCGGTTTCGTGGCACACGACTTTCCCCAGAAAGTCTAGTGTGTTATACCTTTGTGGAGCAGATGGCAGCCGGAATTGTAGCACACCCTGGAAAGTTCGGCTACAGTTGCGGCGTTCTGGCGGGAAAGGTTGCCCCTTGCGGGGCAGCATAAGCGACAGAAAAAAGGCTGGCAGGCGGTGCGGATATGCACTGTCTGCCAGCCTTGTCATTTGTGGAACAAAGGTATATCAAAGCCCTCCGTCAGCCTCAGCTTACCATCGTATCAGAACCACCACGGCAGCTTTCCACGCAGACTGTCCATCGCCTCGCCCTCTACCTTCTTTGTCCAGCTCTCGCTGAGATGGAAATGGAGTGCCGCGCCGATCAGCGGGTGCTCGATGCCATCGGTAAAACCATAGCGGTACAGCAGATAGGTCTGCTCTCTGGCAGTCAGCTTGTCCAGCGCCGCATACAATTCTGTCAGCTGTTCTTTTTGGATGTAGATTTGCTCCGGCGTTTGGGTGTGAGGGTCGGCTATGGTTTCGATCCGCAGCATCCGTTCATCATCGGACAGAATGTCATCCAGATATACTCTCTGGAAGCCGGAGCCGTCTTTCTTATCCACCATCCGTTGTTCAAACTGAGCAAGGGCGGCGCGGATGCAGTCTGTCATGGCATTGCGGATTGCCGGTGCCGCATAAGTCAGAAATTTCATGCCGCGTCCGGCATCAAACAAAGGGATCGCGTTCAGCAGACCGATGCTTCCCTCCTGCACCAAATCATCTAAATCAATTCCAATATCATTTTCATCCAGCCCCATGTTTCGGTATTGCTCCAGCGTAATTTTTCGGATGAATCCCAGATTCTTTTCCAGCAGAATGTCACGGGCAGCCGTATCCCCTTTCTGTGCCAGTCTGCACAGCTGCTCATTGCTCCGGGTCGGCATTCTGCTTCTCCTGCGCGTGGTCTAAGGTGGATTGGAGAAATTCCGTCAGCGCCTGACCGAACTTGTCCAACGCTTCCTTTTGCACGCCGTCCATTCCTGCCGCGCTCTGGGTAACGGCGGCGGAAATCATTTCGGGTGTGATGGTCGGTGCCTGGACATCTTGGCCTTTTGTCAATTCGGAGAACATCTGCTGGGTGATGCCTTTGGTCAAGGTTTGTGCCGCCGTAAAATCGTTACCAATCTCTTTCTTCACTTCCCGCAGCGTAGCTATGAACGTGTTCTGTATCATCGTCAGGTCTGCCTGATATACAGGAACTTTCTGTCGGTTGACAGTTCTGGCCGCCTGCACAGCAGCGTCTGTTTTATTGTTCCGGCGCAGCATGGTGCTGAGAGTAGTAAGCATCTGGTTCTGTCCGGCGAAACCGGCGGCCAGCGTATCGTCAAAATATTGCTCGATCATGTAGGTGACTTCTGCAAAGCGCGGGCTTTCCAACAGACGGTTGACAATCTCCGCATTGGCTTTTCCTGTGTACAGGTTCCGCGCAGCCTGCACCGACAGGCCCAGTTCTTCAATATCAAAATTTGTCCGATCGGGCGTGTTGACTTCCCCCAGCAGGAAATCTGTGGAGACTTCAAACACTTTTGCAATGCGGAGCAAATGTTCTGTGCTAATTTTATCGGTCTTGCCGCTCACAAACCGGCTGATGGCGCTTTCGGTGCTGCCGATGCGGGTCGCCAGCTGTGCCTGGGTAATTTTATGTTCCTTCATGAGTTCCTGCATCCGTTGCCGGACATTGCCGGGCAGATAGGCTCCCTCCATGTGACGCACCTCTTTTCTGAAAACTCTCTTTATCCATTATACCTTATAAAACCAGCGCGAGCAAATGCTTTCCGCTGCCTTCGCCGCTCTGTGGGTCTTGCATTTTTGCAAGATTTCAGAGCGGCATTTTTTCATTTCTTGCACTTTTAGCGGATTTTTCGGTCTATAGGCTTTTTCCCCGTATATTCAGGCAGACGGGCAGATACCGTCAATAAATAATGGAGGGCAAAGCCTATGAATTTGTTTGAAACTGTAAAATCTTCTGTCACTGTGAAGCAGGCTGCCGAATACTACGGCTGCAAGGTCAACCGGGGCGATATGATCTGCTGCCCGTTCCATGATGACCGGCATCCGAGCATGAAGCTGAACAGGGATTATTTCTACTGCTTCGGCTGTGGGGCCACCGGGGACGTGATCGACTTTGTGGCAAGGCTGTTTGGTCTGAGCAGCTACGAGGCTGCAAAGAAGCTGGCCTATGACTTTGGCATTGACCCGGACAAGCCACCGGCAGCGATGGCCTTGAAAAAGCCCTATCCGCTGGCGCGGGCCTTCCGCAACGATGAGATGCACTGCCAGTGGGTGCTGTGCGACTACCTGCATCTACTGGAACGCTGGAAGGTTGAGTATGCCCCGCAATCGTCGGAAGATGATCTGGACGACCGCTTTGTGGAGGCGTGTCAGGTAATCGAATATGTAGATCACTTGTTAGATGTTCTCATGTTCGCGGAACTGGAGCAGCGCGTGAAGGCGGTAGATATGCTGCTGAAGGACGGAACCATCACCGCGTTGGAGCAGTGGCTCAGACGTCTGGAAAAGGAGGTGCAGCACCGTGGCGAAGAACGAGCAATCGCGTGAGGCCAACCAGCCCATCTGGTTTGATGGCAAGAGTATCAATGAAGCCCTGTTTTGTGATGATTTTCTCGGCAGACACAAAATCATCTACACAAACGGGGCTTTTTTCACGCCTGATGGCCGCGTGACCGATGAGCTGCCACTGCGTGGAGAAATTTTTGAGGAACTGAAATGCTGTGCGGTCAGCAATATCCCCCGCAAAATCAGCAATATCGTGGAGCTGATGAAGCTGGCGGCGCTGGTAGAGGATTTCCCGCCGGAGGCTGACCGCATTCATCTGGCAAACGGCACGTTGTTTCTGGATGGCTCCTTTACGGAGGGAAAACCGGACATCGTGCGTTGCCGCCTGCCGGTGGCCTATAATCCCGATGCGCCCACGCCGACCCGCTGGCTGGCTTTTCTGGATGGGCTTCTTTACCCGGAGGACATTCCCACTTTGCAGGAATATATCGGCTACTGCCTGATCCCCAGCAACAAGGGACAGCGCATGATGGTCATTAAGGGCAATGGCGGCGAGGGTAAGAGCCAGATCGGCGCGGTGCTGTCCGCCCTGTTCGGCAGCAACATGAAGGACGGCAGCATCGGCAAAATTTCCGAGAACCGTTTTGCCCGCGCTGATCTGGAACACATTCTGCTGTGTGTCGATGATGATATGCGGATGGAGGCCCTGCGGCAGACCAACTATGTCAAATCCATCGTCACCGCACAGGGTAAAATGGATTTGGAGCGTAAAGGCAAGCAGAGCTATCAGGGATGGATGTGCGCCCGGCTGCTGGCATTCAGCAATGGCGACTTGCAGGCTCTCTTTGACCGCAGTGATGGCTTTTATCGGCGGCAGTTGGTGCTGACCGCCAAAGAGAAACCTGCCGAACGTGTGGATGATCCCGACCTGGCAGAGAAGATGAAGGCCGAGGTGGAGGGCATTCTGCTGTGGGCTTTTGCGGGATTGCAGCGGTTGGTAGCGAACAACTTCAAGTTCACCGAGAGCCAGCGCACCAAAGAGAACCGGGAGGCCGTCAAGCGGGACAACAATAACGTGTTTGATTTTCTGGAATCCGAGGGCTATATCCGGCTGAAAGCGGATGCGTCCATCAGTTCAAAGGATTGCTACGACATTTACCGGATGTGGTGCGAGGAAAATAGCCTGACTGCACTCAAACGCCGCAGCTTCAGCGATGCGCTGGTGGCAGCCTGCGGTAAGTACAATCTGGAACACTGCAACACGATTACCAATTCGGCAGGACGCCGGGTATGGGGTTTTATGGGGATCGAGGCAGTGGCAAGGCCGCATATAAACGAGTTTACGGACGCTTCACAGTGTACGTACGTACCGGAAGACTGGCGGGATTGATTTCCGATCTGGTCGCCGGTACGTATGTACGCAGCGATTGACCCTGTTACCTCATATATTGTAGAGGCGCTTCATTTGGATAAAGTGGTCGTGCCCATTTTGGGTACACCTATTTTGATGTGTAAAAGTGGTTATGGATATTTTGTCCACCACCAGAACCGTGAAATTCTTCGCGCTTTTGTGCTGTGAAGTAGGTGTGGTCATTTTGACCACACCTGAAGCGGTCAGTAAAAGCGGTGATTTTGCAGGCATATTTTAGAGCAATCTCAAAACAGCGAAATGTTTCTCTTTTATCCGTATACAGTTCGCCGGATGGCGGCTCACGGAACGACGTACAGATTGCAGCATTTTGTGACAATACAGCCCGAACAGTGAAAAGTCCCGCATTTCTGTGAAGTCGAATATTCCGCCGTTGACCAACGATACGCAGGGAATCATTTCTATCGCAAAACAGCATTTGCACAAATTTCACCATTGACCAAAGCCGGTGCGCTCCCCAGCGTAGCCGGTTCTTTTTATGACGCAACCGAAAATCATGTTTTATCTATCAAGTGACAAAGGGCTTCACTTGCGAAAATGGAGGAATATATTTTATGAAGTCAAGTATCCGAAACGAAATCAAGGCGCAGATCATCCGCGCCGGTTACACCATGCAGGAAGTCGTTGACCAGCTGCACGATGAGTATGGGTGGAGCGACAGCGTATCCAATCTTTCCGGAAAATTGCAGCGGGAATCGCTGCGGTATCGGGAGGCCGTGGAGTTGGCTGACGTGCTGGGATATGACATTGTCTGGCAGAAACGGAGGGATTGAGTATGGAAAAAGCACAATACGCGATTATGCGATTTGCCAAATATAAGGGGCCTGAAATCGGCAATATCGAGGCCCATAACGAGCGCACAAAGGAAAAGTACGCCAGTAATCCCGATGTGGATACCAGCCGAAGCAAGTACAACTTCCATCTGGTCAAACCGCCCGGCAAGTACCGGGCCGAGTCAGAGAGGCAAATTGCCGCTGCCGGATGCCGTACCCGGAAAGACAGTATCCGTATGATCGAGACGCTGTTCACAGCCAGCCCGGAGTTCTTTAAGGGAAAGAAACGGGCGGAAATTCGGGTATTTTTCGAGGAAGCTCTGCACTTTTTGGAACAGCATCAGTCCAAAGAGACAATTATATCCGCCGTGGTGCATATGGACGAGAAAACGCCCCATATGCACCTTTGTTTTGTCCCTTTGACGGAGGATGGCAGGCTCAGCGCCAAAGACATCATGGGCAATAAAAAGAAGCTGACCTGGTGGCAGGATGAGTTTTGGAAACACATGGTCAAGAAGTTTCCAGATTTGGAGCGTGGCGAGAGCGCCAGCCTGACCGGGCGCGACCATATCCCGCCCCGCGTATTTAAGGAGATGACCAGACTGACCAAACAGAAAAGCAAACTGGAGGATCTGCTCACTGGAATCAATCCCTTTAACGCCAAAAGCCGGGCGGAGGAAATCTGCAAGATTCTGGATACCTATATTCCCAGCGTGGAGAAGATGGACACACTGCTGCGGAAATATGGCGTAGCCTTCACGAAAACAGCATCCGAAAACAAAAAGTTGAAAACGAAAAATGCCGAACTGGAAGAATCTCTTGCATCGGCGCAGAAGGTCAGCACCCTAAAGCAGATCGAAGACCTCAAGCTGCGGCGCGACTATGACAGTGCCGTGGCGATTTTGGAACAGATACCGGCAGAAGTTTTGAACATCTATGCGCAGAGCAGCCATAGAGGAAAGGAGCGGCCTATTGAGCAAAGTTTATGATGATCCGAAATATAATGCGGCATTTGACCGCTGTGTTGATGTGATGGCGCGGCTGTTGCAGAAGTACGGGCCACAGCTGTTGGGGCAGATGCAGGAGACTGAGAAGGATGGCCGTACACAGTCTGCGGCATCAGGAAAGCAACCCGTTCCTGTGTATCAGGAATTTGACAAAGCCGCTTGATATAAATTAAATTTACACGTTGCGTATTTGTTTGGCGTATGCTATAATAAATACGCAACGTGTATTTTTGCTTTATGGGGTAAATGAAATGGACTGCAAAACCAAAATAAAAGAATTGCGGGAAAGCACTGGCATGAATCGCAAGGAATTTTGTAAATATTTTCAGATTCCCTATCGGACTGTGACAGAATGGGAACTGGATAACCGCCATGCGCCGGAATATGTACTCCGTTTGTTGGAGTACTACATTCAGAATGAAGGTCTGGCGAAGAAGAAAGTAACGGATGAATGTTTAGAGCTGGAAGAAAGGGGCGGCCTGCATGAAGAAAACTAAAACAAAATGTTATCTCTACACACGGGTATCTACATCCATGCAGGTGGACGGATATAGTCTGGATGCTCAGCGAGACAAACTGCGGAAATACGCTGAATACGAAGATATGGTAGTGGCTGGTGAATATTCTGATGAAGGCTTTTCCGGCAAGAATATTCAGGGCAGGCACGAATTTCAGCGGATGCTGCAAGACATTCAGGACTGCAAAGACGGTGTGGAATATGTGCTGGTGTTCAAGCTGTCCCGGTTTGGCAGGAATGCCGCTGACGTTCTGAATTCCTTGCAGCTGATGCAGGATTTCGGTGTCAATCTGATTTGTGTGGAAGACGGCATTGACAGTTCCAAAGATTCCGGCAAGCTGATGATTTCTGTCCTTTCTGCGGTGGCAGAGATAGAGCGTGAAAATATTCGGACACAGACGATGGCCGGACGGGAGCAGAAAGCCCGTGAAGGAAAATGGAACGGTGGCTTTGCCCCTTATGGATACCGCCTTGAAAAAGGCGAACTGTTGATTGCTGAGGATGAAGTGGACGTGATCCGCACCATCTTTGACCGCTATATTCACACCAACGATGGTGTCAGTGGCGTGGCAAAATATCTGAACCGGCAGGGCTTTGTGAAGAAGTTAAGGCAGAACGGCACCATTCCCGGTTTTTCTGCCAGCTTTGTGAAGAGTATCATTGATAATCCGGTATATATGGGAAAAATCGCCTATGGCAGACGCCGGACAGAGAAGAAGATCGGCACACGGAATGAGATGCACGTAGTTGAGCAATCGGAGTTCCCTGTGTACGAGGGGAAGCATGAGGCTATCATTTCAGAAGAAGATTGGAACCTCGCGCAGGAAAAACGGAAAATCAATGCTTACCGGCGTGAGAAAGTCAATGACCCTACCCACGCACATATCTTGTCCGGTATTCTGAAATGCCCCTGCTGCGGCAAAAGCCTGTACGGGAATATTGCGAAAGCCCACAGCAAGGACAAAAAGACCCGCTATTACTATTACTGCAAGAATACGGTGACGCCAACAGGCCACGAGTGTACCTTCCGGCTGAATATTGAGCAGATGGAAATGAACCGCATGGTAGCGTCAATCATCTCTGCTATGGTCAGTGACCCACGGTTTGCGGATGCAATCAAGGCGAAAATCGGCTCCGCTGTCGATACGAACGATTTGGAGAAGCAGCTGGAAGCATTACAGGCGCAGCTTCGGCAGACATTAGGCACAAAGGCCCGACTGGAACGGCAGATGGACGGTTTAGATGTGAATGACCCGTATTATGACCGGAAAATTTCTGATTTGCAGCGCCGATATGACGAGCAATATGGCGCAATAGATGAGATTGAAGTCCAGATTGACGATGTGCAAAGCCAGATACGGAGTATCCGGCAGGAGAAGATTTCGGGTGATAATATCTACCGCCTGTTGCTGGCATTCGATCAGGTCTATGAAGCAGCCTCCGAAGTGGAGCGGAAGGAGTTCATGCGGGCGTTTATTGAGCGGATTGAGTTATTCCCGGAAAAGCAGCCGGATGGCAACTGGATTAGGAAGATTATCTTCAACTTCCCTGTCCCGGTGAATGGAACAGAAGTGAAAGAATTGCCCTTGGAAAATGAAACAATAGTCGAGACGTTCCAGTACAAGGACTATGCAGACCGCTATTCGGACGCCTACGAGCTCTATGGCTATGACGCTGAGGCGCTGTTCAACCACTATGAGACGGTCGGCAAGGCCGAGAATCGGGTAGGACGCTTCAAGAAGACGCCGGAAGAAGATGACCGGCATCCCTATGTGTGGGACGCCGATGAGCCGCTGGACCCGCTGCCGCCTTTGGACTTTCACGCGCAGCCGGACTGGTTCGATGCCCGTACCCTCCCGGAGAACCTGTCCAACGTCCGTATCATAAAAGAATATGAGCAGCTGGAAGCCTTTATAGAGAAAGACGAGTGGATCGGAGACCCCGTTCTGGTGCGAAAGGAAGAGCTCCTGACGGAGATGAGCAGCCGCGCCCGGAACTATAGAGGCCGGCGCGGCGGAGCTGACTATCTCCGCGCCATCAGTCAGGACATCGACGTGCTGCTTGATTTCATGGGATAAGGATGCTATAAGATGAAAAGGGAAGAGCCTCACTGCAAAGCGGTGAGGCTCTTCCCTTTGGTGGAGCACAGAGGGTCCGTCTGGCTCACGTGTGGTGGAGGCGATGGGAGTCGAACCCATGTCCGAAAAGAGTTCAGCGTAGGTGTCTCCGGGTGCAGGCGATCTACAACATTCCCTCCGCGTCACGCCGGTCGTCAGGCTAACGCTTCAGTAGCTTCATGAGTTCCTGCCGGTCCGCAAAGCTTAGGTCCGTTCAGGTGCTGTGTCTAAAGGACGCCCCGGCCCCACACGACACAAGAGTGGGCGGAACGCGCAGCACTCAGGCTGCGAGCAACTGAGAATTATTATTGTCAGTTAATTTTTTGGAGGAGTTTAGAGCAGTTCCCCCACTGCTACCCGCTGCCCAGGCCTCGCTCCCCCCGTCGAAACCTTTACGCCCCCATAAAGCGCATGTTGCCATGCGCAGAAAGCTTGGTGTTCTCAGGGCAGGAATGCTGCCTGAAAGAGATTTAGCAGAATTTGCCGTTGGACTTCACAGCCCGGTCGATGGAGCGCTTGGCGTCGCGCTTGGCGGCGTCGGCACGCTTGTCGTAGAGCTTTTTGCCCTTGCACAGGCCGATTTCCATCTTGACGCGGCCATGCTTGAAGTAGAGAGAAAGGGGAACGAGAGTATAGCCCTGCAGCTTGCACTGCTGGTGCAGGCGCCGGATCTCGGTCTTGTGGGCCAGCAGACGCCGCACCCGCAGAGGGTCCTGATTGAAGATGTTGCCGTGGTCGTAGGGAGTGATGTGCATTCCCTTGACCAGCAGCTCGCCGTCCTCAATATCGACCCAGCTGTCCTTCAGGTTGACGCCGCCGGCACGCAGGCTCTTGACCTCGGTGCCTTTCAACTCGACGCCCGTTTCCAGCGCTTCGAGCACGAAATACTCGTGACGCGCCTCGCGGTTTGTGGCGATGGTCTTTGTCGCCGGACGTTCCTTGGCAGGTGCCATGAAGCGCGCCTCCTTTCCTTTACTCCAGAAGCCGTTTTCATAAGCATTGCACACCGTCCGAACGGCCTTTTTGCTCGCATACTGCGTTGTTTCCCCTTGCAATCCACCAAGGATCGCTGCGGGAAACCGCCTTGTATACGGGCAAAAATTCTCGTCGTTCGGCGCACCCTGCTTATAAAAGCAGCTTCTTTGTCTTGTCATTATATCACATTTTGCTGGATTTTCAAGAGCGATTTTTGAAAGAATCGTTAAGGTTCTATAAAATCTGCTCTTTACAGCTCGTCGCGGCCGGAGAGCGCGCGGTAAAGCGTCGTCTCATCGGTATACTCGAGGCTGCCGCCCACGGGCAGGCCGTAGGCCAGACGGGTGGTCTTGATGCCCAGAGGCTTGATGAGCTTTGCCAGATACATGGCCGTGGCCTCGCCCTCGACGGTGGGGTTCATGGCCATGATGACCTCTTTCACCTCGCCGCTGCCCAGCCGGGCCAACAGCTCCTTCACCGAGAGCTGTTCGGCGCCGATGCCGTCCATGGGGCTGATGAGGCCGTGGAGGACATGATACAGGCCGTGGTACTCCCGGGTGCGCTCAAAGGCCTGCACATCGCGGGGCGTCTCGACCACGCAGATGGTGGAGCGGTCCCGCTTGGCGCTGGAACAGATGGGGCAGAGCTCGGCCTCGGTGTAGTTCTGGCAGACGCGGCAGCGGTGGAGCCGGGTGTGGGCGTTCTGGATGGCCTCGGCCAGTGCCGCGGCGTCCGCGTCCGACATACTCAGCACCTGATAGGCCATCCGGGTCGCGCCCTTGCGGCCGATGCCCGGGAACTGGCTGAACTGCTCAATAAGCTTTTCCAGCGGCGCTGCGGTGTAACCCATGCGTATCCCTCCCGCTTAGAGGCCGGGGATGTTCAGACCGCCGGTCAGCTTGCCCATCTCGGCCTCGGCGGTTTCGTCCACCTGCTTGACGGTGGCGTTGACGGCGGCGGCCACTAGGTCTTCCAGCATCTCGATGTCGTCGGGGTCAACGGCCTCGGGCTTGATGGTGATGCCAAGGATCTCGTGCTTGCCGTTCATGCGGACAGTGACCATCTCGCCGGAGGCGCTGCCGGTGTACTCGGCGGCTTCCAGCTCGGCCTGCTTGGCCTTCATGTCATCCTGCATCTTCTGAGCCTGACGCATCAGGGCGTTCATATCGGGGCGGCCAAAGCCTGCGGGCATTCTTGCTTTCATAGTTTGTGTTCTCCTTGTTTGTTGGTTTTATTTTTAGCGGCCTTGCCCTCTCAGTCTCGCATCCGCTCGCCAAGGCCGGGTTGCGGCTCCCAGCATCCGCTTCGTGCTTTATAAAAAGCACTTGCGTCTTGCTGGCCGCGGCCCCAACAACGACTTCCTGTTTCCGCCACTGGCGGCGGTCGTCGTTGTTGCCCCCAAAGGGGGAGCCACTGGCGTGCCGGTCAGGCTTGCATGGGATGAGCAAAGCTTGATCTATCGTGAAATATAGTGCCCTGCTGTCTAGGCCAGCGGCAGCTTGACAAGGTGCGTTGTCCAGAAGCGGCTGCCCTCTGTAGCAAGGCCCGCCCTTTTGCGCCATATTGTGCCTCAGGCGTCCAGCTCAGAGTTGCCCGGCCTGCCAAAGGCTCCCCCTTTGGGGGAGCTGGCGCGTCAGCGCCTGAGAGGGCTTTTCTTCGCGCTGTCCTCAATGCTCACGTCCAGACCCAGCTTTTCCAGCGCATGGAGCGACTGTTCGGCGTTGGAGATGTGCTTTGCGGCGGTGCGGGGCTCATAGGGGCCGATCGGCACCGCGACGCCTGACACCTGCGCGATGAGCTTTTTGATGAGACGCTGGCTGTCCTTGTTGACACGGATGAAGTCCCGGAAGGTCTTGCCGCCGTCGATGAGCACCCGTGTGCCGTCGAAGTACGCCTTCGATTTGCGCAGGTAGCTGTGGAGCATCGGGTCCTTCTCCTGTAAGAGCTTGACGACCTCGCTCCACTGCTCGAAGGGATTGATACCCTCTGCGGCCACCTTGCGGGGGCGGCTGAGAGCCGGGTCGGCGGTGTACTCCGGGGCAGGTGCTGCCGGGGCGGTAGACTCCACCGGTTTCTCTTCCGGTACGGGCGGGACTGGCGCAGTGACCGGCGCAGTCGGCTCATCCCATGGCAGGGGGGCCGACTCCGCCACCGGCGGCTCGTCGGGCGGAGGTGGAAGCTCTTCGTCTGCGGGCGCGGGGGACTCTGGAATATCCGGGACAGCGGCCTTCGGCTCTGCAGCGGGCGCGGGAGCAGGCTCCTTTTCCACTGCCGGTGCGGCCATAGGTTCCACGGGTGCAGCAGGTGTACTCATGAAAGGCTGCGGCGCAGACTGGATCGGTGCCGAAACAAAGGGCCGGACGGCCGGTGCAGCAGGAGCAGCAGTCTGGGCAGGCATTGCCGCCACGGGGACAGCTGCGGCCTGCGGCGGCTCCGAGAGGGTGAAGAGGGCCAGTTCCAGCTCGATGCGCTGGTCACTGCCCCGGGTCATATGCTCAAGGGCGCTGCCCAGCGCACGGATGGCCCGGATGGCCTCCCGCTGGCCCAGCTGAGGGCCTTTTTCGAGGTACTGCTGTTCCTCTTCGGGGGAAACACCGGACAGCAGGCTCTGCCCGCCGGGCAGAGCCGCCAGCATCAGGGCGCGGTAGTGGGCGATGAGCTCTTCCGTCAGACGCTTCACATCCACCGACTGCTGCCGCAGTGCGGCCAGCTGAGCCAGCGCCGCTGCGCCGTCCTGCGCTTCCAGAGCATCCGAAATATGGAACAGGTAGCTCCGGTCGGTGACGCCCGCCATCCGGCGGACAACATCAGCATCGATTTTTGCGGTCACGCCGGCGCAGGTGTCGAGGATCGAGAGGGCGTCGCGCATGGCACCGTCGGCCAGACGGGAGATCAGCTCTGCACCACCGGTCGTCAGCTCTAAGCCCTCTTGTCCGGCGATATACTCGACCCGCTGGGCGATGTCTTCCGGCCCGATGCGGGTGAAATCGTACCGCTGGCAGCGGGAGAGGATGGTGGCCGGGACTTTCTGGATCTCGGTCGTGGCGAGGATGAAGATGACGTGGGCGGGCGGCTCTTCCAGCGTTTTCAGCAGGGCGTTGAAGGCCGCTGTGGACAGCATGTGTACCTCGTCGATGATGTATACCTTATAATGACAGGCACTGGGGGTGTAGGCTGTCTCATCACGCAGGTCGCGGATGTCGTCCACACCGTTGTTGGACGCGGCGTCCATCTCCACCACGTCGAGGATGCTGCCGTTGTCGATGCCCTTGCAGATTTCGCACTCGCCGCAGGGGTCGCCGTTATGGGGGTGGAGGCAGTTGACCGCCTTGGCGAAGATCTTCGCGCAGGTGGTCTTGCCCGTGCCGCGCACGCCGGTAAACAGGTAGGCGTGGCCTACGCGGCCCGACGCTATCTGATTGCGCAGCGCCGTGACGATGCCGCGCTGTGCGACGACATCCTCAAACCGCTGGGGTCTCCATTTGCGGTATAATGCGCGATACATCGGTGCTTCCCTCCCGTCAGTAATAAAAAATCGGACAGCGCTGACGGGGTTTGACCCCCGCCTTGCGTAACTCGGCATACGGATGCAGGCTGACTGAAACGCACGGGGCGCGCCGCTTAAGGCTGCTTGGTTCCCCACCTGACCTGGTTCACTGCGGCTCCATCGTACAGGACCCGCATCCGTATGCCGAACCACGCAGCAGGCGCTGTCCGACAAGGCACACGATTCGTGTGCTTTAGTATTGTACCACAGTTCGGTGAGGAATGCAAGAGGAAGCTAAGGCTGCTCCCATCCGGCCCGCAAAAGCTCCAGTGCATGCGTTTCAAGCCGGGAAACGTAACTCCGGCTTATTTGGAGCAGCTTTGCCGTTTCCAGCTGGGTCAGCGGCGGCTGGCCCGCCAGACCGTACCTTAACAATATGAGTTTCCGCTCCCGGGCGGGCAGCCCCTCGATGAGACGGCGCAGGCGCTGGGCATCGTCCTGTTTTTCGCAGCTGTCCTCCATGCAGAAGCCGTCCTGCAGTACATCGGCGAGGGTGAGGGCAGAGTCCTCCTTTCCGGCATCAAGAGTCTCCTGAAGCGAGAGGGTGGGGGCGTTCTTCCGCTCCCGCCGGAAGTGCATCCGGAGCTCGTTTTCGATGCACCGGCTGGCATAAGTGGAGAAGCGCGCCCGGCGGGTGGAGTCGAAGGTGTCCACGGCTTTCATCAGGCCAATGGTGCCGATGGAAATCAAATCGTCCTGCTCAGAGGGGAGAGCATAGTATTTCTTTGCGATGTGCGCCA
>ENA-OQIF01000025-OQIF01000025.1-human-gut-metagenome-genome-assembly--contig:-NODE-25-length-95604-cov-9.423819_pt1 | contig 95604 bp, 113 predicted proteins | sample MGYA00242574_ERZ504738 | MGnify/ENA primary metagenome ERZ504738 (study PRJEB26092, sample SAMD00036437) | human gut metagenome | host: Homo sapiens | study: EMG produced TPA metagenomics assembly of...
CCGCGTAGGAGGACCTTGTCCTGTTGAAGTTCCAGTCGGTCAGGCGTTGGCGCACGTACCAGTTCCAGGCGTATCGGCATGCGCCGAACAGGCGCGACAAGGCCATGCGTTGGCCCCTCGTGGGGTATGCGCGGTAGTTGTAACGCCTGACGGTCTCCATGCTTATATTCATGCGTCCCGGAAGCTCTGGCTTCAGTCACCCCCGCCCTGAAGGACGGGGCACGTTTTATTTCAGGTCACCCAAGCCCGCGAACCGCATCCCGAACGCCTGCACCTGGTCGAGGACGAGCGCCGCGCCAGACGCAAGGCGGCCGACGCGGCCTATTACCAGGCGAACAAGAAGGAGATGCGCCGGTATGACAAGGCGTATGCGGCCTCGCACCGCGGGGAACGCCGCGAGGCCGCCCGCCGCTGGCAGGCCAGGTTCAAGGCCGAGCATGGCATCGACTACTCCGCCTGGCGGCGCAGGCGCCTGAGGGAGACGGACCCGCAGACGGCCGCCAGCACGCCGCAGACGACCACGCCCGCGAGGAACGCGGGTGAGAACGGGCAGGCGACGGCCGACAACAGCATCAGGTCGTTGACATCCTCCCCACGGCTAAAGCCGGGGGATTCCCTTCACAGCCCGGACTCCAAAGGAACTTCCGGCCTGTGGGAAAGGGGTTGACGCTTCATCGGGCGGCCGACGCGGCCCTCCACGTCCTAGGCGGTGCCCCCGCCCGTTTGGTTCAAAGCGCGGCCCAATATGTTCATGGCCGCGTTGACGTCCGCGTTCGCCTCATACCCGCATTCGACGCAATGGAAGACCGCTTGGCTCTCACGGTTCTCCTTGGCGACGTGACCGCACTTATGGCAGGCTTGGCTGGTATAGGCGGCGGGGACGACGACAAGACGTCCGCCGTTGGCGTCCATCTTGTCCTTGAGCCGCGTCATCAGACGGCTCCAATTGTTGCTTAGAATCGATCGGTTGAGTCCGGCCTTGACCCTCGCGCCGTTATGAAGATATTGACCCGGCTTATCCGGATCAGGCTTCGGCTTCGGTCTTTTCGTCATGGTCTTGACATCCAGGTCCTCCATGGCGACGAGGACGTTGGCCTTGGCGAGGCTTGTCGTGGTCTTCTCGATCCAGTCGTTCCGACGCCGGACGATGCGGCCGTTCAGGGCGTTGAACTCGGACAAGGTCCTCCGACGGCGCTTCGACTCGAACTTGGCGGTCCTGCCGCCCCTCGCCTCATTGACGCGGTCCTGGCGGGACATGCGGCGCTGCAGATACTTCAACCGTTTCAATTCGGCCTTCGACGGCTTCGGCATGTCCATGAGGATGCCATCGGACAGGGCCAGCGTATGGACGCAGCCGCGGTCGATGCCGACTTCGCCGTTTCCTGTCCTCGGCAACGGCAGGGGCATGTTGACGAACACGAGCGTCCGATGGGTCCAATCGACATGGACGCTCGTATACGGCCGTATCGGCTGGCTCACGCGCACATGGATAATGACGCGCCAGTGCGCCCTCTCGCCGGGCCTGACCCATCCTGTAGGGTTCATGCCGGTGATGGCGACCACACCGGACTTCCGGCCGGTCTGATGGAAAAGCGCGTTGCCCGTCTTGGAGGCGTTGCGCCAGCAGACGAAGCCCAGGCCGCGATGGCGCGACTTGAAGCCGGGGACGCGGCCTCCAATGGTCTTCTTTCGTTTGAGTCCGGCGGACCATTCGGTATTCTCGATCCTGTCGGTGGATGACAATATGGGCGCCGGAATGCCCGCCATCCACGAGCACCGAAGACGGGCCTCTTTATCCGAAAGCAAATCAGCCACGTCGGGACCACCCAAAGGCTCCTTGACCCAGTCGATGATTCCGCCGGCCTCGTCTTTGACGGACACGTTGTGTGGGCGCTGTTCGCGCCTTTGGTTGAATCTGGTGCGCCATCCGTCGCACAGCCACACCATGACGCGCTCGGGATTACGGGTCCAGCGGGGATTGCCGCAGTGGTCCACGCCGAGGAAGACGCTCGCGCCAACGTGCTTGACGCCGTCGATGCGGACCTTCTGACTCACCGTGGACCACCTCCTTGCATCAAGGTCCTATGCGTCCCGGCCGCGAACCCCAGCGCTGAAGCGCGGGGCATGAATTTTTTCGGTCATGCGTCCCGGCGGGCCTTCTCTATGGCGTCGAGAATGCCGCCCATCCAGAAGGCCTGATCGACCTCCTCCTCGCCGTAAAGGCCGTCCGAAATCAGCTCGAGCACCTCCGGGCCGAAGCGGTCGAGACGGTTGCGGCGGACCAGGTCGTCGAACAGCAGGTCCTCCGCGCCAACGCCGGCCTTCGCGGCCTCGGCCTCGATGCCATCCCAGTGGTAATCGACGTAGTCGTCCAGCCCACTGTCGGGGACGTTTTTAAGCCTCCTCGCCGTCACGCCAGTCCTCCATCCTCTGCTCGGCGGCCAGTTCGGCCTTGGCGGCGGCATGGCGGCGGTTCTCCGCGCACCAGCCGCACTCCGGCGCGGCACAGCCGTGCGGGTTGCTCCACTTGCCGATGCGGCGGACCAGTTTGCCGCCGGCCTCCATGTGGCGGACGCGGCGCGCGTGGCCGCGGGCGTAATCCTCCTCGGCGCCGCCCGTCACGCGGTCGACGGCATAGTCCGTCAGGTCCTTGTACGTGCGGGCCATCAGCGGTCCTCCCCCATGAGCCGGTCGATCGCCCACGCGTAGCAGCCGACGCGCCCCCATTCGTCGCGCTGGGGAGTGCCGTTCCACATGTCGGTCAGGCCGATATACGGATCCTCGCCCAGATCCCCGCGGTCGTCCAGATCGACGGGGCCGGCGGCGGAGCGGCGTTCGGGGTTGCGGTCGAACCAGCTCTGGTCCAGCTCGCCCATGCGCACGCACGACAGGCATCCGGGGCGCACGGCGCCATACCATGTCGCGGTCGGGAAGCCCTCCTCGTCCACGTCGAGCGTGGCGACCTCATAGCCCTTGACCAACTGCGCGCAGCCGCAGTTGCGGTTCATGACGATGTGGATTCCCTCCGGGCAGTACTCGTCCGCGCGGGCGAGCGCCCAACGGTGGGCCTTGGCGCGCTGGGCGGACTGATTGTCGTCCCAAACACTGTAGTCGTCGGGGTCGAGGCCGGTCTCGGCGGCCCATTTGGCTTGTGGTGTCATGATAGCTCCTTCGTCTTTCCCTATATGCCATGCGTCCCAGGCGCATAGCCGGACGACGTCCCGCTTAGGGGATGAATCCATCGGTTGGAAAGGATTGACCCATGGACGGGAATCGGCGATTGTGGAAAATCGGTGCTCGCGCGACGGCGAACACATGCCGTCCGTGACCTGATTGGACTATCATGGATGGCATTCGAAGCGATCCGGCCGCGGCGCGGCCTACCCCGGTCGATGCCGGCGCGCTTCCGCATGGTGACACATAGTGGACTGGAACGATTTATGAAAGACACGAACGACAAGGAATTGGAGCTGTTCCGTCAGTATAGGCGGATCGTGCCGGACGGACATGGCGACGGAAGGATAATCCCGCCCCACTTCGCAATGCCGACGATATACCACGATGATCGTCCGGCCATCACTCGAACCTACGCCGGAGTGTGAGACATGCCATCATGGGATGAAATCATCGGCACCGTCGACAGGCATCCGAACGGCGTTCTCGACAACATCAGAGGCGAGTACATCAGAAAGATGGCGAAGAAACGCGGACGTAACGTCATCTGCTATTACTCGGGATGGCTACAGGACCCGCAGGGCAGCCCCTACTGTTCGCTAAGCGATTCCGACATGGAAGGCTTCATGACCAACATCCATGGATTCGACCGCGACAAGGGGCTCGACCTGATTCTGCACACGCCCGGCGGCGACCTTGCGGCCGCCGAAAACCTGGTCAATTACCTTCGCGCCTGCTTTGGGACGAATATAATCGCATTCGTGCCGCATCTCTCCATGTCGGCGGGGACCATGATCGCATGTTCCTGCAAGGAGATATACATGGGCAGACAGTCCGCAATCGGGCCGACGGACCCCCAATTCGGAGGAGTCGCGGCGGGCGGGGTCATAGAGGAATTCAACCAAGCCGTCAAGGAAACCACCGACAATCCCGGCTCGACCGCCATGTGGGCCCAGATCATCGGAAAGTATCCGCCGACATATCTGGGCGATTGCCAAAAGGCGGTCGAGGCGTCGCAGAAGATGGTCGCGGAATGGCTGAAGACCAATATGCTTTCGACTTGCGCCGACGGAGAATCCAAAAGCAGGAGTATCGCCGAATGGCTCGGCACGCATGCCAATTCCGCCATGCACAACCGCCACATCACGGCAGATGTCGCCGAGAAGCATGGTCTCACCATAAAGAGGCTGGAGGAGGATTCGGAACTTCAGGACATCGTCCTCACCATCCATCATGCCTATATGGCCACATTCGAACGAAGCGGAGCCAAGAAAATGATAGAGAACAGCAACGGCAAGTCCTGGATTCGGATCGTCTCGTAACCGGTCGGGATTCCAACGAGAATAAGGCCATCCTGGAAGGATATTGTCATGCCCTTTCCACGATGGCCTTTGTGCTATGCGTCGCGCACGGCCGCATCGGCCAGCGCCTCGATCATCGGCGCGCCACGGAGCGCCTTCGGCCATTCGGCGGGAATCGCGCCGTAGCCGTACCTGACGCCCGCCATGGCGCCGGCGACGCATGCGGTGGTGTCCGTGTCGGACCCCAAGTTCACGGCGGCCAGCACGCAGTCGCGGTACGAGCCGGTGACCGCCAGGCACCACAGGGCCGCGTCGGCCGTCTCGTCGACGAAGCCGCCGGAACGGACGGCCTGACCGGGCCGTGGATCCGGGTCGGGCGTCCAGCCGTCGGCGAGCCGCTCCAGCAGCCGCACCTGGCGCACGCACATGTCCATGACGTGCGGGTGCGCGTGGGTGACGGCGCTCGCGGCGCGGATGGCCTCGTCGGACTGGTGGCGGATGGCGAGCGGCGCGATGCGCATCAGGCTGCCATTGCCCTGCGAGCGCTCGCCCGTGGAGCCGCGGCCGGAGCGGATGGCGGACGCGCAGGTGAGGCCGCAGTCGAACACCTCGCCGTCCGGCGTGTAGGCGCCGGCGTCGAGCCAGTTGCGGTAGCGGGCGAGCAGGTCGGCTGGGTCGACGTTCCAGCCGTTCTCGATGAGCGAGTGGAGCGTGGCGAGCGTCATGGCCGTGTCGTCCGACCATGTGCCCGCCGGTCGATTGTGCGTGCCGTGGCCGGCCATGCCGTCGCAATGGAACGTCCCGCGCCCCTTGAACTCGTACGGGACGCCGAGCGCGTCGCCGACGGCGAGCCCGTAGAGCATGCCGCGTACCTGGTCCGGGGTCATTCGTCGTCCCCCTCCCCCTGCCACCATGGCGCAAGGCGGAACTCCGGCGGCTTGCCCCGTTCGACGCCAACGAACAAGGCGGAGCCGTCGGCCAGCCCGCAGGGATGGAGATTCCCGCAGCCGCATTCGCGCGCCTTCGTGACGGTACGGGCGACCATACCGGCCTGTTCGGCCAACTCCTTGTAGCCTTCGGAGGTCAGACCGAGCGCGGCGCGGGCGCACCGCTCGCCAGGCTTGACCTGGGAGACGATGACGGGACCCATGAACGATTCCAACGCTTCGACCGCGTCCGCGATGCCGCCGATGATGGCGAGCCGGCCGACCGGCGGCACGTCCGCGAACCGGTCCGCGATCCCGTGGAGGGCGTCGGCCAGCGCGGGCAGCATCGCATCCGCGACCATCCCGCGGCTGGCGGCGATGGCATCCGGGTCGGTCCAGTCGACCTCGAGCGGGGCGTTGGCGGCGGTATCGGCATCAAGCAGTTTCCTCAGGTCCCCATCCCAGTCATGGACGCCGGGGATGGGGACATTCTTCCACTTCGACATTTAACGATTCCTTCTAGAGCAGGTCGACGGCGACGATGAGCACCACCCACAGCAGGGCGACGAGGACCGTCCACCGATTCAGGTTCCTCTCGGCCACGCCGGAGCTGCCGGCCGAGCCGGTCAGGCCCTCGGCGAAATTGGAGAAGCCGCCGCCCTTGCCCTTGTGCATAAGGATAAGGCAGGCGAGCAGGAGGGATAGGACCGCGACGGCGACGGTCATGATGGTTTTCAGCATTGATTGGACTCCTTTTCTAGCCGAAGATGAACAAGGTCAGCTTGCCCAGGCCGAAGTCCATGCCGGTCACGAGTGCCATGAGCAGGAGCACGAAGACGAAGACGCCGACAATCCAGCCCACCCATTCGCGGACGGTGGGGGTGACGACCTTGCGGAGCTCGTCGATGGTCTGGCGGATAAAACGGCCTATGGTGATGAACGGTTTGGTAATGGTTTCCATACCAGAGACTATGCGTCGCGCGGGCATGGAAAGCCCCAGCCCTGCGCGGGAACAACAGGGCCGAGGTTACGGGAAATCGCCCCTGCATGCGCGGGGAAGAGCGGGGCCGTGGCCGAACGCCTGCTCCCCCGCGCGGAATCACCCCTGCATGCGCGGGGAAGAGTTCATTGCCATAGGCCGTTTTATCCGTCAAACCGGAATTACCCCTGCATGCGCGGGGAAGAGTTGGCGGCGGGCGAGGTTCGTATCGGCATCCGGGGAATCACCCCCGCATGCGCGGGGAAGAGTCCAACTGTTCGTCCGTAAGCTCCTGCGCTTTGGAATCACCCCCGCATGCGCGGGGAAGAGGGTCAGTGGAGTATGCCAGCGGGCCTCTAAGTCGGAATCACCCCCGCATGCGCGGGGAAGAGCCATGACCTGCTCGCGGGGCTGGAGCGGTCCTAGAATCACCCCCGCATGCGCGGGGAAGAAGGTAATGAGAATGTGGACTTAGGAGACATGACCACACCCCCTAAGTCCAAATTTTCCGCTCTTTTCCAAGAGCCTCCCCCAAGCGCCGCGTGATTCCAGAACGCGGGGCCGGGGCTTTTCAATTATCAAGCATCGCAGCCTACATCATGCGTCCCGGCCGGCCGCGGCCACCAGACCACGCCGGAATTCCTCAGGCAATGACTCATTGTCCTTGAGCCGAGTGGCGGCGGCCGCGCCCGCCTTGCGCACGATTTCGCCCGCCACGGCCTCGGTCATACGAGGATTCGCACAGACGCCGATCAACGAGGGCCGGTCGTTCAAATCGGCCAGCCCCAGCCCGTTTGGATCACGGACCGAGTTCCACGACACCTGCCTGATGCCGGGGTCCTCGCTGGTTGAGCCGAGCGCGCATCTGACGAAGTCGTTACAGGCGGGCGCGCGCAGGATCTCGGTCTGGACGCGGACGTTCCGCGTGCAGGCGCGGGCCAGGCGGATGAGCGTGGAGGCGTCGGCGGCGGGCGCGTGGGCGATGCCGCGGGCCAGATCCGGGTCGACCGGCCCTTCTCTGATCATGGCCTTCAAACCGGCCGCGTCGGGCAGGGTCCTGTTGCGTGCCAGACCGCGGCTGACCGGCTCGCGGCGCACATCCACGTCGGCAAGCCGGCGGACGTCGCCGACGCGGCTCCAAGCCTCCTCCACGTCGAAGCCGTCCCGCGAGCGGTTGGCGGCGGCGATGAGCGCGTTATCGCCCGCGGCCGGATTGGAGATGATACGGTGCAGCAGGTAGGAATTCTCCGGGAATTTGAGGACCAGCTGGGCGAGCGTCTCGTCGGTCAGGCGCGGACTGCCCGCCAGCGTCTCCGCCACGGGGATGTAGGCGCGGGTCGTGCCCATATCCAGTGCAATGCGCGCGCCGGCCTTGGGGTCGAGGCGCGGGTTCTGGGCCATGCAGGTCCATGCCATGCGCCGGTCGGCGGCGGGCAGGCGCTTGACCTCGGCCAGCAATTCCATGTGGTGCCCCTCGGACGCGGGGTTCGCGCACATGCCGTCGAGGATATGGCGCCTCATGGCATCGGTCGTCTGCCGGTCGCGCAGGGCGTTGAGGTCGTCCCAGCCGAGGTTCGGGTTGAAGGCGAGCCGCCTGTCGACGTTCGGCTCGTCCAGCGCCAGCGCCGCCTCGAGTTCGGCGCCCTTGGCGTGTCGGAGCGCCAGGATGTCGTCGTCGGTCAGGTGCTTCGGGTCGAACGCGGGCACCATGTCCAGATCGTCGTCCGAGCCTTGTCCGGCCTTACGGTCGAACTGGCCGCCGTCTGGCCTTCCGGCGGCCTTGTGGTTGTTGCCTTTGCCGTCACGCATGTCTCAGTCCTCCCCATTGACGTCGAGCTTGGCCAGCGAGTCCGCCACGTCGTCGTCGGTCCAGCTGGTGAAGTCCATGTCATCACGGGCACTCTGGACGGCGTCGAGGATCTCCTCGCGGTTGTCCCACGCCTCCCGCTCGAGGTCGGATTCGTCGATGGATTCGAAGTTGCCGTAGCCGTCGAACCGGATGTAGTCGTGCCCCGGCTCGTAGTCGCCGTAGAATGTCCGATCGACGAGCCATTGGGCGTCGTACCGGCCGGAACCGTACACGCCGGACAGCGACTCGATGTCGTCGGTCGCGTCGGCCCAGTCGAACGCGCCGTCCCAGCGGTTGCCCTCGCGGGCGGCCTCTAGCAGAGCCTTGGGGTCGCCGTCGCGCACGCCTTGGAGCGTGTCGGCGTCGAGCTCCTCCCGGACCTCGGGCGCGTCCTCCACGTATTGGCGGATGTCGTCGGCCTCGTCGGCGGCCTGATCCTCCAGGTCGGACTCGTCGACGGATTCGAGCATGCCGGCGTCATCGAACCGGACGAACTCGAGGGTCGGGTAATAGTCGTCGCCGACGGCATCGACCAGGGCCATCGCGGCGGCCGGGTCGAAGCCCAGCCCGGACATGAGCTCCTCCGGCTCGGTCGCGTCGACCCAGTCGCACGAGCCGTCCCATGAACTCATGGCGCGAGCCAGTTCGAGCAGGGCCTCGCGCGAGTCGTCCGTGTCCCTGATGCGGTCCCATGCGGGGATCTCCGGGGCCACGGCCTCCTCCAGATCGTCGTCCGTGCCCTGGCCCGCCTTTTTGTCGAACTGGCCGCCGTCGGGGCGTCCCGCCGCCTTGTGGTTGTTGCCTTTGCCATCCATTGCCATGATTGGCCTCCTTGTCCATTCCCGATTGGACTATGCCGGCCGTCTAGAAGATGAGGTCGGTTTCGAGGTCGTCCAGTGGGATGGCCTCGCCGACGCTTTGGCGCATCCACCGGTTCCATGCGGTGATGAGCAGGCTGAGGGTGTCCTTCTGATTGAAGTCGCGTCCGGCGGCGCGGTCGAGCATCCAGCGCTGCGGGGAGTCGGGGTCGAGCGGATGCTCGCCGTCGAAGACGGGACGCCAGAAGGCATCGACGCGCGACGGGCTCGACCAGCGTTCCACGAGCATGATGGCGAGGGGCAGTTTGAGGCCCAGATGGTGGCGGGTCTTGGCGATGGCGGCCCATTCGCGGTATCGGACGATGTCGCCGTAGTTGGCGCAGATGGTGTCGATGAGGCGGGATGGGGCGGGCCAGCCCTTGCGGTGGACCATGCCGTCCATGCCGAAGTCCTCCCAGTTGATGTAGGCGCGGACGGCGCAGATGACGTTGTGCGCGTCCTTGAGGCCGGGGAACTCGTCGGTGACGAGCGGGTCGATGTACCTCTCGGCGAATCGGTCGCCGATGTCGAGGCGGCATGCGCGCAGCGTCCTGTCGTCGGCGTCGACGGTGCGCAGAAGCACCGGGACGGACTCCACCTCCTCGTCGACGGTGCGGGAGAGGCGGGCCAGCGTCTCCCGCCCGGCGAGGATGGAGCCATCGGCGGCAAGCTCCAGCATGCCTTTCCTGGAGTACGCGGGGCTCTTCGCCGTGAGCCCGATCTCGCGTCCGGCTCCTTTGGCGACGTGCCCGAGCATGCGGACCCGCCATGAGGTCATCTCGACCATGCCGTAGCGGCCGCCCTCCACCGGCCTGTCCTCGCCGTCGAACAGCAGTCGGGACGTCAATATCGTTTCCATGGGTCCTCCTTTTGTCGTTTCGGATTCCCCGCGCGCATGCGTCCTGACCGCCGGCCGGAAAATCTCCGATTCGGACGAGCAATGGAGGCAAAGGCCGTATGCACCGCCGTATGCACTTTCCGATTCGACAGGCAGAAGAGGCTTCAATGCCTACGGGCGGTAGGGCTAAAGCCTGATTCGCGGCATTGGCGTATGCAGCCGTATGCACCGTATGCACTTCCCCTTAAAGGAAAAGCCCTGAAAAAGCTCCAACTCCCAAAAGAGGTGCATAAAGTGCATACGGCTCTTCTGATGTTCGCTCGGCCCTACTCCCGCCTAGCTTCTTGCTTGAGTCGAAAAAGTGCATACGGACTGCATACGGCTGCATACGAAGTGCATACGGACGCATAAATGTGATGGAAGTGTGAAGACGGCTTGTCTTCTGTCTTTTCCGTCGCCGGAACCGGCCAGATTGCCCGACTGGAGATTTTCCGAAAAAGGACGGCCGAAAGCGTAAGGATTCCAGAGGGGCCTTCCGGCATGGTCATGGACGCATATCGTCCGGCATGGCAAGCAACTCGAATCTGACCGCGGCGCGCAACGCCCGCAACGACGAATTCTACACACGGCTCGAGGACGTGGAGGCCGAGCTCCTCCCCTGCGCCGGCGACTTCCGGGGACGGCGCGTCCTCTGCCCCTGCGACGGGCCGGAGAGCGCGTTCGTCCGCTTCTGCCTCGGACATTGGGACCGGCTCGGCATCACGCATCTGACCGCCAGCCAGTACAATCCGATGGGTCCCCTGTTCGGCTTCGGACGCCGCTGGGAATGGGACGGGCCGGACGACCGGCCGGAGCCCGTCGAGCTGGACGACGAGGGCAGCGTGCTCGGCGTCGAGGCCCGCCGCCTCATGGACCGGGCGGACATCGTCGTCACCAACCCGCCGTTCAGCATCCTCTCGTCCATCATCCCCAGGTTGGAGGAATGGGGCGGGCTCTTCTCCGTCATGGGGCCGCTCCCCCAGGCGAAGGCCGTGTCCATCGCGCCGTACTTCCTGTCCGGCCGCCTCTGGCTCGGACGCCGGAACGGCTCCATGGCGTTCGCCACGCCCGACGCCACCACGCCGAAGGAGTCGTGCGACGTCATGATCGACGGCGTGCGCCACCGCCGCTTCGGCAACATCGTCTGGTACACGAACCTGCCGTCCACACTTCCGCGCGAGCCCTTCCGGCCGGACGCGCCGGCCCCGGAGCCCCCGGAGTTCCTGGACGGCGCCCACATCCTCGAATGCGGGCAGGTGGCGGACGTGCCCGCGGACTGGGACGGCCCCGTCGCCGTCCCCCTGACGTTCCTGACCCGCTGGACGCCCGCCGACCCCGGCTGGCGGCTCGTCGACTTGCCGGGACAGCCGACCGTGGGCGGCCGGGCGCTGTTCGCCCGCGCCGTCATCGAACGCCGTTAATCGCGTCGCAGCTCCTCCATGACCGCGCCGGCCAGCTCGGCGCGGCCCGCGAGCACGGACAGCTTGCGGGCGTCCACCGTGTCCGGCTCGATGATCCGGTGGATCTGGACCGGCCTCTCCTGGCCCTGCCGGTCGACGCGGGCGTTCGCCTGCGTGTAATCCTCAAGACTCCAGGTGAGGCTCAGCCAGACGACGATGTGGCCGGAATGCTGGAGGTTCAGACCGAAGCGGCTGCTCAACGGATGCGTGGCCAGTATCGGCACGCGGTGCGCGTCCCACTCGGCGACGATGCCGGGCTCGTCGGTCGTATGCACCATGCCCTTGTACCGGGCCTTCAGGCGGGCCAGCTCGTCGCGGAACTGGTAGAAGACGAGGATCTGCTCGCCCTGCGACTCCTGGAGGATCCTGTCGAACTCGTCGAGCTTCGCGTCGTCCAGGCGCATGACGGGCGCGTCCACGCCCGGGTCCGGGTAGACGCATCCGGCGGTGAACTGCGTGAGCTTGTTGCACAGGACGCCGGCGTTCGACGCGGACACCTCCGCGCCGTCCAGCTCCATCCACTTGTCGCGGCGGAACGCGTCGTACGCGGTCCTCGTGTCGTCCGGCATGGCGACCATGTGGTCGATGACGGTGCGGCGCGGCAGGCCGGGCAGCTTGTCCCGGGCCAGCATGGTCAGGCAGAACGGGGCTATCGCGCCCATGATCCGTCCGTACGCCTCCGGACGCGGCAGCCATTCGTAGACGACGTCGCCGTTGTGGCGGCCGGGCACGAACCAGCGCTGGCGGTAGGAGGTCAGTGTGGGGCCCAACGCATGCCCGCCGTCCAGCAGGTAGCATTGCGCCCACAGGTCCATGAGGCCCTTGGCGGCGGGCGTGCCGGTGAGGCCCAGCACCCAGGAGACGGGCCTGCCGTGCCGGCTCCTGCCCGGCGCCGACGACAGGTTGCCGCGGCGTCGCTTCAGCAGGCGGAAGCGCTTGGCGGTGGGGCTCTTGTAGCCGGACAGCTCGTCCAGCACGATGCAGTCCCACGGCCAGACGTCGACGTGCGAGTCCAGCCAGCCGAGGTTCTCCTGGTTGATGATGGTCACGGTGGCGCCCGCCTCCAGCGCTTCGGTCCGCTTCCCCGGATCGGGCTTGGCGCCGCAAGCGACCGCGTAGTCCAGCCGGTGGGAGTCCGACCACTTGTCCAATTCGTCCGGCCAGGTGTTGACGGCGACCGTCTTGGGCGCCACGACGAGGAATCTGGACTCCGGGTGCATGGCATGCCAGATGTCCATGATGGCGATGGTCGTCAGCGTCTTGCCCAGGCCCATGTCCAGGAACAGTCCGCAGCCGCCGTAATCACGGAACGACGCGAGGGCGAATCGGACGGCGCTCTCCTGATAGTCGTGGAGCCTCATCGGGCCTCCCCGCGATCGGCGAAGAAGCCGGCCTTGGGGCTGCGGACGACCAATGTCCATCCGACCCATTCGCCCCTCGTCGTGCGGGCCGTGCAGTTGTGGTCCGCGTCGGCCATGCCGTTCGGGCCGATCCTTGGATCCACGATCTGGCCGTTTCCGCCGGCCGCGCAGGTCGGCGTCCCCTTTTCAAGTCCGCACCTTTCCGACAGGACGGTGACTGGAGACTCCGGTCTGGCCGCGGAATTCCCCACGAAGTCCCCGTCGCACAGTGCGACGGGGGACGCCACGATGACGGCGACGATGGGCAGGAAGGAGAGGTGGCCGCGGCCGGCCGGCGGGATGATGGGGATTATGGCCAGGCATGCAATGCCCGCGCAGACGGCGCCGCCCCGGTCGACATGGGAGTAATACGACCTCCACGAGGCCAGATACTTCGAAAGATCCATCATGCCCTGGCTTATGCGTCGGGCTTTGGTAGAATGGGCCTCGGCCGGGCAATGCATTCACGGCCGAGGCCCCATGCCGGCGTTCACTCACACGGACCGGCATGGGGCCTTTTGCTTTTTGCGGTCACAGCGCCGCCTCGTACGAGACGCGCTCGCCGCCGGCGACGCCGGTGCGGGCGGCGACGCGCAGGCCGCGGGGCGTGTAGCCGTTGACGCGGCACCAGTTCATGGCCGCGCCGATGGCCCTGTCCTCGTCGGCCACATGGCCGGTGGCGCATGGCGTGCCGAGCACGGTGAGGGTCCAGTAGCGGCCCTTCGGATCGGGCATGGTGATAAGTCTCAGCATTGGTCTCCTTCTACGATGTTCCCTTCGGCGTCGAACCGGAACTCGCCCTCCACGGGCAGGCCCTGGGCCAGACGCGACTGCATGGCGTGGTAGGCGGCGTCCAGCGTGGACGCCCTGTCGGGATGGTCGCCGAGGATTCCCAGGAACGCGGCCAGCATGGACGCGTACTCCTCGCCGGTGGCCTTGTCGACGCCAAGGCAGGCGTCAAGACGCTCCATGTCGTCGGTGGCGGCGCGGACCCTGCCGGCGGCGGCCGCCGCGGCCGGATCGGCGTAGGGGCGCGACGCGTACCAGCCGGACAATTCGGCCAGCCATGCGGCGCGCGTGGCCGCGGCCCCGTCGTCCGCGCCGGCCATGTGGACGGCGCGGACGACGAGGATGTCGCCGTACGTGGCGACGGCCAGCAGCAGGCCGGCCAGGACGCCCTGCGCGGCGCCGCCCCACCATAGGGCCGCGACGACGCCGATGGACGCTCCGGCAAGCGTGACGGCGACGACGATGGCCGCGCCGACCTTAAGTCCCGTGATTCTTCCCATGTCCGTACCTATGCGTCCGGGCCGTTCCGGGCATAGGACGCATGCCGGATGATGGCGCCGGGCGTCAACGCGGCCACGCGCCGGGGACTTCTTCACTCCGGCGGAGCCGGCGACGCGAAGGACGGAGAGCGGTTTCTCAATTCTCTAGACCGCCATGACCCGTCCTGCGCGCGGCGCCTTTTTCTTTTCGACGGAAGGAGTTCTGGACATCTTGGCCGACAACGTGAACCATCCGGCCCACTACGAGGCGGGCCCGTTTGAGTGCGTGGAGCTGACACGCCTGTATCCGTTCATGGGCGGCAATGCCATCAAATACGTCTACAGGCACCGGCTGAAGGGCCGGGAGGTCGAGGATCTGAGGAAGGCCCTGTGGTATCTGGACCATGCGGAGCCGGACGAGCTGCGCCCGTCGTACACCCGCCGCGACGTCCAGGCCTTCGGCGCCGTCACCCCGCTGCTGATGTCCTCCATGGAGGTGGAGCCCGGATGCGAGACGAAGGTGGCGGGCATGGTGTCCGACGGACTAATGGACCTGGCGCTCCCGGACAACGGGGCCACCCATCTGCTCCGCGTGCTGGAGCGCGCCGACTGGCAGGGCATGGCCCCGTTCTGGAAGGGCATGTGGGAGCTGGCCCGCGGGCACGACTCGGGGCTGACCCGCGCGAGACGCGCCGTGGAACGTCGCATCGCCCTGCTGGAATCGGAGCCTTCGGACGACGAGCTGCGTCTGCTCGACGGCTGGAGCGTGCCTCCGGCCGCCATGTGGAGGCTGAAGGCGAGGGGCATGGAGCTGTGAGAAGGACGAGTTGCAGAACCGTCCGCCTGCGCTACGAGCCGATCCGGCCCGTCGGCATCGGATGGAGCTTCCGCCTGCGCGTCGAACGGCTCGCGCCGGACGGTGAGTGGGAGCCCGTGCTGACGCGCGACTACCTTGTGCGGACGAACGATGTGATGGGCGATCCGGGCAGGCTGACCGCGTTCGAGGAGCGCACGGCCCGTGAGGCCGGTTACAGGCGCGCCGACCTGGCTATTGTGGACTCGCCCGTGTTCGCATAGGAGCGGATCATGGAGCCCGTGGAACTGGAGCCGCGCCCCGACGACGGGAGCGGCGGATGCCGTGCGGCGATCGCGCTGACGGTCGCCGCGGCCTGCCTGCCCCTCATGCTGGGCGTGTTCGCGCCCGCGCTGAGGGTGGGCGCGCTGGCCGGCGCCGCCGTCCTGCTGCTGGGAGCCGCGTGCCTCGTGGCCGTGCTGAGGTCTAGCCCCACGGAGCGCGTCCGCGAGCGGAACCGTGAGCGTGTGGCCCTGCGCTTCGGCGTCCGGTCCGACGTCTGGGACGGCTTCTCGGACGGCATGTTCGCCACGGACCGCGACGGCATCACCCTCGTCGTGCAGAATCTGCGGGCGTGGACGGTGGACATCCTGGGCTAGGGCGGAACGACGAAGAACCCCCGCCTCCAATCCGTTTCCGGATTCGGAGGCGGGGGTTCTTGTCTTCGAGCGCCTGACGGGAATCGAACCCGCGTCCCCGCCTTGGGAAGGCGGTATGCGCACCATCGCACCGCAGGCGCATTGCGGCCGGAGCCGTCCGGCTCCATGGCCCTTCACGGCATTCAGACCTCGATGCCGTAGTCCTCGAACAACTGGTCGTCGTTCAGCATGTCGACAACCTCCTTTCCTTGATGTTTTCGAAGTGGTCGGCGTTTCCGCGGGCGTGGACGCCGGTACTCCACGTTGGCACCCGCCCGTATTGGATGGGCGCGGCCCGCTTGCCAAGGCGGCCGGAGCGGGTATGGTCCCAAGGCTCTCGGCCGCCTTTTTCGTTCACACCGGGTGCATGCGTCCCGGAGGCTAGAACAGCGCGCCCAACGGCCGGTTCCAGTCGGGCGCGGGCCGTCCGGCGTCGAGCGCCCTGATGGCGGCGGCGCCGTCGTCGGAGGGCGTGAAGCCCCGGGCGCCGTCGCCGTCGAGCCATCCGTGCGCCGCCATGCGTTCGGCAAGCAGGCGGTTGGCGCAGTTGCGCGGCCACCACAGCACCCGGTCGGGCGCGGCCATGAGGCGGCGCAGCAGGCTTTCCTCGTCGAGGATGCGGTCGGGCGGCGTGTACGGCACGGCGTCGAACGGGTGACGTATCGGCTTGCGTGGATCCTTCGGCAGGTCGGCTTCGAACAGGCGCGGCCTCACTTGCGTTCCTTCCGCCATCGGCGGTCCTCCCTGACGAATCTCGGCACGAACAGGAGCGGCCATCCGGCCAGGGCGATGAGCCCCGCCCACCAGACGTGCTCGTGTCCGCCCATGATGAACACGACAAGCACAAGCGCGCCGACCATGCCGGACAGGATGAGGGTGGCCGTGCGCACGGCGTGGCCGTCCACGACGATCCATCCGCTCATCGGAGCACGGACCGCCGCGTCGTGGGCGGCTTTGTCGAAGGCGATGCGACGGCCATCCGGAGGACGGCCGTCGGCCGGTGCTCGGGCCTCGACGTCGGCGATGCTTGTAGGTTCCATGGAAGACTCCTTCCTTTCCGAAGGAATTCCCTATGCGCGCAGGTCAGTCATGGAAATCCACAAACCAGATCCTTTCGTCCCCCGCGCAATCGGCGAGCGGGTCGGTCGGCTCGACCTCGCGGTCTCCGTTGTGGATGGACACGGCGATGCCGCCGAGCAACGCCACGACGGCGGGGTACGCCTCGGCGCAGGCGCGGAGCCCGTCCACGGTCAGACCCTGCAGGCTGGCCGTCTCGCCACTCCAACGGCCGCCAAGCTCGTACCAGTCGTAGAAGGCATCCTCCGGCATGGTGGACACCTCATTGCCGTCCTCGTCAAGCTCGGCGCCCGTGTAGAGGGCGAAGCGCCCGAGCAGCGCGTCCTCGTCGGAACCGTCGACGTCGGGGCGGCGTGACGCCCATTCGCGGGCCCTTTCGAGGATGTCCTCGCGAAGTTCCACGACGTACGGCTCGACATCCGCGTTCTCGTCCCAGCGGACCAGCACGTCGTCGACCTCCGATTCCGTCTCCGGTCCGATGACCATTCCAAGAAAATGCATGGCGGGCTCCTTTCCCCTTGATGTTATCCTCCGCCGCCCATGCGTCCCGGAAGCGGCCGGTTTGGTTGGGCGGGCGGCCGCCGTCGACGCCGATTCCGGCCGGGAGGCGCCTCCGGCGGCGGAAATCCGTATGCACTTGCGTATGCACTTTCGGTCCTCGCGGGCCGAAGAGGCTTCAATGCCTACAGGCAGTAAGGCTGAGGCCTGATTCAGACCGAGGTCGTATGCGGCCGTATGCACCGTATGCAGTTCCCTTAAAAGGAAAAAGGCCGAAAAGACTCCAACTCCCAAAAGAGGTGCATAAAGTGCATACGGCTCCCTGCATGCGCTCTCAGCCCTACTCTTCATTGGCTTCTTGCTCGCGGGCAAAAAGTGCATACGGACTGCATACGGCTGCATACGAAGTGCATACGGACCGGATAATGTGAAGAAAACGTGAAGACGCCTCCCTCACCGCTTGTCTTAAGGAGAACGGAGGGTCCCCGCCTTTCCTGCCCGTTCCTTCGGGTTTGGTTGGGTTGGCGGCCGCCCGACGCATGGGGATGGGAAACGGACCATACCGTCGAAATCGGAGGAAACATGTACAGCGAACTGGTCTACGATTACGAATGCCGCACGGTCACGCCGGATGAGGCGGCGGCCATGCTGGGCGGCGCGCCGAAGGATAATCCGCATGACGCGGACGACGCCTGCCCCGCCTGGGAGCCCCTCCGCGTCATCTTCGACCACAAGGGCCGCCTGCTGCTCGGCACCGACGAGCTGGCGCACATCGTCGGCGCGGGCCGGCCGATGGACGCGGCCATCTACCACGAACCCGCGCGGCCGGAGGACAAGGCCCCCGAGAGGGCCAAGGCGGCCGCGCCGCGAAAGCCGTCGCCGAACAGGGGAAACCATCATGACAACCGCCAGGCCGGCAAGCCCGACGATCCGTCGAAGCCGCTCCGCTGGCGCGTCGTCGAACTGCTCCGCCGCGACTACGCGGACAAGGCGCCGAACGCCGTGAACTGGGCCGGCGTGGCCGTCAGGCTCACAGGCGACGGCGCGGGGTATGACGAGGTCAGGGCTATGCTCGCGGGCATGGACGTGGGCGCCGAATACGACCTTTACCGTCTTGCCCTGCGCGTCCAGCGCAGCGGCCTGCCGATCTCCGGCGTGGCCGCCGCCGTGACCATGCACCGCCAGGCGGAGCATGCGTCCCTGGAGCGGGTCGTCGGCTTCTGGTCGGAGCTGGCGGACAGGAAGTCGGCCCTGCGCGCCCGTGTGGCCAACGTGCCGAAGGACCGTCTGGAGCAGGCCATCGACGCCCTCTGGAAGGAATATCGGGCATAGCCTAGGGCATGCCATTCAATCCCTGGGCGGAAAGCCGCAATGCCGGCGCGAAGCGCCGGAAGAACGAAATGGAGGCGTCCAAGACGGGCGCCTCCCCCTCTCCCGAGACGCCAAAGCCGGCCTCTGCGCCCCGGGCCGACGATTGGGACGATTGGAGCGATCCGCAGGCCGCCGACGGCGATTCCACCGCGACGGACGATGACGGCCGGAGCGACGACTCCGCCAAACCGGAGACGTCCGCCAAACCCTCGGGCGATGACGGCTGGGACGGTTGGGGCGATTCCGTGGATGAGGGCTCCGCCGGACCCGAAGCCCCTTCGACCAATGACGCATCCAAGCCCGCGGCCGACGACGGCTGGGGCGGCTGGGGCGATGATTCCACCGAAGCCGACGACGCCAAGCCTTCGTCCGACGATGGCGGGAACGACGAAACGCCCAGCTCCGACGACGACGCCAAGCCCCAGGCCGATGACGGCTGGAGTGATTGGGACGACTCCGCGGACGAAGGCCCCACCGAGCCCGAGACCCCTTCAGCCGATGACGCCTCCAAGCCCGCGGCCGACGACGGCTGGGGCGGCTGGGGCGATGATTCCACCGGAACCGACGACGCCAAGCCTTCGGCCGATGACGGCTGGGGCGATTGGAGCGATTCCGTGGATGAGGGCTCCACCGGACCCGAGACCCCTTTAGCCGATGACGGCTGGGACGACGATTCCAAGCCTTCGTCCGATGACGATGGGAACGACGGGATATCCGGCTCCGACGCCCATACCAAGCCCCAGGCCGACGACGGCTGGGGCGGCTGGGGCGACGATGGAACGGATGAGGCCACGGCCGACGATGATTCCGCCGACATGGAGGCCTCCGCACCCGACGACGGCTGGGATGGCTGGGGTGATTCCAAGGCCGGGGACAAGACGGCTCCAGCCGCGGCGAAGTCCCCCTCCGGTGGATTCCATTCCGACTGGCGCGACAGAATAGGCGACGACGACGCCGGCGAAGGCGTCTTCGACTGGGACGACGAACCGGGCGGAAATCAGGAATCGGAGGCCGCCGACAAGGCCGCGTCCGACGATGGGGAGTCGGATGGAACGGACGACCGGTCCGATGACGACGACTCCAAGGACGACGCCGGCGGCTGGGACGACTGGGACTCCAAGGAGCCGGAGACGGATAGGAAGGCCGACTGGCCCGATGACGACGACTCCAAGGACGACGCCGCCGGCGGGGATCCTCCGGTCTCCGACTGGGAGCGGGACGGCGAGAGGGACGCGGCCCGTCCCCTGCCGCTCAAGCCCATCCTGATCGCCGTGGGCGCGGCCGTCCTCGTCACGGCCTGTGTGTTCGGGATACTGCAGTACCGGCGCGTGGAGGCCCATAAGGCGGCCGTGGAGGCCCATACGGCCGCCTGCAGGACGTTGGAATCGGACTCGGCCGAATACCGGCGTCTAAGGCGCGAACTGGCCGATCTGAAGGTCAAGGCGGACGAGCCCAAGACGCCCGACTGCTCCCAGTCCACCACCGACGCGATAAGGAAGGCCGACAAGGCGCTTGGAGTCAAGGCCCTGACGAAGCGGCTGGCGGACGCCACCACCGCCGCCTGGAGGCGCGACGGCAAGGCCGCCATCGACAAGGCCGTGGCCGCCACCCCCGACGCCTCCAAGTCCACGCTGGACGCGCTGAAGGCCCTCGCGGACCGCACGCCGAAGGACGCCAGGGACCGCAAGGCGCTGGACGCCGAATTGAAGTCCCTGTCCGACAAGGCCGCCGCCGAGCAGAGAAAGGCCGACGAAAGAAAGGCCGCGGAGAAAGCCAAGGCCGACAAGGAGGCCGCGGACAAGGCCGCCGCCGAGAAGGCCAAGGCCGACGAGGAGGCCCGCAAGGCCGCCGAGGAGCAGGCACGCCGGCAGGCGGAGGCCCAGGCGCAGTCCCAACAGCGGACCCAACGCCAATACACGCCGTCCTACACACCCCAACGCACCTACACGCCCCAACAGCAGACCCAACGCCAGCAGACCCCGACGCCCTCACCCACCCCGACTCCGGCTCCCGCGCAGAACCAGGGCAACACCGGCGCGGAGATGTAGTCCCGGCGCATAGCCTCCCCGAAACGGACAAGGAGGCCAATCATGGCGCAGGACAGGAACGGGAACAACCACAAGGCGGCGGGCCGCCCCGACGGCGGCCAATTCGACCGCAAGGCCGGACAGGGCGCGGACGACGACCTCGCCGCCGGCGACGGCCGACCGTCGACGCCCACAGCCGACGAGCTAAGCCGGGTGGCCGACGCCATCGGCACGGACGCGGACGCGCTCATGCTTCAGCTGCCCGACGGCACCGTGGCCGGCTGCTACCGCACCGACGGGCCGATCAAAGGGCCGCTGCCGGACGGCTGGCATGTCTACGACACCATGGAGTCCGACGAGGGATGGGACGAGGACGAGGACGATTGGGCCGACCTTGCCACGCCGACCATCACCATCGACAACCAGCCGGTCGCCCATATCGTCAACCAAGGGCCGAAACTGGTCACGCGGCACGACCTGTCCGGAGTGGACTGCGGGTTCGACGAGGATCACTGGTGGATGGATGGCCACACGCTCGGCGGCGATCTGGAGCTGGTCCGCAACGAGTCCGAATGGCGCGGCTCCATCGCCGCGGACTGCGGGCTCGACCCGGACGATCTGGACGACCCGGACGTCTTCAACGAGGCGGCCGTCGACTATCTGATGGCCGACTCGTTGAAGGCGGCGAACGGAGCCGCCTACTCCCCCGGCGTGTCCTCCCAACTGCTGCGCATGTCCCAACGGCTCTACGTCAAGGACATGGACCGCGACTTCCATGTCCCCATGCCCGCGGACCACGGCGGTCTCGAACGTCTGACCGGAGGCAGGGGCCTGGACGATCCGGAGATCCGCGAGGCGGCCGAGTGCGGCGGCTTCAGGCCGGGCGACCGGTATGTCATGTTCAACGCGGACGGCGATCTGGTCGGACTCAACGACGAGCAGGCACGGCAGGCCGCATGGACGAGCCGCCGCGCCATCCTCCAGGCCGCCCGCCATGACGCCACGCCAGGGGATGCGCGCATATTGCATGAAAGCCTGCGCACCGACCGCGACTGGACCGCCTGGGACAATTGGGAGGACCCCGAAGAACGCGAAAGCCTGCACTAGGGCACACGGAAAGGCCCCGGAGGCGTCCCTCCGGGGCCTTTCCGCGTCTTATCGGGGCCTCATGCCTCGTCGAACGAGTCCAGCACGTCCTTGACAATGCCATACGCCTTGGCGACCGTGGCCCTGGCATCCTTGACGGCCTTGTCGGCACGCGCCTCGCGCTCGGTCATGGCCTTGTCATGGGCGGCCAGCTCCCCATGCAGCGCCTTGCGCGTGCGCTCCGCCTCCGCATGGGCCTCGTCCATGGCCTTCGCCGCCTTGGCCCGGACCTCCTCCGCGGACCTTTCCGCGTCGGCGCGGATGCGCTCCGCCTCCGCTTTGGCATCCTCCACGGCCTTCGCCGCGTCCGCCCTCATGGAGTCGGCCTCCCCGGCCGCGTCGGCGCGGATGCGGTCCGCCTGGGCGCGGGCCGCCTTGACGAGGTTCTCGCCCGCCTCGCCGACCGTGCGCCATGGATTCTCCAACTGGCCGCGGTATCCGTCGCGCTCGCGCTCGACGGCCCTCCGGCGCTCCTCGGCCGCGCCTAGACGGCGCTGCAGGTCCTCGACCAGCGCGCGGATGTTCTCGCATACCGTGGACAGGGCCGCGTTGTCCCGCTCCAGATCGGCGTTCCGCTTGTCGGCGGCGGCCAGCGCCTGGTCCACGTCCTCGCGGCGGTAGCCGTTCAGCGCCGGTCTTAGCGTGCGGTGCGGCGCGGGCCTCGCGACCTCGCGCGCCTGACGCTCCAGATCCCCGCCGGTGATGTCCATGGCGATCGTCTCATCTTCCAATGCTTCCTCCATTCTTGATATCCTCCCCACGGCTAAAGCCGGGGGATTCCCTTCACCAGCCGGACTCCAAGAGGACTTCCGATCGGCGTTGAGGGGGTTGACGCTTCATCGGGCCGCCAACGCGGCTCCTCCACGTCCTAGGCGGTGCCCCCGCCCGTTTTCACCAAAGCGCGGCCCAATATGTTCATGGCCGCGTTGACGTCCGCGTTCGCCTCATACCCGCATTCGACGCAATGGAAGACCGCTTGGCTATCATGGTTCTCCGATGCGACGTGACCGCACTGATGGCAGGTCCGGCTGGGTATAGGCGGCGGGACGACGACAAGACGTCCGCCGTTGGCGTCCATCTTGTCCTTGAGCCGCCCATATAGACGGCTCCAATTGTTGCTTAGAATCGACCGGTTGAGCCCGGCCTTGGCCTTCGCGCCGTTATGGAGGTATTGGCCCGGCTTGTTCGGATCGAGTTTCGGCTTCGGGCGCCTTGTCATGGCCTGGACGTCAAGGTCCTCCATGGCGACGAGAATGTTCTCCCAGGCAAGCCTTGTCGTGGTCTTCTCGATCCAGTCGTTCCTACGGCGGACGATGCGGCCCTGCAAGGCGGTGAAGTCGGGCCTCCCTGTCCGAGAGCAATTCAGACACGTCTGGGCCTCCCAGGGGCTCCTTGACCCAGTCGATGATGTCACCGGCCTCGTTTTTGACAGGTATGCTGCGCGTCCTCTGCTCGCGCCGCTGGTTGAATCTGGTGCGCCATCCATCGCACAGCCATACCATGATGCGTTCAGGGTTCCTGGTCCAACAGGGATTGCCGCAGTGGTCCACGCCGAGGAAGACGCTCGCGCCGGCGTGTTTGACGCCGTCGATGCGGACCTTCTGACTCATCGTGGACCACCTCCTTTCACTTAGGCTTTATGCGTCTTAAGCCGACTAAAGTACGAAGTCGTCGCCGAAGGACAGGTCCTCCTCGATGGCCTCCTCGGCGGGCTCGTCCACCGCGCCGACCACATCCGGCCTGACTGGCATGTGGTCGGACAGGTCGATGGGCTCGGCGGCCGGAATTCCCTTCGCGTTGGCGACCAGATCGTCGCCCATGCCGCTCCACCAGCACTGCACCATGTCGAGGCCGCCGCCCATCGGCTCGTACAGGCCGCGGCCCTTCGGCATGGAGCCGGCCTGGCGGAGCATCCTGTTGGCCTCCCTGACGTGCGCGGTGCTGATGTTGCCGGCCGTCTCGCCGTTGCCGAGGAACACGCGGCCGAGCATCTCCTTGCAGGTGGAGGCGGCGGGCAGCGCGTCCAACGAGCCGGCCTTCAGCTGCTGGGCTCCCAGTAGGACGGCGATGCCGGCCGAACGGGCCTGGGTCAGCAGATGGCTGAGCCTCAGGCCGATGTTGTGGCGCAGGCCGTTGCGCCATTTGAGCATGATGTTCGCGTTCTCCAGCTCCGGATCGTCGTTCGGGTTCGGCAGCGGCCTCTCGTCCTCGCCCAGCAGGCTGTTCGTCTCGTCGATGAACAGCAGGAGCGGCTTGGGCCGTACGTCGTCGGGCAGGGTGGTGAAGTCGCCGCCGCCGTTCTCCTTGATGAGCCGGGCGCGGCGCTTCATCTCGCCCTCCGCCCACTGGAGGAGCGCGTAGCAGCCCTCCAGCGAGTCCTCGAACGCGATGAGCCTGTCGCGGATGGGCCTGAAGTCGTTCGCGCCCTTGCTCGGGTCGGTGACGGCGACCTGCCAGCCGAGCCTGAGCATGGCGAGCGCGCAGGTGACGGACACGGAGCTTTTGCCGGAGCCGGTCGTGCCGGACGCCAGGAGATGCGGCGTCTTCGACACGTCCCATATGGCGGGCGAGCCGTCGTCCTTGAGTCCGAACGGCACGCGGCGCGGATGCGACGGGTCCAATTGGCTCCAGTCGGAGAGGAGCCTGTCGGGCAGCGGGTCGCGTTCGGCGAGCAGCAGGCCGAAGCGGCCGGGCGCGTCCACGTCGAACGGCTTCATGTAGCCGTAGCCGGCGGCGTCCATGAACGTGGACGTGGCCGCGTCGGCCTTGTCCATGGACAGGCCGGCGGGGAGGGTAAACACGGCGCGGACCATGCCGTTGGGGCCGGGGCCCAGCTCGGCGGTCTCCATGGAGCGGCCGTCGCGGGAGACGGCGCCCGCCTGCGCCCAGCATTGGGAGAGCCGCAGGGTCATGGCCTTGCCGTACAGGCGGCCGGACCGCCAGTCGGAGACGTCCGGCGGTATCCTGTCGCCGGCCCACAGGACCACGTGGCTGTCGTCGATCCACTCCCAGAGCGCCACGTCGGCGCCCGCCAACGCCCTCACATGGTTCTCGCCCTTGCGGGCGTCCGCGGCCGTGACGCCGCCGAACAGCTCCACGTCGACGCGCCAGAGCGTGCCGCATCCGTCCTTGAGGCATTGGCGCGGGTCGGACACGAACGCGGGCCTCTTCAATGTATTGGCGAAGGCGCGGGAGACGAGCACGCGGGCGAGGAGGCGTTCGGCGGGGCCGCAGCCGTCCAGGTCGCGCAGGGCGTCGGGCATGGACATGTTGCCGGCGCGGCCGGCATGCACGTAGTCGAGGATGCGCCGCGACCAGCCGTTGCCGCTGCGCGTGGGGAGGATGTCGGCGACGAGGCTGTCGCCGAACACGGGCCGGAAGTCGGCCTTCATCCATGCGGTCACGTCGGAGCCGTCCCCGCCCAGCGTCATGGGCAGGCGGGTCAGGGACCAGCCGCGTTCGGCCCGGTAGGTCGTCTCGTCCGTGTAGCGGAGGGTGACGGGCGGGCTGAGCTTGAACGCGGACGCGGCGGTCGACCATTTCGCCTTCTCGCTTTTGGTGCGCTGCAGGACCTCCATGTAGGCGGCCATGGAGTGGTCGTCGCGCGGCGTCTGGGCCTTGGGCCAGCGCAGCCGCGCGCACGCCTTCTCGTCGAACTCCATGGTCCGCCAGTCGTCGTCGACGGCGATCCAGCCGTGGCCGGACGGGTCGACGAGGACGACAAGGCCGGCGGCGCCCATCCAGTCGCCGAACTTCGGGTCGGCGGAGCCCTTCAGCCAGTCGCCGTCGATGTTGGACCAGTCGGCGTTGGTGCCGTTCAGGTCGAAGGAACGGCAGGAGACGTGGCCGTCGCGCATGGCGGCGGCCTTGAGCCCGGACACCTTGCCCGGGGTGGCGCTGTAGCAGGCGCCGACGCGGACCTCATCGATGATCATGCGGGCGGCCAGTCCGGTCTCGTCGTCCATGAGCGCCCCCAGGTCGGGCATGTCGGTGGTGGCGACGGCGACGGCGACGCGGCGCTCGTCCATGCCGTCCAGCGCGAAGCCGACGTCGAGCCCGTCGGCCTGGGCCTGCGGGGCGAAGGCGAGCGCGGTGGCCTGCGTGGCCCATTCGCGCGCGCCGGACGGCGTGGTCATGGTGAACAGCCATTCGCCGTTGGCGCCCTTCTTGGTGTCCATGACGGAGCCGGGACGGCCCTTGGTGACGGCCTTGTCCATGCCCTCGGCCCATTTCCAGACGAGTCCGGCGGCCTGGTAGTCCAGATCGGCCTGCCGTCTGGCGGCCTTGTGGGCGCGGCGCATGGGGATGGCGGACATGAGGAGCGCGGGCGCGAACGCCAGCGGGACGAGGCCGGTGAGGGCGGCTGCGATGACGCCGACGGGGATGGCCGGAAGCATGCATCTGAGGATGGCAGGGGCCTGCCTCCTGGCCCATTTGGTCCGCCTCTGCCGGATGCCGCGGTCGCGGCCCTCGGCGGTGAGGGTCCTGTCGCGCCGTTCGGCCCAGAACGCCTGGAGCCAGACGTAGGCGCCGAGGAATTGGAGGATGCCGGTCCAGCCGCGCACGGGCAGGCAGGAGAGGCATGCGAGGCCGGCGGACACGGCGGCGTCGGCCGACGTGGGCAGCAGGACGTTCGGGTCGGACAGCCAGTTTCTGGCCTTCCTGTAGGACGCGTCGCCCTTCAGGTCGGTGGGCCGGGCGCGCCCCCACGGGTCCTTCGCATCGTATTCGACGCCGCGGGCGGCCAGGCGGGCGATCAGGCAGCAGACCGGCAGGGCCATGGCCCCCGGGCATCCGAACGCGGTGGCGATGACGGCGATGGGCCATGCCACCGCGCGGATAAGCCCCTGCATCGGCGTGGGCGGCGTCTTCGATTTCGATCCCTTGTAGGTTCCCTTGGCCATGCGGGGAGGCTATGCGCCGGGCATAGCCGGATGGCATCCAAACACCCACCAGGGAAAGGAGAACCCGATCATGGTCATGGATGCGAAAGGCAACAGCCACAAGGCGGCCGGAAGGCCCGACGGAGGACAGTTCGACGCGAAGGCCGGACAGGGCTCGGACGACGATCTGGATTTCGGCGCCATCGACTCGCGCGTGGCGGACGTCATGCCGGATCTGACGGAGGATGAGCGCAGACGCGCCATCCTTGCCATTCTGGGACGCGAGGAGGCCGAACCGGAGACGATGGTCGACGAGGACGGCGTCAAGAGGCCGCCGACGCCGCCCGTACCGCCGGCCGTCTCCCCCTCCGCGCCGGGAGGCGACGACGACACCAAGGCGTACTCCGCCGATGAGACGCGCGACCTGCTCTCCCGTGCCGCCGGAATCGAGATAGGCCCCGACGGCGTGCGGCTGACCGACGAGGACGGCGGGACGCTGCTCGACGAGGCGGACGGACGGCATCTGGACTACCGCACGGCGAGGCGCGATCCCGCCATGAGGCGGGCCGTGAGGGCCGTCTACCGCGGCGACCTGTCCGGCATGCCGGCCGCCCAACGCAGGTCGGCGATGCGCCAGGCGTGGCGCCTGTCCGGCCCGTACGACCGCCGCCGCGCCATCGACACGAGCCCGAACCGCCGGTACATCCCGTCCGGCTCCATCGCCCGCAGCCTCAAAAGGCGGCGCGACAGGGAGGGCGCGGCCCGTCTGCTCTGCGACCTGTACTACGAGGACGCGGGCGCCGCCGGAAACGTCATCCGCGCCGGATACCCGGACGACAAGAGGTCCGCGTTCGTCTTCATGAACCGGACGAAGGTCCAGCGCTACGACAAGGACGTGTTCGACAAGAAGAAGGACAAGGACGGCAATCCGGTGCTTCTGCACAGGAAGGGCGACGCCATCGTCGGCGACTACGTGTCCGCCCGCACGGGCAGGCCGGTCCACGGCCCGCTGCCGAATCCGAAGGGCGCGGCGGCCCGCTCCTACCTGTCGATGATCTGGAAGCCGACCAACGGCGTCCCGTCCGAACAGGACGTCAGGGACGTGTGCGACGTGTTCCGCGCGTGCGACGACGACCCGGAGACGCAGGCGCGGATGATGTGGGACATGTGCTACGGCACCGGCGCGGCCACGAACCCGGACGGCGACGTGGAGTTCGCCAAGAGGATCCTTGGCGGCCGCAAGGCCCATAAGCGCGGCGTCGGACTGCTCAACCGGTTCAGCGCCGGCAAGGGGCAGGGCAACGCCGCCCGCATGGTCGCCTACCAGAAGCCGATGACCACGGAGGCGGCCCGCATCTTCCTCGGGATGGAGCCGGGAGACGGACGCCGCGCCAACACCGGCTACACCCGCCGCAAGCGCGGCAAGGACGGACGGATGCATGACGTCAGGCCGGCGCGTCTGACGGAGATGCGCAACTTCATCCACTCCGTCTACGAGATCTGACCAAGGAAAAGCGGAAGGCCGCCCCGCGACCCCAGGCCGGACCCACCATCGTGGTCCTGTATCCGGCTTGGGGCCGCGGGGCGGCCTTCCTTGCGTCTCCGGGGAGGGTCAGTCCTCCTCGGTCCAGTCCTCCTCATAGCGCCACTGGCGGCTGACCACCTCGTAGCCCTCGTCGAGGACCGGGCCGTCGGCGCCCTCATGGGCGACGCCGTCCAGCTCGGCCAGATTGAGCGCAAGCGCCTCGGTGTCAAGCCAGGAGGCGTTGTCCTCGTCGTCCTCCCAGGAGACGTAACGGCCGTCAAGGTCGTCGTCCCACAGGTATGCCTGATCGGCGATGCGGCGGATCGCGTACTCGATGTTGCTGTCTGCCATTGTTTCCTGCGTTTCCTTTCGCGTGAAACGGTCCCCGTCCGTCGCCGGACGGGGTTTGGTCCTTGTGTCTATGCGGGCCCCATGCGTCCTCTACCGGATGAGGTCCCTTGCGGCGATGAGGGCGCGCGCGGCGGCGCGTCCGGCCCGTCCGATGCGGTCGGCGGGGGTTCCGTCCGCGGACATGAGCCTGCCGATGGCCTCGTCGGCGTCGCGTGCGAGCGGCGAGTCGAGCCAGCGGAGCAGGGCGTCCGTGTCCGGGCGTCCGTCCGCCAGTCCCGCCACGTCGGGCGTGTTCGCGCCCCATGCGGCGCGGCTGGCGGTCCATCCGGCGCGGATGAGCGCAAGCAGTGTGGCATCCGGGTCGTCGGGGCCGATGGCGTAGGCTTCGGCCGCCATGATGGTGAGCCGGGTGAAGCCGTAGCCCGCCGAGTTGACGGCGCCTTCCGAGAGCACGCTCGGGTCGTACGCCTTGCCGCGCGCCATGCGGCGCGTCGGGGCCTTCGCCTCCGGCTTGGCCTCGGCCTGTGGCGCGGGCTTGGCCTCCCTCTCCGGCTTGTCCCCCATGCCCCAGCGGGCGGCGGCCTCCCTGCCCTCGGGCGTGTCCCATGGGTCGGGACCCTTGGTCCACGGCCCGGGCGGCGGCAACGTCGCCTTTTTCGGCTTCGGGGCCGTGTCCAGCATGTCAAGCAGATCCATGTCATCCTCCTTGTCCTTGCCCTGTCCGCATGCGTCCGGAAGCATGCCGGCGAGCGGATCGCCGGCCGGGCGTCCGTCCGCGACGTGCAGACGCGGGTCGGTCGGGTCGATGCCGCGTGCGGCGGCGCGGCGGGCCTTATCGCCTCTCGCGGGCGACGCCAGCGGGCAGGCGCGGGCCAATGGACACCATGGGCACAGGTAGGACGGCGTCATGGCGTAGGAGCCGGCGTCCGCGTCGCGGCGCATGCCGTCCCAGCGGGAGCGCATCAGCGTCCCGGTGGCCTCCATGGCGTCGTCGGACAGGTCGGCCATGTGATGGACGCGATGCTCGACGTACACGTCGCGGGCGTCCGCGACCTGGATGCCCTGCGTGTCCAGCAGGGCCTTGTAGACGCGCAGCTGGTTCTGATGGCTCTCCGCCTTCGGGGAGCCCAATTCCGGCAGTTTCCCCGTCTTCCAGTCGACGACGCGGCCGCTTTCGTCGCGGTAGTCGACGCTTCCGGTCATGGGTATGCCCCACACCTCCGCGTCGATGCGCTGCTCGGCGGCCGCGGGACGGAGCATGTCCCCGTCGAACACGTCGGTCAGACGGAAGCCGTTGAGCCTGTTGGCGGCGAGCCGCGCCCAGTCCTCGTCCGTCGCGGGGCTCCCGTTCGGGGCTTTGACGCCGGCCGGGATGGGGTCGCCCTTCCATCTGTTGGCGGGAAGCAGGTTGCGCTCCCGCTCCATGGCGATGGCGCGGCGCGCCAGCGGCAGCCATGCGGGGTCCGTCGCGGTCGGCGTGGAGACGGCCAGCTCCAGCGTGGCGTGCGCGATGGAGCCGACCGTCAGCGGATCGTCCCATTCGGGCGTCTCCCGCCAAAGGCGGCCGAACGCCCACTGGGCCGGGCAGTGCCCGTACGTGTCCAGCGACGAGTAGGAGGCGTGCCGCGGCGGGCGGACGTCATGGGTGATGAGCCGGCCCCCCACGGGGTCGAGCGTGGCTTCGAAATCCTTCATGGGCTAGGCCATGCGTCCCGGACGCCAGTAGGCGTCCAGCACCTCCCAGAGCCGCATGTAGCGGGCGCCGCCGATGACCAGCCCGCCGGACGAGCCGGCCGGGATGCGCAGTCCGGCATTGAGCCCGTGGAGCTCGCGGTCGCACAACGGCGTGCCGAGAAGCCGGAGGGCGGGATTGCGCCGGCGCGCCCCGTCCACGGCCGCCGCGTCGTACAGGCCGTCGGGACGGCGGCGGAGCAGGCCGTGGGAGACGAGTCCGGACAGGAACGGCTCGGGGCAGTCGAGCATGGCGGCCGCCTGGGTCGGGCCGATGGCCCCCGGCCTCATCACGCGAGGTCCTCCAGGGCGGCGTGGTCGAGCAGGCCGGCGGTCTCGGAGAGCGCCTGCGCCAGATCCATGGCGTTGGTGGTGGACAGCCTCTCCCTCAGGTCCGGGTTCAGGGCGGACGCGAGGCGTGCGGCGTCGCGCAGCGCGGCCTTGTCCTTCTGCCCGGCGGCCAGCAGCCCGATGGCGCGCGCCGACTCGGACTCCTCGTCGGCCGCGTCCAGCAGCAGGCGGGCGGGGGTGGCGATGCGGCCGTCCAGCAGCGCGCACGTCAGGTCGGCGTCGTCGCTCCTGCCGGTCAGCTCCTCCAGCACGCCGCGTACGGAGTCGACGCGGGCCCGCGCCTCCAGGATCTCGCGGACCTGGGCGGCGTTGGCATGGCCCTTGGCCTTCGCCTTGTGCGCCTTCGGACGGGGCTTCGGCTCCGTCCGCGGCTCCTCCGGCGCGGGCTCGGGCTGCGGCTCCGGCGCGGGCTCCGGCGCCGGCTGCGCGTTCCACTGGTCTCCGTTGTTCCATTGATCCTCACCGAACATATACGGTTCCTTTCCGTCTTGGGGATGCTTGCATGTGGCGCCTATGCGGCGGCTCCACGGGGTTTTCCGCCCGCATAGGCGGAGGTATGGCTAAGGGAAAGAGGCATACCGCCACGGCGTTCGTGACCGGCGGTTCGGGCGGCGTGGGCAAAAGCTTCACGGCGCGCGCGCTGGCGCAGGCGCTCGGCTCGCATGGATATGTGACCCTGCTGGTCGACGGCAATCCGGGCCAGCAGTCCCAGCGCGCCTTCCTTGGCGTCGACTGGAGCCGCGGCATCGAGGACGCGGGCATCTCCGGCGCGATGTCCAGCGTCCTGCGGCCCCGGGAGGTCAAGGCCGCCTTCGGCTTCCTTCCCGGCCCCATGGCCCCGCAGGATCCCGACCTGCTTGACAGGTACGGCGACGCGCTTGTCCGCCTGGAGGGCTCCTGCGACTTCATCATCGTCGACTCCGACCGTCTGGACGGCACCCAATGGGACGATCCCGACACGTTCGCCGGCGGCCTCATCCGTCCGCTGGTGGAGAAGGCGGGCGCCAGGCTCGTGTTCCGCGTCGGGCAGTCGGGCAGCCAGCTGGACGACGGCATGGCCGCATTGAGCGCCGTCGGCATGCCCGAACGCACCATCGTCGCCGCCCAATGCGCGGGCGGCAGGAAGCCGCGCCCCGACCGCCAGTGGCGGGACATGCTCGACGGGCTCGCCGCATACGCGGGCACCGACGTGTGGACCGGGGAGTCGGCCCGCATCGTCGACACGGGCCTCCGCGGCTTCGAACCGGGCTCCGAGCCCGACTGGCTCGTCCGCACGGCCGTCTGGCTGGGCGCCGACAGGTCCAGGTTCCGCAAGGAGAGGAAGGGCGGCCTATGGGGACGCCGGACCCGCTGACCGGCCATGAGGCCAGACTGGCGGCCGACCGCCGCCGTGCCGCCATGCTGCTCCGGCTCCGCCGCCGGTCCGAGACGGACGGGCGGGAATGCCTGCCCATGCTCATCGACGCCTGCTGCAAGGATCCGGCGATGCTCTCCCTGCATGTATGGGCGGTCGACCAGGCCATCTTCGGCACCGGCCGCATCCGCGCCGGACGGCACATCGAGACGGCGGCCGCATGGTGCGGGCACCGCATCGGAAGCCCATGGACGGTCGACATGGGCTGGCTTCTCGACGGGCGCACCGGAGGCTCCAGGCTCGCCGCCTGGACCTACGCCATCGCATTGGACAACGGATTCCGCCCCTCCGGGCCCGACCCGTACCATTCCTAGCCCACTGCCAGACGGGCGGCCGCGGTGCCCAGACGGCACCACACGGCCCATTCCACGCATCCGAGCCTCCGGGCCTCGCGGGACACGGCGCGCCGGAGCGGGGCCACGTCGCGCGGGTCGGACGACATCTGCGTGGCCTCGTACAGTCCGGCCACATCCGCCATATCGGGCAGCATGCGGGGAAGCACGCCCTTAAGCCGCCGGGACACCGGCTGGAGCAGCAGCGCGGCGCACACGCCCGAATCAAGGCCATCCAGCGTGCGATGCCACCAGCCCATGGTCCGGGCGCGCTCCGTCATGGCGTCGGCGCCCGAGTCGGTGAGGATGCGGGTGAGGAGCCTGCGGTCCGCGCCTATGGGACGGGGCACCGTCAGGCCGGGCACCGTGTCGAACGGCCCTCCCGTCTCCGCGCCCGCATTGAGCGGCGTGGACGCCTTGTCGTCCCAGACCGGGTTGTAGCCGTCCTCGTCCTCGAAGCGGCTGGCGGACATCTCGTGGGCCGAGTGGAGGACGCGGCGCGCGTTGGTGCGCGCCACCGTGTAGGCCAGCTGGCGCACCCAGCCGGAGAAGCTGGACTCCTCCCGCGGATTCCACAGGCCGTCCCAGTTCCACTGGCCGGTCTTCGAGCCCAGGCCGACGCCGATGATCTTCTCCGCGATCTTCGTCGTCGTGTACTCGGTCATCGCCTCCCACTGGTCGTGCGACGGGAAGACACGGCGGAGCCGGCCGCCCACGAGGCCGGACTCGACCATCATGGCCGCGACGCGGCATCTCTGCGGGGAGCCGAACTCCACCGCCTTGTCGTCCCATCGGATGGCGCGGACGCGCCTGTCCAGCTCGTCCCTGTCCTCGATGCTAGGATTCCCACTCATATCCCAGCCCCATGCGTCACAGGAGGATCGGCACGATCAGCTGCTCGTCGCGCATGTCGAATCCGTCCGGCGCGTCCGGGCATGCGAGCAGGACCGGCTTGTACCTGCCATTGGACCTCGGGGCGACGTACATGGTCACGCGGTCGCCATAGAGGGCGCCGCAGGCGTTGGCGACGTAGCGCGCGTCCAGGCGCAGGCGGCGGCCCGCGCCCTCCACATGCCCGTCGACCACGGGGCCGGACACCTCGGCGGAGACGGTCTGGCGGGCGCCCGAACCGGACTCGGCGTCGTCGAGGCCCAGCGTGATGGAGTCGTCTCCGACGGCCAGCGCCAGGGTGACGGTCTCGCCGCCGGAGAACTTCACGGCCTTCACTCGGCGGGCGGCCTCGAGCAGTTCGGCGCGGTCCATGGTGAGGGTCAGCGGCGCGTCCTTGGATGGCCAGATGGCCGCCAGCACCGGGGCCTGCCCCTCGACCATCGGGGTGGCGTCCGTGTAGACGGGGCCGGCGATGGCGAACATGCGGCCGGTGGCGCCGATGCGGTCCGCGCCCTCCGCATTGGCCTTGAGCCATGCGGCCGGGACCAGCGCGTCCATGTCGGCGGAGCCGTCGGCGCGGGCGGTGGCCGCCACGTACCGGTTGGTGGCCGACAGTTCGATGGAGCCGTCCAATCCGCGGACGCGGACGGCGGACAGCACGGGATTGTTGGAGCCCTTGTCGGCGGCGTGGACGACGGCGCCGACCGCGCGGGCGAGCCCGCCGTCGGCGATGGAGGCCCACTCCTCCGGCAGGTCGGGCACGTTCGGCTCGGCGGCCGGGTCGTCGATGAGCGGCAGCTCCATGACGATGCCGCGGCAGTCCAGACGGAGCTTCGAGTCGGCGGTCTCGACGTTGAGCTCCTCGGACGGCATGACGGCGGCGACGGAGGAAAGCCAGAAGCCGTTGACCACGGCGGAGCCGTCCTCCACGGTCTCGGCGTCCAGATCGGCGCGGGAGTAGTACTGGCCGTCCGCGTCCAGACGCAGGCCGTCGCCGGTGGCGGCCAGACGGACCGCCTGCCGCTGTCCGGCGATCAGGGTCTTGGACACATGGGCCACGGCCTTGGCGAAAGCCAGGCCGTCGATGATGGTCCTCATTTCGGGGAGCCTCCTATCCGGCCCCGGCAGCCCGGGGCCATCGATTTCCGTATCGTCCCCCGGCCTCATGCGTCAAGCGGCACGGGCGGCCTCCGGGTCGCCGTCGAACCATGGGACGGACAGCACCATCGGCGGCAGGGACGCGCCGTCGGAGCCGACCGTGGAGCAGGCGATGACGTGGGGGCCGAGCGTCTTGACGGCCCGCAGGTCCAGTCCGATGGCGTCGGCGGCGATGGACGCGGACGCGGGGGCGCGCAGCACGTAGCAGCAGACGGTCATGAAGCCCAGGAACGACGCCTGGAGGCGCGTGTCCAATTGGAGCGGGTTCTGCGTGCCGACGAACGCCTCCACGCCGAACGCGCGGCCCTTCTCGCGGAGCCATTCCATGGCCTGCGCGCCGGAGCCGCCGTCCGTGCCGTCCGAGCCGGTCACGTCCGTCAGCTCGTCGACGAACAGGTCGAGGCGGCGCCCCCGGGCCTGCCAGCCGGCGCAGGAGCGCTCGATCTCGAAGCGGAGGCCCTGGAAGAGGAGGGCGCCGACCAGGCGGCGGGTCTGCTCGGGCATCGCGTCGTGGGCGCCCCTCTCGGCGGCGCCGATGTTGATGGCGAAGCGGCCGCCGTGGGACAGGATCGCATGCCAGGAGACGACGCGGCGGCCGGGCCGGACGAGCCGCGGGCATTGATTGAGGATGTCCATCTTGTTCATCGGAGCGGAGAGCTGCTCGGCCAAACGGCCGTCGGCTATCTTCGGACGCCCCGAGTCGGTCCGGCCGCCGTGGAGGCGCTCGATGGCGGCGTCCACGTCCGCGTCGCCCAGCATGTTCGCGGCATGCCCCATGAGGCGGGCGGCGCCGATGCCATCGCACCCCAGGAGCAGGCCGGCGGCGTCGGCCCAGGTGCGCGGGACGCGGCATCCGGCCGCGCGGCACTTGTCCTCCCAGCCGTCGGAGCCCATGAGGGTCAGGGCGGCGAACACGGCGTCGCGGATCTGGATGCGGCTGCGTGGGCCTATCTGGTTGGGGCCCAACGCCTGCCTCATCAGGTCGGCGAAGCGCACGGCCCTCTCGGATGGGGTTCCGGAGCCCAGCAGGTCGATCATCGGGGTGGACGGGTCCATGCAGTCGACGACGCGCAGGCCGGGCGCGACGCGGCGGAGGATCGGGATGGAGTCGGCGCCCTTCGACTCGAACATGACCATCACGTCGTCGGGCTTCAGCGTGCGGGCGACGTGGGTGGCGATGCCGTGCATGCTGTTCGACTTGCCACCGCCCGGCTCGCCCAGCAGGGCGACGCCGCCGTAGAGGGCCGCGGACGACAGGCGGACGGGGCGGGACTCGCGGTCGTATCCGACCAGCGGGCCGTCCGTGTCCTCGAGCACATGCGGACGGAGGGTCAGCGGCGTGCTCGCCGCCTCGCTGTCCGCCGGAGGCATGGCGCAGGCCGCCAGCGCGCCGGCCGGCAGGGGGAACGTAGAGCGCTGGAAGGCGTACGCGTGGATGCGGCGGCGTTTGTCGCCGAACGTGGGCTCGTCGCCCATGGAGCGGGTCTTCAGGTCGGACGAGCGGGCGACTCGGGTGCGGGCCGTCCACCAACGATGCCGGGGACGTACCGTCAGGTCCGCGTCCGGTCCCATGGACGCCTTGCGCCACACGGCCCAGCCGAGGACCGGAAGCCCGGACAGGGCGGTCCACCACGGCAACGGAACCGCCAGCGCGACAAGGAGGAGCTCGAGAAGGATGGAGAGGAGGACGGCGCCCAGGCCGGGATGGCTGGGATGGGCCGCCAGGTTCGTGAACCCCAGGTCCAAGGCGGCGGCGGCCTGCTTGGCCGCGTCCTGGCTTTCGCGCATGTCGGGCGTGGCGGCCATGATGCGGGCCGCGGACACGCCCGTGCGGCGCAGTTTGGACGAGTCGGGCTGCGTGTTGAACTCGTCGGCCAGCCAGTCGGTGAGCCTGTCGTCCTCCCAATGCCCGATGCGGCGCACGTTGAGGGCGATAAGGCCGTTCTCCGGCGGGGAGAGCCTCAGGTCGCCGCCGCCGGACTCGTCATCCTGCGCGGTCCGGTTCAGCGTGGCTCCGGAGGGCACGTAGGCGTGCGCCCACTTGAGCGGCTCGGAGAGAATCTCCGGCGCGTCCGATTCGGCGGCCGTGGACCCGCAGGCGCGGGCGAGCCGGTCGACGGCGGCGCGGCCGTACCGGTCCGCGACGAACATCCAGCGGCGCTGCAGGGTGGCGACGATGAGACAACCCTCGTCCCAAGTGGGCGGGTCGGTGATGTTGGGTCTGTCGCAGAGGCCCAGCGCGCCGGCGGCGCGCTGGGCCCGTTTGAGGAATTCGGTCTGGTCCCCGGCCATGCCGGGGGCTGGAGTCAGTTCATACCACATGCGGCATGGCTATGCGAAGCGAAAAGCACCCCCTCAACATCGATCGAAAGTCCTTTTGGAGTCCGGTCGGTGAAGGGAATCCCCCGGCTTCAGCCGCGGGGAGGATGTCAAGCCTCCGGTTCGATGAGGTCGACGAGCCTGTCGCGGCCGTCGCCCGCGAACGCCCTGCCCCAGCGCTCCTCCAGCGTCTCGGGGACGTCCGGCTCCGACGAGGCCTCTGGCGTGCGCTCCGGCTCCGGCGTCGGTTCGGACTCCGGCTCCGGTTCGGGCGTCGGCACGGGGATAGGCGCGGAGACGTCCGGATGCCCGCGCGCCGCCACAGGCCCCACCGGCGACCCGGAGGCCGTCTCCGGGCCATCCGCGTCCCGCGGGACCTCAGGTGGGGCCACAGGGGCCGTCTCCACGACCTCGGCGGCCGGTTCCGACTCCGGCCCGGCCTCCGCCGGCGCCTCGGAAACCGTCTCCGGGCCATCCGTATCCCGTGGGACCTCAGGTGGGGCCACAGGGGCCGTCTCCACGACCTCGGCGGCCGGTTCCGGCCCGTCCATGTCGAAGCTGCGGGACGCGGCCCGCACGATCATGTGGCTGGTGGCGAGCAGGGCGACGGGCGGCATGGTCATGAGCAGGCTCGCGCCCCAGTCGGGCAGGAGCAGTCCGTTCGTCTCCACCGGATGCGCATGGAGGGCGTTGCCGACCAGCGACACGGCGGAGAACACGAGCAGCATGGCCCACGGATACGCCTGCCCCAGCCCGCGCGTCTTGAACACCCATGTGGCCCATGTGAAGGCCAGCACCGGCGCGTCGATGATGAGCGGGAACATCCACGAGAGCCTGGGCTGCACGCCGCATGCCACGGCGAGCGTGCGGAGCGCGTCGAAGCTCAATATGAAGGCCATGAGCGCGATGGCGACGGTCAGCGCCATCAGCGGCCACAGCGGGGCCTGCCGGCGCCTCACTCGTCCACCAGCGTCATCTCGGCCCATGCGGCGTTCGTGGCGTGGGCGATGGACAGCGCGTCGTGCGCGGCCGCGTAGGCGTAGCCGTCCATGTCCGCGTCGGTCACGACGGCGGCCCCGCCGGCCACCATGCCGCGGCGCGTCTCCGCCTCGGCGATGGCCGCATGGTACAGGGACTCCAGACGGGACTCCAGATCGGCCGCGGGACGGACGTGGCCCCCGGCCGGCGGCATGCCGGACAGGACGGAGAGCGCCTCCGACGCCCTCCTCTCCTTTAAGGAGTCCGGGTCGAGATCGGCGCCGTCGTCGGCGGTGGCGGACAGGTCGGCGCAGAGCGCCAGGGCATCCGCCCTTAGTTCCTCATAAGTCATGGTCGTTCCTCCTATGCCGCCGGAACCCCTCCGGCTCAAGCCCCGGACATGCGTCCGCGCCGCGAAAACGGAAATCCTCCGATTCGGCGGGCGATGCGGACGGATGGGCGTATGCAGTTGCGTATGCACTTTTGGTTTTCACAGGCAGAAGAGGCTTCAATGCCTACGGGCAGTAGGGCTAAGGCCTGATTCCATCGTCATCCGTATGCGGCCGTATGCACCGTATGCAGTTCCCTTAAAAGGAAAAGGGTGAAAAAGACTCCAACTCCCAAAAGAGGTGCATAAAGTGCATACGGCTCTTCGCATGTGCTCTCAGCCCTATTCCCGCCTAGTTTTTTGCTCGAGCCGAAAAAGTGCATACGGACTGCATACGGCTGCATACGAAGTGCATACGGACGCATAAATGTGTCGAAAGCGTGAAGACGGCTTGTTCCTGTCTTTTTCCGTCGTCGGAATCGCCATGATTGTCCGACTGAAGATTCTCCGAAGGAAGCCGCTGGAAATCGGATGATTTCCGAAGAGCGACGGAAGCGCCTCCTCGCCCGCCCGATTCAGGCAAGACCATGGGCGTCGGCATGACCGTCGGCAATGACGTCGACTGAAATTAAAAAACGGCCCGAAAACGTGATTGTCTTTCATCCGGTCCCATATGGCCGACGGTAATGCCACAAGACGGCCTGCGAGCCATTCATCGGCCACAGACAACCGGCGACCCCCTATCCGGCCCTTTGGAGATAAAGACGGGCAGTGGATTTTGATGAACGAATCAAGCCCGTCTTCACACTTCCGTCACATTTATGCGTCCGTATGCACTTCGTATGCAGCCATATGCAGTCCGTATGCACTTTTTTGCCAAAGTCGAAAAGTCAATGAAGAGTAGGGCTGAGAGCGCATGCAGAGAGCCGTATGCACTTTATGCACCTCTTTTGGGAGTTGGACCTTTTTTCGCCCTTTTCCTTTTAAGGGAACTGCATACGGTGCATACGGCCGCATACGGATGACGATGGAATCAGGCCTTAGCCCTACCGCCCGTAGGCATTGGAGCCTCTTCCGCCCGCGAAAACCGAAAGTGCATACGGCGGTGCATACGGCTTTTCCGCCATGCAACCCCCTATCGTCCCCCTATTGGAAACGGCCGGCGGAATCGCCCCGACGACCCGGCTCCGGGGCGTGATGGAATCTCCACGGATTCCACACATCCAACTATTCCCGTCGGCATCGTCGCCGGCCATTTGTCCCAGGGAGGCCCCTATATGCCGTTCTTTGGCCCCTCTGGCGGGCTTTCGCCCCAAGAGGCGCCGGATGGCGGGCATCGCCGCCATCGGCCCCCACAGGGCCGCCCACGGGATATGGGGCTCCACCCGCGCCGAAGAGAGGCGATCCGTTGCGGCCTCGTCGCATAGTCCCTGGCTCCCGCCGACGCATAAGGCGTTGGTGACGTTGGAAAAGACAAGCCGATTGGATCGGCGGAAAGGCCAGGGCACGACATGTCCACAACGGATCTGCCTGCAAGCTATGCGGAGATGAGGGACCGCCTCGCGGAGGAGGCCGACCTGCATCTGTACCTACGGAACCCGAGGGGCCTCTGCCAGGCCATCCGCACGCTCGCCACCACCGACGACCTGTCGCCACTGCCCGGAACGCAGACCATCAGGCCGTTCCTCGACCGCGGGGAGACTCCGCAGTGGCGCATGAGCGAGCCGGCCGGCGGGCCGATGCCCGCCTACCTGTTCCGCGCCGTCACCGAGGCCGTGTCCGGGGACCTCGCCGTCAACATCCCCGAGGGGCGCAACGCCGAGGAGCGGGCCGTCATCTACCGGCGCGACATCCCCAAGCGCATCACCCGCGACATCCCCGTGTCATGGCACCCCATCGCCAGCCTCGCGTCCGAATACGGCGGCAAGGGCGCCGACGTCGACCCGGCCGCCGACGACTGGTTCAAGGACGCGCTCCGGTTGCAAGGCCAGACCATCCGCCGCGCCATGTGCTTCCGCAACACGGACGGCACGCGGCTTGAATACGAGTACGTCCGCTCCCGCGGCTGGGTCGAGTATGAGATCACCGCGGACGGGGCCATCGCCCGCGCCTCCGGCAGCGACAGGCCGCCCGTCGCCAAGAGCGACTACACGCCCGACCCCGGCTACATCTCCCGCCCCTGCGTGTACACGCAGGAGACCGGCATGACGCTTGCGGACGCCCGCGCCGCGGCCGGCCGCGCCTCCGACGTCCTGCGCCTCTGGTGCACCGACCCGGACGGCCACGGCACCGTCGACGAGGACAGCTACGGCAACGCGCTGCTCGCCTCCGCCGCATGCTTCATGCGCAGCCATCCCGAGCAGGCCTACGTGTTCATGGGCGCGGGCGGCGGCGGCAAGAGCTCCTTCATCAAGGCGCTGATGGACCATCTGGACCGGCGCGCCATGACGTTCGCCCCCGAGCTGCTCACCCAGCCGACCGCCATGAGCGCCGAGAACGCCATGCTCAACCTGTCCAGCCATCTGGTCGCCGTGTCCGACGACTTCACGCCCGGCCCGAAATGGCAGGACATCCTCAACATGCTCAAGACCCTGCTGACCGGCCTCCTGCCGTTCAGCGCCCGCCGCCGCGGCGAGGACAGCGTCGAGGGCCTCCGCCCGCTCGCCGTCCACATCTTCACCACCAACGACCATCTGCCCATCGGCGACAGCGAGGCCGAGCAGCGCCGCTTCGCCTTCGCCGTGTTCCGCAATCCGGAGGGCTACGCGCGGTTCACGGACTTCTCCCGGGACGGCGCCGTCTTCTGGCCGTTCATGATGGCCAGCGCCATGGGCTGGGTGCGGTTCGCCGGACGCCACCACAAAGGCGGCAACTGGATCAACGTCGAGGCCCTCTCGGACGCGCAGGTCGAGGCCGTGCGCCGCGTCATCCAGGACGGCTACGTCGTGCCCGCGCCGGGCGTGCGCATCGGCTGGAAGGGCATCGGACTCGTCCGCTCCAGCCGCCGCATCGCCGGCGACGACGGCGACCCGCGCACCGTCACCGTGTACGCGCCGCCCGTCGAGGGCAACGCGCTGGAGGGCACATGGAAGGCCTGCCGCGCCGCCGTCGCCGCCATGGACGCGCGCCGCATCGCCGGCGACCTGACGGACCGCGGCGACGTCCCGCCGCTGTCGTCCATGCTCGAGCCGCCGCGTATGGAGCTCGATCCGAAGCCCGTGGAGGACGCGCCCGCCGAGGGCGACGTCACCGACCAGGGCCTCAGCCGCGCCGAGGGCTTCAAGGACCTCTCCTACGTCGACGACATGGACACCAACGACTCCCGCGCCATCATGGAGATCCTCGGCATCGACGGCGACACGTTCCCGCTGAAGGGCGGAGACGACTACAGCCAGGCCAAGCGCCCGATGGTCGCCTCCTGGTCCGACTGCCTCACGGAGGCGCCGGGCATCAGCGGCGACAGCGACGCCCCGGTCCTGGGCTTCTGCCCGGCGGACGGCTGGATGATCGTCGACATGGACCTCCCCCACGCCGAGGACAAGGACAAGCCGAACGGCCTTGAGCTCCTGCACGGCACCGTCGGCCGCTTCGGCGACCCGGACGGCCTGGGAGAGCCCGCCATCGTCGTGTCCACCCCGAGCGGCGGACTGCACGCCTACTACCGCATTCCCGCGGACCTGAGGCCCGACCCCGAGACCCCGTGGCGCGAGGTGCTGAAGAACCGCGCCCATCCGATGAAGGGCAAGCCGGCCTATGACGGCGGCCCGTCCTACATCGGCGGCCTGCCGGTCGACGTGCGCGTCGGCCGCGCCGGCTACGCCGTCATGCCGGGCAGCCGCCTGCCCGACGGACGCGCATGGGAGATCGTCCGCAACAGCAACCGCAGGCTGAACCACGACGCGCCGCGCGCCCTCCTCGCCCGCCTCGGCGACTGGGGCTTCATCACGGACAAGGCCGCCGGCTGGGCCCATCCGGCCATGCCCGCGCCGACCGGCGCCGGACGCCGCGACCTGTTCGCCGGACTCCTCGGCGGCGACGGCCGGCCGGACCTGAGCCCGGTCGCGGAGGGCAGCCGCAACGACACCATCCACGCGCAGTGCTACGGCCGCCATGTGAACCATCCGGACGAGTGCGCACGCATCGACCGGGAGACCATGGAGCGCGCGGCGGCGTCCGGCCTGCCCGAGGAGGAGGCCCGCTCCATCATCCGCAGCGTCCACCGCGCCCTCGGCATCGCCTGAAAGGCCGCATAGCCCCGCCCGTGACGGGAGGACGCTCCTCCCGGGGAAGGCGGGGCCGTCATGCGTTTCGGTCCGGGGGCCGCCACGGCATTGGCCGGCGGCCTGACCATGGTCATGCTTGTGGTCTCATTGGGCGGCATCATGGGCGGCGCCGTCCAGGAGGAGGGCGGCGCCGCCGCCGGCGCGTCGAAGACGAAGTGCGGGAACCCGTCGTCCGTCGCGGCCGACGCGTCGGTGGCGACGGACGACTATGTGAAGGTCGCCGAGGACATCGCCAAGGACGACAGCCATGGCTACAACTACGGCAGCTACGGCCCGACCGACTTCGACTGTTCCGGCCTCGTCTGGTATGCGCTGCACCAGTCCGGCTACAAGGTGGGCGACACCCGGTTCAGCACCGCGAACGAGGGCTCCGCACTCGGCGGGGCCGGCTTCAAACGGTACGATTTCTCCAAGGACAAGCTCCGCCGCGGCGATATCCTTGTCAGCGCCAGCCATACGGAGATCTTCGTCGGCGACGGCAAGGTCGTGACGGCCGACAACAACGAGCGCGGCGAGGCCTACGGCGGCGCGCCGGGAGACCAGACCGGCAAGGAGATCTGCATCCGCGACTTCGGCAAATGGGAGGCGATGAAGGACGTCTACCGCCTGCCCGCGAACGACGGGTCGGCCGACTCGAAGGGCGTCGCCACCAGCGTGTCCACCAAGTCGAACGTGGACATCTCCTACCTGGACAAGTGGTCGTATTCGGACGCCGCATCACATGATCCGGGCGGAGACAAGGGCAAATGCTCGGACGGGTACGGCCTGAACCAATGCACCCAATGGGCCTGCGTCCGAAGCCACATGTTCGGCTATAAGGAGATCCACAATTCCATGGGCGACGGCCGGATGTGGGTGGACAGCGCGGTCGCCCTGGGCTGGCACAAGGGCGTCATCGCCCCCGGCTCCATCATGTCATGGGCGGGCGGCGCCCAGGTCCCCCAGAAGGAGGGTGGATCCTGGACGGCCGATGGCCAGTACGGCCATGTGTCCATCGTGGAGTCGGTGGACACGAAGGCGAAGACGCTGCGGTTCTCCGAGTCCGGCTCCGGATTCGGCCACATCCACACGTCGTCGATGTCCTACGCCAAAATCCCCGCCGGCCTGACGTTCGCCAGCCCGCCGAAGATCACCAAGGACACGGCCGGCGCGGCGGTCGTGTCAGGCGACGGCGGAGGCTCCTCCGACACGGAGACGACGTCCTGCGATGCGTCGGACGATACGGACGGCAAGGTGACGGACGCGTCGTATTCCGGCGACGGCAACCATGCCTCGCCGGAGGATGCGAAGAAGATGGCCAGGCAGCTGCTCGCCCAGTACTTCCCCAAGGACCATGGAGGCGACCAGTGGAGCGCGCTGGAGAAGCTGTGGACGCGCGAGTCGTCCTGGCAGTGGAACGCCACGAATGCCTCCTCGGGCGCGTACGGCATCCCCCAGTCCCTTCCGGGCGACAAGATGGCCTCCGTGGGAAAGGACTGGAAGGACAATGCGGGCACCCAGATCAAATGGGGCCTGCAGTACATCAAGCAGCGCTACGGCACCCCGAAGGACGCCTGGGCGCATTCCGAGTCGGTGGGCTGGTACTAGGCCCCGCCGGAGCACCGCGCGCTGAGGTTGGCGGCGTTCTCGTACCAGTCGACCATCCCCTGGTACGACTCCTTGGTGCCCTGGTTGGCGGGCGGGTCGCCGGCCGCGCCCATGCAGTCGGGGTTCGCCCGGATGACCGGCTTCATGCCGTCCGTGATGCTCTGCTCCTCGAACCTGTCGCAGGCGGTCCTCCAGAGCCGCCTGTCCCAGGCGTCGTAGGCGTTCCGCAGCCTCGTGATCTCCGCGGCCAGGTCCTCGGGGGACGTGTCGTCGGGCATGGTGTCGGCGGTCTTGATCTCGTCGGCCATGGCGTCGTCGTCCACGCCATCCATGTCGTCGGTCATGTCCAGGAGCTCGTAGATGGACATTCCCGCGTACGGGCCGGACCGGTAGGGCGTGTAGCCGCTCTCCGACCGGTACTTGTTGGAGACGTCCTGGACGGCGGCCGCCAGCTCGTCATACGTGGCGGTCGGCCTTTTCTCCTCCGTCGCCTTTTTCCTTGTCGCGGTTTTCGCGGGCGCGCTTGCAGTGGCCTTGGCGGGCGTCTTCGCGGGGCGGGTGACGGTCCACAGGCCCCAGCCGGCGAGGGCCAGCGCGATGACGACGCCGATGGCGGCGAGGATCCTTCCCAGTCTGGACTTGTCCATGCTTTCTACTCCTTGGTGCGCGCCAGCAGCATGCGGAACGGGAGGTCCCCGTCCATGAGCCAGACGCGGGCGACGGGCCAGCCGTCCGCCGCGAGGGCGTCCAGGAGCGGCTTGGCGGACTCCGCGTCGGATACCGGCAGGTTCGGCACGCCGTCGATGCCGACCCAGGCGGTCGGGCATACGTCGACGAGGCGGCGGCCTCCCTTGCCGGACAGCTCCCATTGGGCGTAGAGGAACGCCATGCCCCGGTCGTACGGGTTGGTGGAGCCGTCCTCGTAGGCGCCGTCCGCGTCGTCGGTGAGGCGTTTCCGTATGGCGGCGGCCGCGTCGGGCGTGTCGTGCGCCAGCATGTGCGCGGCGCGCGCGATGCGGGAGTACTCGTCCCATCCGCATTCGGCGGGCAGGTCCTCGGTGGAGTCCCAGAGGACGGACAGGCCGTCCACATGATTCTCGTACAGTGTCATCTCGTTGGTCCCTTTCTGTGGTCTTTTCCCTATGATATGCGCCGAGGGGGCGCGCCGGGAAAACTCCCGCCGCGCCCCCTCGGTTCTTTCACTGAAGCGTCCGTCAGACGATGCCCTCGAACGGGTCGTCGGACTTCGGCTCGCCGTCCGGCAGTCCGAAGCCGTCGAGCGGGTCGGACGGGCCGGAGCCGGCCAGACGCTCGCCATCGCCGGTCTTGACGATGGCGATGAGCACGGCGGTCACGCCGGTGCCGTTGCTGTTGGAGTACGGGGCGTACCAGATCTTCGCCTTGGCGAGCGCGCCCGAGTAGAGGGTGGCGCTGGTCAGCGGGGTGCGCCTCATGTCGACGGCGGGCACGCTGGGGTGCTCGTCGCTCGGCTTGGAGCTGGCCTTCACGTAGTAGCGGTCGGCGAACTCCGGGGTCTTCTCGGCCTTCGGTCCGCCGTCGCGCAGCGGATTGTGGAAGCCTTCGGAGCGCATGAACTCCTTGGCCTTGGCGTCGAAGTCGTCGGCGTCCGGGTCGATGCCCTTGACTTTGAAGACGCCGTCGATGAAGCCGCGCTTCACGGCGTTGAAGATGGCCTGCATGTTGGCCTTGAGGGTCTCCTTGCCCTCCTCCGTGTCCTTGTCGATGAGGAACGTGCAGGCGTACTTGCCGTTCGATGGGTCGACGCTGAACACGTGGGGGAAGTCGACGACCGCGGGATGCGGGAAGACGACCTCGGTGCTTCCGTACTGCTGCTTGCCGTCCGTCATGATGGGTACCTCCATTCGTAATGCGCATCGCACGTCGCGATACGGCTTGCCCCGCCCGAGGATCGGTCCGGAGCCGTTTGCGGAGGGGCCGGCGCCGACGGATATGGCGTCCGGTCCCTTTGGTCCGCTGCATATCCCCATGCGTCATGGGGATGCGTTTTCGTTCGCATGGGACGTCATGCGTCCCGGTCCCAGCCCTCCGGCGGGTCGATGACGGACGGGTCGAACGGGGCCTCCTCGACGAGTCCCCCGCGTATGTCGACGAAGGCGACGTGGTCCTTGTCCCAGATGGCGCAGCGGCCCTCGCCGTAGGGAAGGTCGCGGCCGTCCATGACCACGCCGGCCCTGGAGGCCCATGCCCTCGCCTGGTCGGCGGGCATGCCCTCCAGCGCGTGGAGGAACGCGGCGGATCTCACGTCGTCCTCATGGCTCCTGCGGCGGCTTCTCCGGGGCGCGGTCCCGTGCGGGGACAGGTCGTCGTCCGACGCCGCCCCCATCGCGCCTTCGAATCGTCCGGCCCCGGGCTGCCCCGCGGGCCTGTGGCTCATGCCGTTCCTGTCCATCGTCATCGTCTTCCTCCGTTTCGTCGGTGGTTGCGTCTATGCGCGCGTAGGCCCGCCAGCGGGCGGGCAGGTATCTGAGCCTCGCCCGGTAGAGCATCCACGTCTCCAGCCGGGTGGGCACCTTATCGGATTTGCGGTTGTTGTGCCTGTCGCACAGCCAGACCAGGTTCGTGCGGACGGTGGCCCCGCCCTTGGCATGCGGATAATGGTGGTCCATCTGCCCGTGCCCGTCCATGTAGGCGCCCCGCCTCCGGCATCGGAGCAGGCCGAACATCCAACGGTGCTCGCACCGGTTGCCGGTCAGCTCCTTGATCCAGCGGCGGTCGGCGTCGGTGAACAGGCGTCTGGGGTCGCGCTCCCAGGGATTGTCGGGGCGGGCCATCGGCCAGCGGAGCAGGACGCGGACGGCCAGGACGACGGCCAGCGCGATGAGGAGCGGCACGAACGGTCCCAGGTCGACGTGCGGCGGGCTCCAGTGGATGGAGGCCAATGGCAGGGAGGCCTTGGCGTCGGACGCGTACTCGGGCGAGTCGGTGAGCACGGGGCCCATACGGCGCCACGCGTCGGCGGCCAGCGCGCCGACGACGGTCCCGCCGACGGAGGCGACGGCGCCCAACGCCCAGAGCGCCCAGCGGAGCGCCCGGTAGTCGGCGTAGAGGCGGCGCAGCCGGGCGAGGAGCCTTCTCACGACCACCCCAGCAGACGGCAGATGGGCACGGCGACGACGGCGACGACGAACACGGCGGCCATGCCGAGCCCCCAGCGCCTCTCCGTCTCCGGGTCGGTGAACCTGTCCTTCTCGTGGTCGTCGCGGCTCATGACAGGATCCTTTCCACGGTGTCCTTGAGTCCCTTGTCCTCGAGGCCGGCGCGGACCAGCAGGTCGGCCATGTCGACGGCCCATCGGCGGTGCTCCAGCACCCATGCGGCCACGTCCTTGGGGCCGTTGCCCTTCGGGTCGAACAGCGGGCCGTAGGCGCGCGAGACCTCCTTCAGGACGGCGACGGCCGCCTGCCCGCCGTCGGGCTCGGAGCCCAACGCTATGGCGGTCTGGGCGGACAGGACGAGCGAGCCGCGCACGCAGTGGAGGTGGATGACGCGGGAGTCGGCCAGCATGTCGTCCAGCGGATAGCCGTCCGGCCAGACGCGGCCGACCGCCTCGCGGACACGGTCGCACGCCTCGTCGTAGACGGTCGGGTCGCCGCCGTCGAAGCCGCGGGCGGCGGCGATGAGGTCCTTGGCTTCGGGCAGGCCGTCCATCGTCCCGTAGCGGGGCATGCCGTCGTCGTCGAAGCCGATGGCGCCGAGCATGTCCAGGGCGATGGTCATGCGGACGCGCCAGTCCCCCACCGTCTCATGCAGGCCACGCCGGAGCATGTCCTCCGGCAGGTACGGGAGCGGCAGTTGGAAGAGGGCGGCGAGCCTTTGGCGCTCGGCCCCGTAGGCGATCGGCGTGGGCAACGGCAGCAGCGCCTCGGGCCCTCCGGCGATGACCGCCGGATCGGCCTCGGAGACGCCGAGAAGGCTCTCCGTCGCCTGGGAGAGCCCGGCGGCGGAAAGCCTTGGGTCCGCGCACCAGTATGGGGAAACGTTGTTCATGGCATCCATACCGGTGCGCTATGCGCGGACGGCGCCTACTTGTCCGCGGCGGGGCCTTCGTGCGGGGCGGATTCCCCGTCCGCGGGCCTCGACGGTCCGTCGTGGGCGGTCTTCGGCGTGGCGGCGGCGTCCATGTCCGCCCTCATGGCCGTGGCCTTGTCCGCCGACGCCATGGCCGGCCTCTCGGAGCCGTCGCCGCCCCGGCGGGCCGCGTCGGAGCGGGCCTTCGCGTAGGAGGCGCCGTCATGGCGTCCCCGGGAGGCGGAGCCGGACCGTGGCGCGGATGGCGTCGCCTCGGCCGTCGAAGCCGGACTCTGGGCCGCCGACGGCGTCTCCACGGGACGTGGGGGCATGGCCGCCGGAGTGGACGGCGAAGCGGCCCTCCGGGGCGCCTGTGGCGCCGCCACGGCCGGTGCCGGCCTTGCGGGTGTGGACCGCGGCATGGCGCCGCGGATGATGCCGAGCGCGGTCTCCGCGTCGGCGCCTCCGGCGTCGTGGATGGCCTGGGCCGCGTCGGCGACGGCGTCGCCGCCCCCGGTGACGCCCAGACGTCCCAGCGCGGACGCGACCCGCGCGGCCTCGCGGTCGTCGGCCACGCTGATGCCCATGGACCTGAGGCTGTCCGCCGGGTGCTTGTCGAAGTGGACGGCGGTGGCGGCGTCCATGCCGGTGGTCTGCGCGTACGCCTCGACCGCGGCCTTGACGGCCGGCGTGGAGGATACCGCGGCCAGCGCCTCGGCCGGGGCGGGGGCGGGGATCTTACGCATCTCCAGTCCGCCCCGCGGGGCCGGAGGGTACGCCGGGTCCTCGGCGCCATGGGCGGCGTTGTAGCCGGCGGCCTCGTCCGTGTAGCCGCTCCGCGGCTGCGGGAGCACGGCCTGTCCGCGGTTCAGCCTGACGGCCGTGTCCGGCGACGCGAGCCCCTCGTCGTCCATGACGGCCGCGGTGCCCGGACCGTACGCCTCGTCGATGACGCGGGCGCCGTCGCGGGTCGCCGGATCGGCGGCCGGCATCGGACGGTCGGACGGCGGGACGAACGCCGGCGGGCGGCCGTCCGGGGCCGCCGCGGGCGTCGGGGCGGGCCTTGGGATCATCGTCGGCATGTCCGCCATGGGGCCGGCGGTGGCCGGGACGGCGACGGCGAGCATGGCGTCCCCGTCGTTCAGTGGCGTCATGTTCTTCCGCGCGGCGGCGACGGCCTTGCGGGCGATGGGCTTGGCGAATCCGACGGCCTTGCGGACATGTCCGTTCGGGCCGGCCAGCGTATGAGAGGCGAGCGCCGCTGTGGCGGCCATCGCCGTCGCCGGCAGGTCGATCGGGGCGAGCGCCGCGGTGGCGGCGGCCATGGCGACCGGGTGGGCGGCGGCCGTCCTCGCCACGGCCCCCGCCGTGGCTCCGACCGCGGATGCGACCGCGCCGGCCGTTTGGACGCTCCTGGAGCCCATGACGGCGGCCTTGGCGGCGCCGAGGTTTCTGGAGCCGGACATGCGGGCCGTTTCGAAGCGGCCGCGGAGCGTGGCGTTCGTCTCCGCGAGCATGCCGTCGAAGCGGGCCGTCCTGCGGGGGTCGGCGCGCAGCACGTCGGCGTCGGCCTTCATGCGGGCCTTGACGGTCGGGTCGGCCATCATGGACGCGACCTTGGCGTTCAGCTCGTCGCCGGACAGGCCCTGCGACACGTATTGCGTGGCGAGCCTGTTCTGGGCGATGGCGGCGGCGCGGGCGTCGGCCGTGTCGGCGTAGGCGCCGGTGCGCATCAGGGACACGGTGGCCTGGTCGACGGCCCTTGCACGGGCGTCGGCCGCCTGCGCGGCGACCTGCGGGTTCATGGACAGCGCCTGCGCCCGGACGGCCGCGCGGCCCGTGTCGGATGCCATCATGGAGTCGACCCTGGAGTCGAGGAGCGTGCCGGACAGTCCCTGGGCGGCGGCCTGTTGGGTGAGGCGTTGGCGGACCATGTCGGTGGCGTCGTCCATCTGCGCCTGGGTGGCGGCGACGCCGAGGCGGGAGGCCGCGGCGATCATGTCGTTGGCGTTGCCGTTGAGGCTGGACGCCATGCCGGCGAGGGCGTGGCGCTCCCCCGCGGCCTGTATGGACGCCATGCCGGATTCGGTGAGAACGTTGCCGCGGGCGCGCGCCCGCGCCTCGGCGATGCTCAGGTCGGGGTGGCCGGCCATGATCCTCTTCCGCTCGGCGGCCATGCGCTGGTCAAGCACGGCGCGGGCGTCGGGGCCGAGGGCGGCGACGCGGCGGTCCATGGCGGCCATGTAGTTGTCGTGGTGGATTTCGGAGGCGAGGTCGCCGATCTCCTTTCCGGTGCCGTTGGCGCGCATGATGGAGTCCACGTTCGCCTCCAGCGTGCTCTGGAAGTCCGGGGAATCGGCGTCCATGGTCCGGGAGAGCCTTGCCCTCTCCTCGTTCGTGACACGTTCGCGTATCCGTTTCTGCGCCTGGGCGAGCTCGGCGGCGTCCGGCTTGTAGGCCGCGATGTGGTCGGCCTCGGTCGGAGTCGGCGTCCCGAAGCCCATGGACGCGAGCGCGGAGGAGGCGTGGGCCGCGTGGGCGTTCCGCATGATCTCCATGCGGACGGGGTCGGAGGCCATCATGGCCTCGACCTGGTCGTCCAGCCTCCTGCCGGAAAGGCCCTGGGCGGCGAGGCTTTCGCGCAGCCGGGCGCGTTTGGCGTCCTCGGCCCGGCGGATGTCGTCGCCGTAGACGCGCTGTCCGTGGTTGAAGCGCGCAAGGTCGTCGACGGCGGCCTTGGCCTCGTCGGAGTCCATGTACTTGTCGAGTTCGCGCTTGAGGTCCCCGCCCTTGAAGCCGGCCTTCTGCAGCTCGCGGCTGCGTTTGCCGAACACGGCGCGGCGGGCGGCGTCGCGTTCGGCGTCGGTGATGCCGGCCTCGTCGTGGAGCTTGTCGGCGAGCGCGGACACGGCCTCCATGCCTTCGGTGGAGCGCATTCTCCCGTCGAGGGCGCTTTCCAGCCTGTCGCCTTTGAGGCCCTTGGCCTCAAGCTCCTTGCGGAAGCGGTCGCGGACGGCGTTCTCGGCCTGGGTCCTCTCGTCGTCGGACGGCTTGGAGCCGTACTTGAGGTCGTCGACGGCCTTGCGGCCCTCGTCGGAATCCATGGCGGCGTCGAGGGCCTTCTCAAGCTTCCCGCCCTTAAGACCCTTGGCCTCAAGCTCCTTGCGGAAGCGGTCGCGGACGGCGTCCTCGGCGTGCTTGTCCCGCAGATGGTCGGCCACGGCCTTGCGGCCCTCGTCGGATGCCATCCTCTCATCGAGGGCCTTCTCGAGCTCCTCGCCCTTGAGTCCCTTGGCCTCGAGCTCCTTGCGGAAGCGGTCGCGGACGGTCTCCTCGGCCTGGGACTTCTCGTCCTTGGCCTCGTTTCCGCCGGCGGCCTTCTCGGCCTCCTTGGAGCCTTCGCCGTCAAGCGGCTTGCCGTCCTTGTCGAGCGCGGCCTTGTCGGCGTCGGAGCCGGGGCGGTTGTCCTTGTTCCGGCCGAGCATGGCGTTGCGCATCTCGGTGTGGTCCTTGGCGGCCATGGCGGTGCCGACCGCGCGGCCGAGGGCTCCGTGGGACCTGTCGAGTCCGGCGCCGTGCGCGGCGGCGCCGAGCATGTCCTTGACGCCGCCGCCGCCCATGGCCGCTCCGATGGCTCCGGCGGCCCCGCCGAGCGCGGCCCCGCCGAGCGTCTTAAGCCCGCCCATGATGGCCTGGCCCCCGATCATCCTGAAGAGTCCCTCGCCGCTGAACGGGTCGCCGATCCTCCAGACGTTGACGCAGATGTAGCGGATGGCCCACAGGTAGACGAACGGCAGGACGGCGGAGGCGACGGCGAACAGCGTGGTGTTGCCGGTGGTCGAGCCCTGTCCGTTGATGAGGCCGAGGCCGGCCATGGCGGCCGTGACGAACAGGCAGCCCGTGGAGGCGGCGAGTCCGAGCACGCTTCCGGCGGCGCACATGCCGCCCACCCGCTTGGCGGCGTTGACGACGGCCCTCTTGCCCCTGTCGGGGCTGAGCGCGTAGAAGAGGAGGCCAAGCCAGAGGCCGCCGGCGGCGACGAGGCAGGCCAATGCGAGGGTGAGCATCTTGATCAGGCCGAAACCGACGCCCCAGATGAGCAGGTTGACGATGGAAGACAAGGCGAACACGACGGACGCGCCAAGCTCGGACGCGGTCACCTTGCCCTGCTGGTACGACAGAGTGCGTATTGCGCTGTTGATGACGGTCTCGTCGGTCGTATTGTTATGCAGTGTGGCGAGCGTGCGCCAGTTCTCCGAGGATGACAGATTGAATTTATTGGCCAGCGCGGCGAACGTACTGAAATGTTCCTCCGCTTTGGAGTTGGTGGTAAGGCAGGAGGCGGCCTTCTTGGCGGCGCCCCATGCGGCACCGATGAAGCCTCCGGTCGCCGCGCCGGAGAGAGTCGATCCGATCATATTGGAGCAGGCCTTATTGGCGGCGTCCATATCCTCTGCGGCGCCGGCCATCATTACGGACGGACGGAGTTTGCCGTCGGCCTTGTTGTATTCACCATTCTTCGATTTCGTAAGGCTTGCGGTGAGGCTCGCCCGGCATTGCGTGAGCAGGTCGGTTGTGTCGCTGGCCGGATTGCCACTGGAGTCGATGCCTCTGTTGTCGCCCTCCACGCTGTTGACGAATGCCCAGCCCGAGCGGATGTAAAGGCTGTTGCGCTGCTTGCCGAAGCCGCAGACGTCCCACATTGTGACCCAGCGGTCGAGTCCCACATCCTCGTTGGCGACCTTCTGGTCGGCTTTGGTACCGATGGCACCCTCCCATAAATTCGGAATGTAGGCCATCATGTCGCCGTCGGCACTGAAATGCCCGGCCGGCTGCTTGTCGTCGTAGGCATTGCTGATGGCGTACTTGGTGATGAGGGCCATGTCATCCGCGGTCGCTCCTGCGCGATATTCGGGCACGCGACAAAAGACCTGATCGGCGTTGACGCCCGGCCCATACTGGGTGCGCGCGTAAATGCGCAGCGCCGTCTCCTCCCACATGGTGTTCATGGCGGTCAGCACCGTGTCGTTGGCGTGGCCGTTGGACTTCATGTGGGTGCTGTTCTCCAGATGAAGCTGGTGAAGGTAGTTGCGGCAGCTGAGCAGATCGCCGGTGGCGTTCTTCGAGTAATCATGGGCAAGGAACGTCCTGCCACTGTCGAATCCTTGCACAAGGGCATCGGACGCCGAGCCCGCGACATCGCCGATGTACTTGCTGGTGGTATTCACCATCCAGTACGGGGTGAGCGTGGTCGGCGTCTCCGGATTGTTGGCGGAGGCGATGCCGACGGTGGCGAACATGGCGAGTCCCAGGATGAGGGCGACCATGCGCTGTCCGAACGCCTGGATGGTGCCGTTGTGGATGTACCGCCAGAGCGAGGTGCCGACGACGAGGATGATGGCCATGGACAGGATGCGCCAGTCGGACAGGCTGTTCCAGACGGCGCCCGTGAAGCGGTTCGCCATCTTGCCGAACGTGTCCGTCATGGCCGATGAACCGTCGGCCATTCGCTCGATCGTCGCGGCGGCGGCCCACAGGTTGTTGCCGATGGACAGGAAGATGCCGGTGATGTTGGCCGGCACCGCCTCGAACCATGAACGCGGATTGAACATGCTCACGTCGTCGACGCGGCTGGTCAGGCCGCCGATGGTGTTCGACCAGCGGAGTATCGGCAGACAATCCAGTCCATGGCTGCAGACGTTGCTGTCGCCGTCCCGCGAGGTCAGGTCGGCGGCCGCCAGGGTGATGGTCGCATTCAGTTCCATATCAGCCTCCATGACAGTACTGCGCCTCCCCTATGCGGCCAGGTGGTAGTCTGATTGCATGGCTTGGACAAGGGGTTTGGGCCAGAAGGGAAGAAGATGAAACGACTGACGAAAGGGGTGGCCGCGCTGGCCGTCCTGTTGACACTGGCTGGATGCGGTACGACGACGGCTCCGACGCCGACGGCGGAATCGAAGGAGCCGGTGGACGAGGTCGCCGAGTTCGGAAAGGACCTGGCGACGCTACTGAACCAAGGCAAATCCCACGAGTTGTTCAACTTGTGGTCGGACAAGAAGTCTCTGAAGAGGGCCGATCTGGAGAAGGCGCTGCTGCCGGACGCGAAGGCCAAGGGCATTAAATGGGAGTACAAGAAGTATTCACCCGACTCCGACAGCGAGGACCAGATAATCACCCTGCGGTGGAGGACATCGGACCAGGACTCCACAAGTGACTTCTACGTGAAGAAGGAGCAGGGGAAGTGGCGTCTGCGGTCCATGCCGTTCGGCGTCCTGTCCATCTGCTCCCCATTCTCCGTGGATGGAACCGACGCGCCGGTTGTGTCCAATGTGACATGTCCCACCGGGGACGGAAGCACCTCTACCGGAGACGGTCAGACGCTGCTGATGCTTCCAGGAGAGCATTCCCTGTCGGTCGACGTGTTCGACGACGTCTTCGACCAGCCATATCAGGTGACAGCGACTCCGGCGGCCTCCTATGTGATGGACTTCGAATCGCCCGCAGGCTCCGCGGGAAGCGACTCGGTGAATCTGGCGCCGGAGGATCCGGAGCCCGCCGCCGGATACGCGGATGCAGTCAAGGCCGCGTTTGCAAAGGAGGCGGCCGACGTCGCCAAGGATGCGGGCGAGCAGCCCGACCTGTTCGACGGCATCACCGTGACCCCGACCTCCGATCTCTCCCGTCCGGATGTCAGTGGCACGTACCGCCATTGGGCTGACGGCGGTTATCAGGATAAGGACATCTCCGAGCTGAGCTACAGCACGACCATCAACTGGACCGGATTCGTCGTTCTCTACAACGAGGTATCCCACCCCTGACTTTTCCGAAGACAGGACGCCACTCCCGGCCTGGAGTCTCCAGTCCGGGGGTGGCGTCGTCTTGGGTGACCATTCCCTACTCAGGGCGCGTAAGGGTGGTATGTCCCCTCGGGGCGACCGACCCTCACGGGGCGTACGGATGGTCGTGCATCTCCATGAGCTCGAAGTCGTTGACGGAGAACGGAGCGGTGCCCGGGAGCACGAACCTGCCTTCGGGCACACGGGCCGCGTCGACGATCTTCTGGATACGGCGCCTGTTCACCTCGCCCGCGACGGAGCGCTTGCGGCTGAACAGGACGACCGCGGCGACGGCGGCTATCGGTATCAGGAAGTACGGGATGTAGCCGCCGCCGATGAACGTGCGGATGCCCTGGCCGACCAGCGCGCCCACGACCGCGCCGCCCAAGGCGATGAACACGTCCGTGGAGCGCACCCAGTGGCGGCCGGCCAGCTGGAGCTCGTCCACCTGGTCGACCCGCTGGCCGGACACGCGCGTCAGGTCGAACAGCATGGCCTTAGGCCGCCGTGCTGAAGTTGAATATCTTGTCGAGGATATCCAACACGATCTGCGCGAGGTAGGCGGGGATGGCCGCGATGAACGGGGCGACCTGGTCCGGGGCGATGAGGATGACGCCGAGGACGATGGCTGCGAGGCACCAGAAGACCTTGCCGCCGCCCTGGTCCTGCATGGCGCGTCCGATCGGCGTGGTCGGCCACCACTTGCGGGCGGCGAGCAGGCCGACGCAGATGAAGATGATGCAGCCGCCGAGGACCTGGAGCGCCAGCTTCAGGTTGGCGTTGCCGGTCAGATAGCCCGCGAATTTGGAGACGCCGTCGCGCACGCTGCCGACGATGCGGGGCGGCGTGGCCTCCGTGACGGTGCCGCCGCCGTAGGACAGCAGCTCCGACTGGACGCGGACAGCCGCGCCCAACATGAAATCGTTCATGATCTCTCCTTTCCGAGTCGGGACAAACGATTCGGACGGAGGCTATGCGCGAGCAGGAGGGCGCAGACCGTGAAGGTGATGTGAAGACGTATGTGGTCGCCCGTGTAGCCGCAGGTCAGGCCGCAGACGCGGCAGATGGCGTCAAGGGTCCAGTAGACGACAGGCGCGGCGCAGAAGGAGAGCAGGAGTCGTGCGTGCATGCGACGGTGCTATGCGCGCATATCGACGGCGGTGAATCCGCTTCGCCGGGAGACCCCTAAAAGCCCGTGGAGCCGCTGGATTGGCTTTTCGGCCCCTAGTGGGCATTTTCGTATTGTTCTGTTTTTGATTGGCTTGATTGGTTGTCTTTGTTTGTTCTCCTCGGCTTGTCGTTCCGTCTATTGGTTCTTTTTTCGTTCTCTGTTCGGCTTCCGTTTCCTATGGTTTCGTTCTTTGGTTATTGGGGGCTTTTTGCGTTCCGTCTGTTTTTTCTTATCCTTTGCGTTCCGATGGTTCCTTGGTTGCCTTCGTTTTTCGTCGTCGGTTTTTCCATTGGGGGTTTCATGTCGTTCGTCCGTCCCTAGGTTTCCTTTATCGATCCGTCCGTACCCTTTTCATGGCTTTGTTTTTCCTCCTCCTTTCCTGTTCTTCATTCGTCTTCGTTTTCCTCTTCCCGTCCTTTTCCTTCGCTTCGATTGCGGTCCGGCCGTTTCGTCTTCGTTCTCCGATTCCGCCTCTCCGCATCACCTCGTCGTAATGCGCCATCGGGCGGAGGCGTCAGGCCTATCGGCCAAGGTCGTCCGCGAGCTCGCGGAGGGCATCCTCGAGGGTGGCGTGGCGGCGCTGGTCCAGGTAGTCGGACTCGAGCAGCCATGGGCGTGTGGGGCAGGCGCCGTCGCGGCGGACGACGCCCAATGGGGTCGGCGGGTCGAAGAACGCGTCAGAGTCGGTGACGTCGTCGGAGTATACGGAAACGCCGCCGCGGCTTGATCCGTTCATGGGGCGGACGATGAGCAGTCCGGCGCGTCTGGTGAATTCGAGCCGGTCCCATTCGCGTCGGGCGAGCAGTTCGACGACGTCGAGGTCGGCGGGGTCGCCGTCGGTGATGCGCCGGCGCTCCCCCGCGGTCAGGGTCCGCAATGATTTCATCGGAATGCCTCCAGCATGGTCCGGGCCAGGTGGGCGGCGGCCGTGTCCGCGTAGCCGGGACGCCGGCGGCCGAGCCTGTCGTAGAGCGCCCATGCGTCCCCGACGTCGCGGACGTCGTCGGCCCGCAGACGCGTGCCGGGGTCCCATCCGATGGCGTCGGCCATGAGCTGGCGGAGCCGGTCGCGGTCGTCCGGCAGAAGCAGGACATCCCCGTCCGTCTCGACGCCGGCGAGTCCGAGCCGTTGCCCGCCGTCGATGCACACGTCGATGAGCCTCACAGCCAGCCTCCCGGGTAGAGCGAGAGCCGGGGCAGTGCCCCGGTGTCCAGGTCGAGGATGCCCCAGTCCCATGAGGCTTCGCCGGGGATGGGGCATCCGGTGTCGATGACGATGGGGCCGATGGCTCCGATGGTGACGGTGAACGGCGTGAACGACAGGTCGCGCCCCTCGACGGCGAGCCCGCGCCAGCCGTCGGGGCCGGGGTCGAAGCGGAGGCGTCGCATCTCGTCGATGAAGGTGCCCGCGGAGATGCCGGCCTTCCTGGCGATGGGGCCGAGCACGGCCGGGTCGGGGCGACGCCTGTACGCGCGGCGCAGATGGACCACGTCGTCGCAGAGGCGTTCGAGCCTGCGGTCGGGGTGGAGCATGAGGACGCGGGGGCTCACAGCATCCGTCCGAAGCGTTCGACGCTGTACTGGCTGAACAGCCGGGCCCTAATGACTTCGGCCGCGTAGGGCCTTGTTCCTCTTGCGGCGACGGGCTGGCCGATCGCCGCGGCTCCCGTCATGGCGTTCGGCCTGTTCCTTCTTCCCTTGCCGTTCGCGTCGCGTCTCCAGCCATTCATGGCACATGTCCTTTCCGTAGACGATGAGGATGATGATGACGATGAGGGCGCCCTGGTCGGTCTGTCCGCCGTAGAGGGCTATCCTCCATGCGGCAAGTAGATAGGGGCTCGCCAAGAGGGCCAGCGCCAGCAGCGCCGTATGTCCGGCGACGCGCCGCACCCTCGGGCTTCGCCATAAGGCGATGGCCTTCTCCTTGGTTCTGCCTGGCAGCCGTTGGACGGCCGCCCCGATGCGCCTCAGTCGTTCCTTGATGCCGTGCATGCGTCCTCCATGAGCGTCCTGTAGTGCCGTGCGAGCCTGATGGAGTCGTCGAGGCAGTGGAGGCACCGGTGGTCGGTGGTCCTCTCCGGCCTCGCGTCCCTGTACGCCGGATTCCACAGGCGGGCCGCCTCGTCCAACGCGCTCACGTCGAGGCTCCTATGCCCGAGCCCGGCGAGGATGCGCGGGTCGTGCGCGTCGAGCATGCCGCGGTCGAAGCGCACGGTGGAGCCGGCGACCAGCGCCTCCCTGCGATGCGCGTACTCCCCCGCCAGCCGGTACGCCTCCTTCGGCTCCAGTCCGTGGCGGCAGGCGTCCAGCAGGCCGTTCGGCCCATGCATGCCCTTGATGAAATCGTCCGGCGTCCCGTCCCAGCGCAACACCAGGTCCAATGGGGCGTCGATGGGATGCAGGCCGCCGTCCGTGTATAGCATGCCTATCTCCAGCAGCGCGTCGGAGTCGGGGTCGAGCCCCGTCGTCTCCACGTCGATCCATAGCAATGTGTCCATGTCCGCCCTTATGCGTCTCCGCGCTCCGGGGCCTGACGCATAAGGGACGGACATGGTTATGAAATACAGGACGGCCGAGGCCGTCACCCCGGGGCACCCGGACAAGCTTTGCGATCTCATCTCCGACATGGTCCTCGACGACATGCTCGCCCGCGACCCGCACGCCCATGTGGCCGCCGAGACATGCGCGGCCGGCGACACGGTCATGGTGTTCGGCGAGATCAATTCCCATGACGGCTACAAGCCGGACGTGGAGTCCATCGTCCGCCATGCCTTCCGCACGGTCGGCTATACCGACCCGTCGTACGGTACGACCGCCGACGGGGTCCGGGTCATCGACGGGATGCACGCGCAGTCCGCCGAGATAGACGCGGCCGTCGGCGACGCGGACGGGGCCGGCGACCAGGGCGTCATGGTCGGTTACGCGACCGACGCGACGGGGACCATGCTGCCGCCCGAGACGGAGCTCGCCCGCCAGCTGGCCGCCCGCCTGTGGGAGGCCCGGGCCAACGGCATCGGATGGTTCCGCCCCGACGGCAAGACCCAGGTCACGCTCCGGACCGACGGCGGCGCCACGGCCCTGGACTCCATCCTCATATCCACCCAGCACGACCCCGGCATGACGCCCGCCGCCATCCGCGGCTGCGTGTCCATGTACATCGTCGACCCCGTGCTCGCCGCCCACCCGGAGCTGGACGCCACCGACTGGAGGCTGGACGTCAACCCGTCCGGCTCGTTCGTCCTCGGCGGCCCCGAGGGCGACGCCGGACTCACCGGCCGCAAGATCGTCGTCGACCAGTACGGCCCGTCCATCCCCGTCGGCGGAGGCGCGTTCAGCGGCAAGGATCCAAGCAAGGTCGACAGGAGCGCCGCCTACATGGCCCGCCACATCGCCGTCTCGCTCGTCCACGCCCGCCTCTGCCACGAGGCCACCGTCCGGCTCGCCTACGGGATCGGCGTCGCCGAGCCGACCGACGTGTCCGTCGACGCGCACGGCACCGGCATCGCGGACGACGCCATCCTCTCCGCCGCCGTCCGCGACGTGTTCGACCTGACCCCGCGCGGCATCATCGATGCGCTGGACCTTCGTCGCCCCATCTACGCGGACACCGCATTGCATGGGCACTTCGGCCGCCCGGAGCTCCTGTGGGAGAGGCCGTCCGACCCCGGCATCCTGCGGAGTGCCGTCGAGGCGAGGCTCTGATGTGCCCACACATGGCGGGCCTTCTCGTCCGCTACGAGAGGAGCCCGTACGGACGGCGCGGCCGCCACGACGGTTTCCTCTCGTTCGCCCTCGCCGTCTCGGAGGCCGCCTCGTTGGGGCACATCGGCGCGGGCGGGGCGCTGGCCGCCGGCGTGCGCGTCTATGTAAGGCTGAAGCCGGAGGCGCCGGACAGGGCGCGCGCCGACGCCCTGCATATGGCCGTATGGGCTAGGCGGCGCTTCGGCGCGTCGGACGCCATGGATCCCTGCTGGCGGAATGCGCTGGCCGGAATGCTCTAGCCGACCAGTCCGACCTTGTCGAAGAACGCGACAATGGCGTCGCGCTGGTCGAGCAGGGACTTGACTTCCCTACGTCGGGCGCAATCCCCCGAATCCCCAAATCCACGGGGTGTCAGGGGATTTTTTGTCGAAATCTTCACCAAGAAAGCGGTGTGTCGCGCTTGCGGAGACGCATGGGCCGGTGTAACGAAGCCTCCGGTTGGTAGACTGGAGGGGGAAACGAAGAATTGTGAAAGGAACGTATGGACATGGACGAGGAAAGAAATCCGGAGGTCCCGGAAAGGAAGAACCGCAGGCCGATCATCGTCGGCGTGGCCATCGTGGCGGTCGCCGTGTTGGCCATCGGCGGCGTATACGGATACAGGGCGTATGAGGGCCACAAGATGTCGGTGGCGCGCCAGGCATGCCGGTCGGCCGTGGCGGACCAGTCCAAGGTCGTGAAAGCATACAAGGCACTGCTTGGGGCGGACGGCACCGTCGCCGCGTTGAAAACGGATGCGAAGAGCGTGAAGGACGCGAGGACCGTCGACACGCTGGCCAAGGCGGCCAAGGCGAAGCTCCCGGCCATGGTCAGGTGCGACGCGTCGAAGGCTGCCGGCCTGGACGCGGCCGCCATGAAGGCCGGCAATGCCGTGAAGACGGTCAAGGCGGATGCGAAGGCGTTGGACGCGGCGGCCAAGACGGTCGAGACGTCGAAGCTCGATAAGACCGTCGATGATGCGGAGGCCCTGTACAAGGCCACGGACGGCAAGGTCCAGGATGATAAGACCCGCGACGCGCTGACCAAGGCCGTCAAAGCGCGTGACGCCAAAGCCATCGCCAAGGCCGTGAAGGCCGTGAATGACTCGAAGGCGGCGAAGGAGAAGGCGGACGCCGAGGCCGCTGCGAAGGCGCAGGCCGAACAGGAGGCCGCGGCCCAGCAGCAGCCGCAGTCCCAGACAGCAACGACCGGTAGCTCCACTTGGTCGGGTGGAACGTATGCAAATGGCGGCGGTTCGACTAGGGTCTACACGAACAACGGGGGTGGTACCTACCATGCGCCGCAACAGCAGCCGACATATCAGGCCCCACAGCAGTCCCAGCAGCCGTCGAACAACGGCAACGGCGGCGGACAGCCTTATATTCCGCCGACGTCCAGCTGCACAGGTCCAATCACAGGTTCCTGTTCCACCGCCCCCGGCGGCGAGGTCTGGTGGTGATTTCCTGTAAACGACGAAGGCCCCATTCTCCACGGAGGATGGGGCCTTCGTCGTTCTATCTTCCATAGCATGGTCGCGGGGCGTTCCCCACGAGGAGATAGAGAAGACGGCGCAGCAGAGCCCGACCGCCGCGCAGGTGGGGATGGCGAGCCTGACGACGCGGCGCGGCTGGTAGCGCGGCCAGTCGTACGACCCGATTTCGACGCGCAATGGGACGATGGAGAGCACGAGCCCGCTCAGGATGAAGAACAGGGCGACGCACTGCCCACCCGGCAGCAGCCGGTGCAGGGCGCCGCCCGTGTAGTGGTATGCGACCACGGCCAGGGCCGCGACGCCCCTCAAACCATCCAAAGAGTCTATGCGTTTGATGTCGTTCTTCTCTTCCACGGGCGCCACCCTATCATGCATGCCCCACGGCATGCGTCCCTGGGTGCATAGCTGTTTCGTCGAATGGACTACCACCCATGATGGTCCCATGAAGGAAAGGAATGAAGTGGCGTTCAAACACTTCGACTTCAAACGGCTCGCGCATGCCGCCGTGGCGGTCGTCGCCGCGACGGCCACGCTCGCGCTTGGTGGCGTGACGGCGGGCACGGCGATGGCCGATCCCGCAAAGCCGCATGTGAACGGCGACGCGCCCGCCAACGGCATCGCGTTCGACAACCTCGAGGGAGGCTATGACGGATGGCTCGGCGGTTTCTTCCTAGGCAACAAGGGCGAGCAGGGCTATTGCTTCGACTGGGGCCTGCCCGCCGCCATCATGGCCTACGCGACGATGAACTGGGTGCCCGCAGCCAATTCCGACCAAGCCAACCGCGTCGGGTGGATTCTGCGCCAGGCCGACACCGACACATCGATGATCGGCTTCACCCACGAGCAGAAGATGCAGAACACACTCGACCGTGCCGCGGCGGCCGTGATCGTGCATGACCAGCTCGACAAGACCGTGGGCAAATGGCAGCAGGCGCGCCAGTATATGAACACCCACCGCAGTGAGGTCGGTCATGGCTGGCAGGAGCTTTGGTCCGGTGTCGGACCTGGCGGCGGCCAGTACATCGGAGACTTCACCATCGGCCAGGTCCTCGACCGCGCGGATGAGCTATGGGCCCAGTCCGCCGGTCACGTCGCGGGCACCGGAGCCGTTCCGGACAAGTCCTACAAAGACGCCCAGCGGCATCTGACCACCAGGAACATCTGGTACAAGGACTCGAACGGAGCCTATGTCTCCACCAAAGTGACCGTGAAGCTGCACGAAGGCGCCAGGTTCGACGCCGCCGCGAACGGCATGTATGGTGGAACCCTCAGCGCCGACGGCATGACCTGGACCGGCTCCACCCAAACGAACCTGGGCGACGCCGGCCTGCAGCTGCCGTTCACCGCCACCAAGGATGGCGATGGACGATACGACACCACATTCGAGAACGTCGTGTACACATACCAGTATCCGACGAACCCGAACGGCCACCAGCGTATGGCTAAGTGGGGCGCCGGGCATTCCGACCCCGAGATGAAGGCATCCCAGGCGTTCAAGATGCAGTGGACGTTCCAGCCGCAGGCCACGACCGAAGCCACGACCCACAAGCTCGAAGTCGGCGGCACGCCGACCGACAAGGTGACCAGTTCCGTCGGCGACCTCATCAGCGGCACCGGCGCGGACGGCACCACACACAACACGTGGAACGGTGACACCAAGGCCACGTTCAAGGGCTACTTCTTCACCTCCGCCGACCAGTCCGTCCTGACCCAAGTCAAGCGGAACGCGAACGAGACGCCCGCCCAGTACCTTGCCCGCGTCAAGGCGAAGTACGGCGAGCCGGCCGCGACCGCCAAGACGACGTTCACCGGCTCCGGCCAGACCAACACCGTGACCGCCAAGACGGCGACCGGCGATGACTGGACCGTACCCGCCGACATGGGCGGCTACTACGGCACCTGGGTCTGGACGTTCGAGAAGGCCGGACAGCAGCCCGACCTCCAGAATCGTTTCACCGGCGACTATGTGGCCGAAGCGGGCGTCGCTTCCGAAAACGCCGTCGTCCACACCGAAGCGCACGCCGCGTCCCAGACCGCGAACGCGACCATCGCGCCGAACGGCGAGCTCGCCGACCGCATCACCATCACCGGCCTGCCGGAGAACCTCGGCAAGTACAAGCCGTCCGACTCCCTGCCCGGCGTTGGAGCCGACAACACGAAAGCCACCGTCGACGTGTACTGGGCCGGCCGCAAGGCCGGAGCCGTCTCCAACCAGGATGACGACATGCTCTACCAGCCGTCCACCAAGGACGCACCGGCCGATGACGCGAACCACAAGCACATCGCCACCTACACGTACGATCTGGCCAAGCTGATCGCCGCGCAGAAGGGCTACAAGTCCGGCGACCCGCTCACCCTGACCGTGGGCGGCGGGGCCAACGGCTCCAAGACCGCCGACGGCAAGACCGTCACCCTCAAGGCGGACAAGGGCACCGGCTTCTACGCGTTCGTGTTCCGCTACGCGGGATGCGATCGCGTGACCGGCGTGACCAGCGCCTATAACGATCCGTTCGAGCGCGTGTTCGTCCAGGACTCCAAGCAGGTGACGCTGACCAGCCACGCCAACCCGAACCGCGTCAAGGTCGGCGACAGGTTCCATGACACCGCCAAGATCTCCGGCCGATACCCGGCCAAGTACCTCGACGGCGCGTACGTCGAGTTCACCGCCTACGAGCCCGTGTCTGGCGAGCCGGACATGACCGCCGCGAAACTGCTCGACGCCGAGAAGCATCCGCTGACCGCCGACCAGATCGACAAGCTCGCCAACGGCACCGAGTTCGAGGTGTCCAGTTCCGACGTGGCCGCCGACAAGGCCGGCACCGTCAACTGGCAGGCCACCCTGTTCACCAAGGACGGCATCCGCCTTGCGGGCCACGAGTTCGGCGCGACCGACGAGAGCGTCGAAGTCACCGGCAACGGCAAGGTGAGGTCCGTGTCCCAGAAGCAGGGCGCCGTCGATGGAAGGATGTGGGACCTCATCCAGGTGTCCAACGTCACCACCGGCTCCGACCGCGGCAACGTGCCCGCCGGCTCCAAGGTCGTCGTGGATGTGTACAAGCACCAGGGCGAGGATGGCGCCAACAAGGGGCAGCTGGTCGAATCCAAGACCTTCCCCGTCGACGTGGCCAGACTCCGCAACGGCTCCGACTCCTACTGGTTCAAGGCCGAGATGTCCAAGACGTATCCGGCCTCCGGCCGCTACTACTGGACCGAGCGTCTGGTCGACAACTACGGCAACACGCTCGACAGGTCCGACTACGGCGACCAGGACGAGCAGACCGACGTGCAGGAGTACTCCACCGACACGGCGAAGAAGTGGCTGTCCGACGACAACGCGCTTTACTCCGACAAGACGGTCAAGACGTTCGACATCCTGACCCAGACCTGGTTCAAGGACTGGGGCGCGGACGCGCACCGCGACACCGAGGGTGACGAGACCCAGTCGCGCGGCGTGACCGCCGACGGCACCCGGTTCCAGACCTCCATCTGGCGCCAGAACGGCTCCGACTCCTCCAAGGACGAGAAGGTCGTGGACGGCAAGGCGAACGCCATGCCGAACATCGACCGGAAGGCCGCCAAGGCCGGCCGCATGTACCAGAAGGTCAAGTCCGAGACGTTCGCCCTGTCGAACCTCGAACCCGGCACCTACTACTACGGGCTGAAGGTCACGAACGACCAGGACGCCGCGAACCTCGCCAAGTACGTCGGCGAGAAGGACGGCGGCCTCGTCTACGAGGCACCGAAGCGCGTCAAGAGCGAATCCTTCGACATCGTGCGCGTCACCTCCAGCCGCCGCAACGCGGCCACCGTGACCGGAACCGTCAAGCACGTCGACGACATCCTGCATGTCGGCGGCACGCTTCCGAAGGGCTCCTCCTACAAGGTCGAGGCTTGGAGGGTCGAGAACGGCAAGGCCGTCGAGAAGGTGTCCGAATCGAAGACCCATGTCCTCGACCACGACACGACCGGTGACATCCAGGCCAACGATGTGCCCGCCCCGACGAAGGCCGGAACCTACCAGTTCCGCCATTACGTGTGGACGCCCGACACGCTGGGCGGCGATCCGTCTGTGACCGACGCCATGGCCGTCATCGACCCCGACGCCACCACCGGCTACAAGTACGCCAAGCGCCACCTGCTCGCGGACGGCGACTTGGACGAGTCCGAGCGCTTCGAGATGGTCTCCATCGACACGTACGTCGCCAAGACGAACAACGTGAAGACCTATAAGGGCAAGCACTACGTCGATGTGACCGACGGCGCGGACGTTTACGACCACGCCGAGATCACGGGCAACCTGCCCGCCGGCTACAGGCTCGGCTTCACCCTCTACAAGGAGGGCAAGTCCGAGGCGGCCGACGTCGCCGTGGCGACCATTCCGCCGACCGACCTGACCGAGGCCTCCAAGAAACTCGATTCCGCGACCGTGCATCTGACCGAGCCCGGCACCTACTACTGGGTGTACTCGTTCAGCGGCGCCGACGGCCAGACCTGGATCGACGGCGACGGCTCCCCGGAGCTCAAGGAGCTCATCAGCAAGCATCGCATCCCGGACGAGACGTTCAACGCGGTCCGCGTGACCACGACGACCGCCAAGTGGACCAGCAAGGGCGGCGAGACCGTCGACGTGGCCCGCATCGAGGGCTGTCTGCCCGACGACGCGACCATGAACTCCGAGCTGCACGACTACCAGACCGGCGACAAGGTCGCTGAGACCGGTGAGACCAGCCTTGCAAAGCTCGGCTACAAGCCGTGCGACCAGGGCGGCGACGAGGTCCAGACGGTCGAAAGCCCGAAGGTCACGCTGCCGGACGCCGCGGACCACTACTTCGTCGAATCCGTGAGATTCGGCTCCGACGAGTTCCATCGCGGCAACGACAAGGTGGGCCACGAGTCCACCCGCACCATCGACGCGACCACCGACACGAGCGTGGAATACACGCTCGGCACCGCGGTCGCCGACCATGCCGACCTGCTCAACATCAGGTACGTCGGCAAGAACGGTGGCGACATCCGCGACGACCTGACCGGCCCGCTGACCGCCAGCTGGGAGCTGTACCGCCAGGCGGACGGCGACGACGCGTCCAAGGACGAGAAGGTCGCCGACGTGGACAAGGACGGAATGGCGCTCGAATCCGGCCAGACCGAAGTCGAGTCCAGCCCGTACAAGCCGGATGAGATCGGCCTGTACTACTACGTCATCACCATCCGCGACGAGAACGGCGACGTCGTCAAGCGCGGCACGGCGCGCGAGGCCTCCGAATCCTTCCGCATCATCAAGGCCGAGTCCAAGACCGACCGCGTGGTGTCCGAGGGCACGAAGGTGCGCGACCGGGTGACCATCTCCGGCCTGGTGGCCGAAGGCACCATGGTCTCCTGGACCCTCATGAAGTACGGTGAGGGCTCCGCCGACACGGACTCCGTCGTCAAGCGGTACGACACGCCCGCCGACGGCGCCGTGCTCGTCACCGCGAAGCAGGCCACGGAAGCCGCGAAGTCCAAGACCGTCATCGATGGTCCGGAGTTCGAAGGCGGCAAGGCCGGCGAGAACTACTACTGGGTGTTCAGCCTGTCCAGCCCCGCCCGCGACGGCGAGACCGGCGAGCCGCTGAAGCCGAAGGATGCGGCCGACACGTCGCACCTGGCGGCCAACTCCATCGCCGCCATCGACGCGGAGGTGGACGGTGACGGCCAGAAGCCGAAGGCCGACATCCAGCGGTTCATGACTGACCGTAGCCGTGTGGAGGACGAGTCCTTCAACACGGTCAAGGTGACGACGGTGGCGTCCAGCCATGACGCCACCGTCGGAGACAAGGTGCATGACACCGCGATCATCACCGGCGACATCCCGAACGACGGCTACTGCGTGTCCTTCGAGTATTGGAAGCGCAACGACGGCGACGTGAGGAACGACCACCTGAACGACACGTCCGAATGCGTGGCGGTGCCCGCCCATGCCTCCACGGTCGACTCCCCGGAGCGCACCGTGGTCGAGCCCGGCGAGCACTACTACCGCGAGCGTCTGACCGAACGTGACACCGAACGCGAAGTCTCCTACGGTGAGGCGCGCGTCAAGGGTGAGACCGTGCTGGTGCGCCTCGCCCCGACCGGCGTGGCCGCGGCCGGCGCGGCGGGTGCGATGCTCGCCGTCGCGGGACTCGGCGTGACGCTGGGGCTCGCATCCCGCAGGCGCCGCCATGTGGGCGTGCATGCCCGCGTGTGACCCAGCCGGCATGAAGCAAGAAGGCCGCCCCCGGAATCCGGCATGGACTCCGGGGGCGGCCTTCTTGTTCTTATTGGTCAAGGGATTCGATGGCGTCGTCGTAGATGATGTGGAGGATTTCGCTTCCCTCCTCCGTGAGCCGGTCGAGGAACATGTCGAGCCCGCGCGGCACGGCGGCGAGCACCGCGTCGATGTTGGCGTCGGACGGCTCTTTGCCCGCATCCTCGATCATGGCGCCGATGTCCCCGCGGCACCAGACATCCTCGGCTATGACGTCGGCCGTGGCGCGCGGGAAACGCAGATGACGGCTTACGGCGCCCTCAGCGCCGACGTTGACGGACACGCGCGCGTCCTTCGGCAGTGTCTTCAGGAATTCCATGGCCTTGCTGACGGTATCCATTGTCCTGCTCCTTTTCGTCCCCACGGCCTTTCCGCGGCGGCAGGGCGGCCATGCGTCCCGGAAAGCGGGTTGAAGCCGTCGTGGAGGACGGACGCTACGGCGGCCGGATTCATTGGACTACGATCCGGTGGGCGCTTTCACGCCGCCTCCACGGCGGCTCCCGATTCCTTCCTATGCGTCCTAGAACAGCGGGTCGAAGGCGGCCGTGGAGCGCACCCGCGCGTCGATGAGCGGCAGATAGGACGTGTCCAGCTCGGAGCCCACGCAGCGGCGTCCCTCGATGCGGGCGGCGGCCATCGTGGAGCCGGAGCCCAGGAACGGGTCGAGGATCAGGCCGCCCGGACGGCAGGAAAGGCGGACAAGCCAGCGCATCAGGGACGCGGGCTTGACGGTCGGATGGGCGAGGCGGCGGGCGCCCGCGTCCGTCGTGCATGCCATGGCCTCCGCGTCCAGCAGGGATGCGGGCACCTCCGGCGCGTCCGGGCGCAGTCCCAGGCGGGCGGCCTGCTCCGGCCACCCGGCGGCGGGACGGCGCATCGGCGCGTCCGCGACGACCGGCCTGTCCGCGCCGGACGCCTTCGGGCAGAAGTAGAACGGCGGGACGCCTTCGGGCAGGAGCCGGTCCAGGCGCGGGTCGAGGACCAGGTCGGACGGATACCGTCCGTCCAGACGGGGCGCGTCGGGGCGCGGCGTCGCCGTGTCGCGCATGACGTCGCCGCCACGCGGGTCGCCGTCGCGGAGGCGGCTGTTGCGTTCGTAGCGGCGCCCCAGCTCGGCCATGTCGGCGGGCACGGCCGCGTCCGCGACGTCCAGCGCGCCCGTGCCGTGGTCGAGGAGATTCCGTCCCAGCATGGCCTCGCGGGGGCGCTGGGCCACGATGACGGGCTCCCAGGCGGGCTTCAGGGCCGGATTGAAGCCGGTCCAGCGGGACGCCTCCGGGGTCGCGGGCTCGTAGGCCCCCTCCTTAAGGCGGCGGCCGCGCAGGCTGGCGGAGCCGGCCTCCCTCGACGCGCGCGGGTCGGACACGCCCAGCGCCCGGTCGACCGCATGGTCTCCCCATTCGCCCTTGGGCATGCCGGAGGCGTACAGCCAGCAGAGCTGGTCGCGGATGAGGAATCCGGCGTCCTCGACGGCGCAGGCGAGCCTGTGCCAGGTGCGCGGGGAGCCGAATGCGAACAGGAACGCCCCGGGGCGCATGACGCCCAGGATGGCGTGCCAGAAGTCCGGGTCGAACGCGATGCCGGTGGAGTCCCATCGGGCGATCTCGCCGGCGGTGCCAAGCCCCAGCTCGTAGGGCGGGTCGGTGACGACCGCGTCCACCGGCCCGTCGAGGACGGACGGCAGATCGCGGGCGTCGATGTTGTAGACGGCGGAGCCGTCGTAGTCGAATGCAGGCCTCATACCGAGGCCATATGCGTCGGGCGGCTCTAGTCGACCAACTCGACGACGATCTCCGAACGGCGCGTCAGGCCGGGCAGGAGCCCGAAGTCGGGCGTGATGCCGGCGGCCTCCAGCAGGGGGCGGAGGATGTCCTCCGTCCCGCCGTGGATCTCGTAGCGATGGCAGGGGCCGTCGATCAGCTCGTACACGCCGTCGAGGGATTCCATCAGGCCGATGACCGCGTGCGTCCTTCCCCCGTCCAGCATCGTCCTGTAACGGTATCCGTGGAATGGCGCCGGCCCCTCCCCCTCGCCATCCATGTGGAATATGTAGATCGTCAGCTCCATCATCGTTCGCTCCTTCTCGTTTCCGACGTCCCGCCCATGCGTCCCCTCCGGGCATAGAGGCCGGACAGCGCCGGACAAGGAGGATGGAAATCATGACGATGGATGCGAACGGCAACAGCCACAAGGCCGCGGGACGCCCGGACGGCGGACAGTTCGACAGGAAGGCCGGACAGGGCTCCGACGACGATCTGGAGGTCCGGCCGGCCGCGATGGACAAGGTGGCCCTGCAGGTGTCGGCGGCCCGGGCCATCGCAGGCAGGGAGCCGCCGGACTGCTCGAAGCTCGGCCCCGTCGGGGCGAACCACACGCTGGCCGGCTGGCTGGACCGGGAGGCCCCCGGCTGGCGGTACGACAGGGCCGCGCTGGCGGCGAGCATGCCGGGCGTGGTCGACGACTACCGCGACAGGGACCCGGTCGACACGGCGGAGGCGGAGAGCATCGAGAGGAGGGCGCTGGGCACGCCGGAGAGGCCCGGACGACTCGTCCGGCATCTGCGCGAATGGCTGCCGAGCGACGTGGACTCCATGGAGACCGCCCGCGGCATCATCCACGACAGGGCGGAGAGCGCGCGGCGCTGCTACGCGCTCGACCCGACCCGATGCCTCACCCCGGAGGCGTTCAGGGCCGCGGTGGACCAGTCGAGCGTGGAACGGTTCTTCACGTCCAAGGAGATCCGCATGTCCGCCCATCGCATGCGCGTGGGCCACAGATACATGGACCGCGTCTCCGAGTGGAAGGCCGGGCACAAGGGCTCCACGCCGGACGGCGAGACGCGCGACGCGCTATGGGACGCGGCCCTCGCCGACTACGTGGCCGAGAAGAAGGCGAAGGGCAGCTCGTTCGGCAACGGCCTCAACTACACGGACGGCAGGAGCGCCCATGAGGGCGTGAGGCCCCGTGTGTACATCGACCGCAACGACATGGAGGAGCCGTTCAACGGCCGCAAGGACTTCGAGGGCATGTACCGGCGCGGGCAGGCGAGGATACGCCAGTGGGCCGCGAACTACGCGGACTACTCCATGACCGGCGAGGACGGCGACGCGACCGGCGACGCGCTGGACATGGCCACCACCACGTCCGTGACCGGCTCCGCGCTCCGCGGCGTCGGCGAGACGGAGCGCCGCGCCTACAAGCTGGCCCTTGCCCAGGGCAGGAGCGCCGCGGAACTCGACGCCGTCGCCAAGGCCCTGGGTCTGGACGGGGACACACGCGGCCTGCTTGAGGCCGAGTGGCATGCCGAGGGCGCCTTCGCCCGCATCTAGCGTCCCGGGGACGCATGGGGACCGAAAAACAAGGGCACGCAAAAGGAGGTGTCGGAAAATGCTGTACGTGATCGGATTCGTGATCGGCTTCGCCGTCATGTTCGTCCTGGTCTCCGCGCTGAAGCTGATCGCCGGCGCCGCGCTCACCGCGGTCGGCGTCGTCATCGGCACGATCGCGGGCGTGATGGAGGGTCTCCTGGGGCTCCCATGACGGACGATAGCCTGGAGTCGGTGGCCGCGCATGGCATCTGCGTGCGCGGTCCGATGGGGCTCGTGCCCCGATGGTCGTACGCGGAGCCGCCGGAGTTCGGCCGGCTGATCGCGGACGGGGCGGAGGACGGACGCCGCTGGGCCGCGCGCCGGGCGCGCCGTGGCGTGGCGGCGGTCCTCTCCGCCGTCCTTCTGCTTTCCGCGGCCGTCGGCGGCGGCTGCATGGTCCTCTCCGCCCGGGCGAGGACGCTGGGGGCGGAGCGGGCCGCCGTGGAGGAATGCTCGGACGCGCTGGGGCGCCTGTCGGCGCTGGAGTCGCGGGCCATGAAAGCACGCCGCCGCATGGACGACGCCGTGTCGAGGCTCGACCAATCGTATGATCTCGACCGTCTTGTGCCGCTGTCGGCGACGAGGCCGCCGGAGGTCCCGGCGCTCTCCTGCTCCGCGGACCCGGCGAAGGCCGCCGCGAGGGCGGACCGGGCGGCGAAGGGGCTGTCCGACTGGCTCAAGCCGGTGGAGGCCGCGTTGAATCCCGCCCGCCCCTGACTCCAATCGACGCGCAAGGCGTCTTTTGCCCCTAAAAACGATTCTTTGGCCCCTCTGACGGGCTTTCGTCCTTTCGGGGAGAAGATGTTGCCATCCGATTCGCGCCGCGCCGCAAGGGACGCCAAGGATTCGATTTCCAGGCAATGACGTCGACCGAAATTAAAAAACGGCCCGGAAACGTGATCGTTTTCCGGCTCGGCTTCATACAGCCGACGGCAACGCCACAAGGAGGTCCGCAGGCCATTCATCGGCCGCAGGCAATTGGCGACCCCCTATCCGGCCCTTCGAGAATAAGGACGGGCAGTGGATTTCAATGAAGGAATCAGGCTTGTCTTCACATTTCCATCACTTTTATCCATCCGTATGCACTTCGTATGCAGCCGTATGCAGTCCGTATGCACTTTTTCGGCTCGAGCAAAAAACTAGGCGGGAGTAGGGCTGAGAGCACATGCAGAGAGCCGTATGCACTTTATGCACCTCTTTTGGGAGTTGGACCTTTTTCGGCCTTTTTCCTTTTAAGGGAAGTGCATACGGTGCATACGGCCGCATACGGATGACGATGGAATCAGGTTTTAGCCCTACTGCCCGTAGGCATTGAGGCGCTTTCCGCCCGTCAGATTCAAAAGTGCATACGGCGGTGCATACGTCTTTCCGGCCGAAAAACCCCTATCAGCCCCCTATCGACGGAATATCCCGAATCGGGATATTCGCACTCCACGGCCCGCCTTCCGGGGCGATGGGCGGATATGGCGTTCTTTGGCCCCTGTGGCGCCTCTTCGCCGCGAAGGTCGATGGTTTATTGCCCGGCAGGACGTTGGTACGCCCAAGACGCGACGCATAAGCCACGGGCATGGGCGACAGCCAACTATCGGCCGCGAAAAAGGCCAAGAACGACGAATTCTACACGCGCATGACCGACATCGAGCACGAATTGGTCCACTACAAGGACCACTTCAAAGGCAAGGTCGTGCTCTGCAACTGCGACGACCAGTTCGAGTCAAACTTCTTCAAATACTTCGCGTTGAACTTCAACCACCTGGGATTGAAGCGCCTGACAGCCGCCTGCTACTCGGGCTCCCCCATCGCCGGCGGCGAGTGGTACCAGCCGTCACTGTTCGACGATGACAGGGACGAATCGACCGGCCGTCACCGCAAGGCATACAAGGCCGTCGTCAACGTCTTCCGCGACACCACGGGCGATGGCGGGTTGGATATGGACGACATCAGAAACCTGCTCGACTCCGAGGAGAACGAGCTGACGGAGCTGCACGGCGACGGAACCTACGGTGCAGGCGACTTCCGCAGCCGCGAGTGCCTCGAACTGCTCGACGAGGCCGACATCGTTGTGACCAATCCGCCGTTCAGCCTGTTCCGCGAGTATGTGGCGACGCTCGTGGAACATGGCAAGAAATTCGTCATATTGGGCAACAAGAACGCCATCACCTACAAGGAAATCTTCCCGCTCCTACGCGACGACAAGGTCTGGCTGGGCTTCACCTCGCCGTCCGACTTCACCATCCCCGGCGAGGGAACGACCAAACAGGTCAACGGCCTGTGCCGCTGGTACACCAACCTGGACATCAAAAAACGCCATGAGGATCTCATCCTTTACCGCCGCTACGCCGACGACCCGTCGAAGTATCCGAAGTACGACGATTACGACGCCATCGAGGTGTCCCGTGTCAAGGACATCCCCGAGGACCACTACGACGTCACGGGCGTGCCCATCACGTTCATGGACAGATACAATCCCGGACAGTTCAACATCGTCGGCTGTTCGGAAAGCGAGGGCCGCGGCTTCTCAAACGGCCTATGGAACCCTGAATCAGGAATTGCCCAGCCGACCATCGGCGGGCGCGGGATCTACAAGCGCCTGTTCATCCGCCGCCGCGCATAGCCCGATGTCGGACACCTTCGGGCGTCCCGCGCCGGTCCCGCGTGAAAAGGAAGCCGCCGCCGGAGTGCCCAAGGGTTCCGGCGGTGGCCTTTTATGCGCATAGTCCCACCTCATGAGGCTCAAGGAACTGAAGAAGGACATCGATGGACGCTACGGCCTGCGCTGCGGGCGCGTGCATGAATCACGCATGGACGTCTGGATCGCCCACGACCACGCCAAAGGCGTCGTCGTCCATAAGTCGGGCAAATGCGAGCTCTGGCGCATCGACGGCGCGAGCGTCGCCAAGGGCGCGCCGTTCCGTATCAAATCCGACTGGTCGGCGGACCGCAAGGCCCGCATCCTGCGCGAGCGGATGGGCTAATTCTCTTCCGCCGCGGCCCGCACGGCGTCGTGCAGGCGGGCGTGGACGCGCGGGTCGTCCCAGCCGTACGCGGCGGCCAGCGCCAGCGTGTCGGCGTCCAGCTCCCCGTACAGGTCCCGTCCGAACCACTTCGGCACGTCCGCCGTCTCCTTGAACGATTCCCAGAGCGGGTCCGTGTCGGCCACGGCATGCCGCCGCGCCCATCGGGCCGCGCGGGTCGTCTTCAGGCCGGCCCTCCATTCCAGGAACAGGTCCGCGGGCATGCCGTCGGGGTCCGCCGCCCATTCCGGCCGGCCCGTGCGGACGTCCAGCTCGAGGCCGACGCCGTGGACGCGGGTCAGCCGCGCCTCCGTCGGCTCCGGCCCGCCATGTCGGGCGGCGGCCGTCTTCAAATCGCGGCCGAGCGCCGTCACCTTCTCGCGGGCGAGCTCGCGCTCGTCGGGTGGAAGCTCCATGTACCTGCCGGAGCCGAGGCCGAGCAGCGCGTCCGCGTCGGCGAATCCGCCGTAGGCGGTCCAGCAGACGTACACGGCGTGCGTGGTCCCATTGTCGGCCGCATCCAGCATGGCGCGGCATATCGTCCGCATGTCATTGTTCCAGGTCACGATTTCAATAGCCTCCAGAAGTATTCGACGGCCCGCGGATCGGCGGGCGCGTCCGTGAACGTGGAGGCCCATGCGTCGGCCTGCATGACGGGAACGGCTCCGGGGAACATGGTTCCGCGCATGACGCCGTACACGCCGCCCGTGGTGCGGGACAGCAGGACGACGGGCCTCACGTCGAGGCCGGCGGGCAGTCCGGAGCGGACGGAGTCGGTCGCCCAGGCCATGTTGCCGCTGGCGTGGTAGGTCCTCACCGGGGCGACGCCCGCAAGCGAGCCGACGGGCACGTTCAGGTTCGTGTTGGAGTCGTAGGCCCGCAGCTCCCCGCCGCCGCGCATGGCATCGAGGCCGGGCGTCGGGACCAGGTACGCGTCCGGGGAGGCCGGGCGGTAGTGTTTGGCGTCCAGAAGCCAGACGGTCCGGCCGGACACGACCACGACGTCGATGTCGGCCCTGCCGGTCGCGTCCCCCGGGTTCCGACAGGAGAGGAAGACGTGCGCATCCCGTATGTCCATGGAGGCGAGCATGCGGGCCACGGAGTCCTCCCCCGCCACCCCGGCGGCCACGTTGTGTCCGTCCATGCCGTCGGCGACGGCGGTGGCCTCCAGTCCCGCGGCCGGCCTGCCGTGGACGTTGGGAGCGGCGAGCCAGGCGGCGAATGCCGCGTCGCCCACGCCGTAGGACACGGGCTCCGGTCCGCGGGGCGCGGAGAGCGGCTCCATCGGCCGCTCCCCTGTCCAAATGTCCGATGGGGTGGAGTCGGAGGCGGACATGAGGGCGGCGGCCGCCAGAGCCAGCAGCAGGACGCCGACCGCGGCGGCCAGCCAACGGCCGGAGATGAGGACGAGAAGTAGGCCGACGAACCAGTGCTTTCTGGCGCAAAGGTACAGGCCGAGCGCAAGGACGATCCATTGGAGCATGTCCGTTCTTATGCGTCCATGGCGGCCGTAACAAAACGTCTGACCGTCCGCGGATGGTCGGAGTGCACCGGCATTCCGGCCAACATCATCTACGTGAGGCTTTCCCGCGGCTGGACCCTGGAACGCGCCGTCGGCACGCCGGTGCGGCCGCGCCGGGACGCATGACGAGGGCAACGGAGAAAAAGGAGCCCGCCATGAAGACCATCGGAAAAGCCGTCTACACCATCATCTGCCTCGCATTGCTCGCGGCGACCATCATCGCCCAATCGCAGGGCTGGACCACCACGTTCTATCTGGCGTTCCTCGCCGTCGCCACACCGGGCGCGACCATGTGGGCTTGGCATCGTCTGATGCGCGCATAGCATGAAGGCGTCCGCCGGGGCGGTGGTTGTCTTCTCTCTCTCATCAAAACCCCCTGAACCGCCGCCTTGGGCGGATAATGTGACAAGGGCGGGACCATCGGCATGACGGTCCCGCCCTTGTTTTTATCTCAGTGCTTTTCCCGATGGACGAATCCCTCCAAAGCCTTTCGGATCCTCCATAGGCGGACAGCTCTTCCCACGGCCTTTCGATGCTTTTCGCGTTCTTTTCCAATCCACATGGCCTCTTCCAAGGAAAAAGCGTATGGATCCGTGGATAGGGGTGTCAGAAGTTCCGGATCGGCTATATAGACGATGGATTCCAGGGAATGGCCCGTCAGACGGGCCATTTGGACTATGTTCAGGGTGTTCCGTTCCGACCTGACGTCATACCTGTCCTCCGGCTCATGCCGGACGTCGAATGGCTTGGTTTTGACCGTTATGACCCGCCTCCTTGTTTTGCCCGTCCATGGGCGCACCCTACGCGCCCCGTCGGCGTCGACCCGGTACATGATGGACTTGCCCTCGAACGCGAACAGCGGCTTGGAGCTTCCCCTCACGGGCGCCAGCCATTGGTCCAGGGTGCCGGTCACGGCCCTGACGCGCGCCATGCTTGACAGATCATGCCGCACCGCGCGGGCGAGCATGCCCGCGGCGGTCTCATTGTCCGGCTTGGCTTCCCTCAGCTCCGGAAACATCCGATTCTCCCTCCTGCGTCTGGTTCCGCCCGTCGTCATGCGTCCCGGAGTCCGTGTCCGTCGATTGCGATTGGCTTTGGCTGTCGTCGGATTGGGCCGGCTGGCTTTGGGGCGCGGCATCCGTTTCCGGTTCCGTCGTCGCGGCCGGGGCCTGCCCCTGCGCCGTCGGCGGGGCGGGAGTCGGGCATGATGTGACGGTGCGGACCCTCTCCTTGACCACGGTGCGCTTGACGACTTTCGTCCTCACCGGCTCCGGTTGGCCGGCCTCGTAGGCGGTCCAGCCGCCCAGCACGGCCAGCGCGGCGGCGAGCATGGCGGCGACGGCGATGAGGAGCACGGGCCTCCGGTCGGCGCGCGGCGCGCGCTCCAGCGGGACGGCCTCCTTGGGCGCATGGCGGGCCACCATGTCCGCGAAGCGCGCCGCCTTGACCGGGTCGGGCACGCGGAGCGTCCAGACGGACCGCGCAAGCGCTCTGGGGCGCGTGGGTATGCCGGTGGCTTTGCCGTCCGGGGCGACGACGTCGATGACGAGGAAGGCCGCGTCCGGCGTGGTCATGACCTGGACTCCGCGCACCGAGCCGATGGGCGCGGCGGCGTACGCGCAGCGCCGGCGGTCGGCCTCGCGCCTCCAGCGCTCAAGCCGGATGACGTGCCCGTCGAACGTGGCGCGCCCTTCGATGGCATCGAGCGACGGTTCGGGCGGGTATGACGATGGCGTGGACATGACCTGGACTCCTTTGAAGGCGTAAGGAAAGGGCGGACCGGCGGCCCGCCCTTGGGATGACGGCGATGGGCTATGCGGCGGCCGGAGAGACGGAAGGCCGATCATCCATGCCTTAGTCCTCCCGGAACAATCCGAGCCTGTACACCGCGTCGAGGAACTCCTGCCACGTCCGCGCCCCGATGGCGCGGCGCATGCGCTCCCTCAGTCCATCGTCCATGACGGCCGTGGACGTCGGCGGCGCCCAACCCGTATCCGCGCGCTCCCCGTTCGGCAGGCGGTCGGAGAAGCCGGTGAACATCCTGTCCAGGACGCCGGAGTTTGACTGCAACTCCCAAAGCCTCTCCCCCAGCCTGACGGCGAGCGCCGCGTCGGCCGGGTCATCCATGGGCGTGTACACGGCCCACGTCCCATGCTTCCAGCGGTTCACATCGCACCAGCGCCACCAGACGTGCAGGCCCGCGGCCGCATCGGCCATCGTGGCGTCATGGGCGCCGTCGTGCCAACGCTCCGAATGGCGCTCCAGATATTGGTCGACCGTGACACCCCATGCGCCGTCGAGGCTCATGTCGGCGCGGATGTCCCGCAAGGCGGCATGGGCCGTGGCGGGCTGGGCGTCGAAGCCGCGCGGGACCGGACCCGCGCACCAGGCGTCGCGGCGGGCGGCCGAGTCGAACGCATGGACATGGTACGGGATGATCGGCATGCCCGTCCGGGTCAGCACTGCGTAGTATCTGCGTGTCATAAGTCCTCTTCCATCCAATGCCGTTCGCGGTACACGAGGCGGCCGATCGCCAGATTCGGGGCGAGGCCCTTTCCGACCGCCTTGACGGCGGCGCGGCCCGCGCGGTCGGCGAGGGCGAGCGCGTCCTCCGGGGTCCGCGCGAAGACGTCCATCGTGGACAATCCGCTCATCCTCGCACCCGGGCGCTTGGCGTCGGTCCGGCGCTCCACATCGGGCAATGCCGTGATCTCATACAATCCGCCATCGGCGGCCAGGGTCATGCGCGCGGCGCTCCAGAGCGCGGCGGCCTTCATCGTCGGCATCGGGGCGCCGACGGCCGCATCATGCTCCGCGGCGTACAGGTCGGCGGCGTCCTTGGAACCGAACAGCACGGTCGCGCCGTGCGCGTCGGCCACCGGCCAGAACCGGTCGGTCTCATGGAATACGTGTCTCATGTCCGCTCTCATGCGTCCCGACATCGTCTCCATGTCCACCATGATTCATCACTCCTTTTGGTTTTGCCGCGGCGGAACGATCTCCACCCGGTAGGACCCCTTGACGGTCGTCTTGATCTTGAATCCGCCGTTCCGGTCGGTGACGTCTCTGGCGGGATTGCCGTTGTCATCCCTGTAAGGGGTGCCATTGTCCCGGATGACCGTGATCGTCGCGCCGGGAATGGGATTGCCCTGTCGGTCGGTGAGGGTGCTTTCCAGGGTGATTTGCCGGCCGTGGATTGCGGTCTCCAACCGGTCGATTCCGTCCGTCAATTGGGGTTCGAGGAGCAGCCCGATGAGAGCCAATGCCGCGACCAGTTGGACCAAGCTCAAAACCAGCTTTATCCACAGCAGGACTTTGTCGGCTCTATTCATCCTCGTCCGTCTTCCGCCCTGTCCTGCTCAGGATGTAGCCGTCGAGGTGCAGCTGGAGCAGGCTCACATACTGCCCGTCGTCCACGTCGTCCTCCGGCTTCGCGTACAGCCGGGTGTCCAGCAATGCCATCGGCAGGCCGGTGTCTCCGTCTCGTTCGATATGGAAGGGTGTCTCATCCTGGCCGTGGGCGTTCTCCCGGATGGCCCAGCCGTAATCGCCCTCCCGCGGCTGGTCGAAGGGGTCCCCGTCCTCGATGTCCTCGTAGGTGAGCGGGAACGGCAATGCGGGCCGGTCGGGAATGTCCTTCAACGGCATAAGCTCCGCCCCCGGCTCGGCCGCATGCTTGGCGCAGACGCCGCCGATGCCGTCGCCGTCCCCGCAGCCGGTCCAGCGGCGCACCGCCACGACGGATCCACCGCAGGGTTGTTCCACGCCGTCCGCGTCGGCCATGATGGCGGCGCAGCCGGTTTCGATGATGTCGGTCAGTGTCATGACAAGACTTCATTCTCCTCTCGCATATGCTTCCGGATCAGATTGGGCTGTTTCCTATGATTTCCTTCATTGAAGGCCATGCGTCCCCGCGGACGGAAGCGTCAGGCTGCCCAATCCGGATCGGGTGCCTTGTGGACGAAACGGTGCCCGCCGATGGAGCCCACGTCCAACGTCCGTGTGGTCCGGTGGAAGTCCCCGCCCGTCTCACGCCAGCCCGCCTCGTCATGAGCCGGGTCGCCGGATTCCGCCAGCGCCCATGCGGCGTGCAGGACGTGGCCCTGGTTCGTCTCCGGATCCTCCAGCGCGCCGAACGCGCGCTCCAGGATGGCCTTCACGTCCGGCACGCGCCTGATGCCGTCGGCATCCGGCTCGCCCTCGTCCCCGAACAGCTCGAGGGTCATGTCCTCATCGAAGAAACCGGTGTCGATGACCTCCAGCCTCAACATCTGTCGTCCATCGTCGAAAATCATCGATCCTCCCCCTGTTCGATTGACGCCATGATGTCACGGAAGAACAGTTCGGCCGCCCGATCCGGCGTCAACCCCACATCCCGGGGACCGTCGACCGTGCGCCTGCGTCCGTCGGATGTGAACAGATACGCCTTCCATCGGAGCCACATCCGCTCGCCGCCGCTGGTCACTTGGATTTCGGAATAGCCGGGCGCGCGTAGGCGCATGAAGCCGTCGTCCTCCATGAAGTCGTCGAATCCGTGCGTATGGTCGGATTCGAACAGTTCCCGGAGATACAGCCACGCCGCGCTCGCGGGGCTGGTCCGGGCCAGCCGTATCCACCGGTCCGTGTTGGGCATCATTCCTCCTCCGTTTCCTTGGCCAGCCCTCGTATGGCCGCGGCCATACGCTCATATCCGGCCACCTTGCGGGCCGGCTGGTCCGGCAGTGGCGCCTCCTCGTCATCACAGAGGGCCAGCCATGCGCGCCGCTTGTCGTCGGCCCTGTATTCGTATTTCTCGGCCAAACGTTGGAAAAACTCTTCGCGGAACACGTCAAAGGATTCCTTCCGCCTGTCGTAATTCACGTCCTCCCATGACATGCTCCCGTCGGGCAGGACGGAGACGAACCGGTAGGGAAACACGTCCCCCGGCGTGTCGACGGAGGCCGCCTCGTCCAGGTATTCGGATTTGCCGATGGTGAGCTCGAAGCCGATGCCGGCCAGCTCCTTCCGCAGGATGCGCAGTCTTTTCAAGGTCTTGCCAAGCGTAGTCATGGCTCCTTCCTTCCGTTTGCCGTCGAATATCACTTCAGGCTTATCCCCATGGTTCGTGCCGTGTATTCGACGGCCGCGCGTCCCTTGTCGGTCAGTTCGTCGAACACGTCGCCGGGACGGTATTTGCGCTCCACAAGTCCCATGTCACGCAGGCGTCGTCCGGCGACGTCGGTCAGAAGGTCGCGTGGGTCGTGCTGGCGGAGCAGTTTGAGGTCTGCTAAGTTGTCAATGAAAACGGGCACTCCGTCGTCCTTGATGGCGTCACGGAGCCGTTCCGCCATGCGCTCGTATCCATCGGACTTTTCGGCCAGATTCGCGGGCATGGGCGTATCGTCGCCGCAGAGACTACCCCACGTGTCGCGCGTGTCTTGTGCCTTCCCCTCATATTGGTCGGCAAGACGGCGCATCAGTTCGTGGCGGAACTCGCAGAAGATATTGGTGTCATAGACGTCGCTGAGGTTTCCGGCCCAGATGGTGAGGTAGAACCCCTTGTTGACCCACCAGCTGAGTCCGCCGCCGAACTCTCCGAAGTGGAATTCCGGCATTCCATCATCCCGCTCGTCCAATACGGCTTCGACGCCCATTCCATCCAGTTCGTTTTCCAGTCCGCGCAGGTCAGATAGCAGTTGTTCGAGGTCAAGCATGGTTCACCACTTCCTTGCGTAGGATTCCATGGTGTCCGCGTCGAATTGGTAGGTTTCCAGTTCCGACACGGGCGAATCGTCGTCTTCGATTTCACGGCTGAGGACGTATCCGTCGTAGTTGGCGTGACCGTTCCCATCGACCGCTTGGTCGCGGTCGATGGGCTGGATGTAGCCGCCTTCCGTACTGAACCCGTCCAGACCGTAGGTCGGGTCGTTCCAGAGCCTGTCGATGAGTTTCAGGTCGCTTGTGACGTGTTCCATTTTGGCGACTCCTTCAATTCCAGTTCTTCGGCGCGACGACCGTCCAGCCGTTCGTCAACGGATACACGTCGCAGGGCTCGTCCGAGTCCAGATCGTCGCCCATCGGATTCCAGTCGTCGAAGCCGTCGTGGGCGACTTCGTCGCGCAGGCGGCCCTTGTGGACGAGCGGCCTGTCGACGTGGATGTCGGCGACGTCCATGAAGAGGAACGGGAACGGGTCACTCGTCGCCGCGTAATACGGCATGAAATACGGTAGGCCGTCCCTGTCGCCCCAATTGGCGACCACATTCTGACGCCCTGCGCCCGTATCGACGAGGATGACGCCCGACTCCTGCCCGGTGATGTCGTGAAGATTGATGTTCATTTTCGGCTCCTTTTCCGTCGTGCCGGGGACATGCGTCCCGGACGGGCGGATGGCGGCACGGACCGGGACGCATGAGGGGATTCGTAAAGGAGCGTGCCGACGGACACGCCCCGCCATTCATGAAAGGGGCGACAATGCGAAAGGCGACATTCGTCGGAAAATACCACGGGCACGGATACGACGCCCATATGGTTTATCTTGTCTACAGCTATCGCGGCCACGAATACACGGTGTACGAGAACCTGGCCCAAGGCAACGAGCCTCTCGCGTGGCAACACCGCAATGAGCAAAGCCAGATAGACGAGTTGATAGAGCGGAAAGAGCGGGAAAAGAACGCACAGCCGAAGCCATGCCGTTATGAGGACACCGCGCAGTATGCCCTCGACCAGCTTTATAACTTTCTCGATGGTAAACCGTCGGACTTCGACTAATGTTGACGTCCTCCCCTCGGCTGAAGCGCGGGGCATGAATTTCTTCGGTCATATTCCGTATCCTTCCGTTGGCATCCGGAGTGCCTATGCCCCGGCCTCCAGCCTCGCCAGCCGCGCGTCGAAGTCGATATCCGGCAGGCCCTTCCGCACATCCCCGCGCCGTGCCAGTTCCACAATGTCATCCCTCATGTGCCACGCGTCGGCCAGCAGGCTTTCCTCCGTGACGGACTCGAAGCCGTCGCCGTATTCCTTACGTCGCACCCAATGGGCGTCCGGATCGTAATCGCCCGAATGGGCGAGCGCCTCATACAGGTCGGGCGCGGAGTGCTCCAGGTCGTCCGGCTCATACACGTCGGCCCACCACATCTCGTCATAGCCGTAGTCGCCCATGGCGCGGGCCATATCCAGCAATAGCCAGCGGTTCTCCTCGGTGTCTTGCATTTTCAGTCCTCCATGTACGAGTGCAGGGTGGCGCGGAGCTCCCTTTGCAAGGGCATCCCCCACTCCCCGGCCTCGACCTTCAGATCCTCGTCCGGGTCCTTGTCTGGGTCGGGGATGATGCCGATGTCTCCGTTGGCGAGGAATTCGCCCGTCCCGATGCAGATGTCGGCCGGATCGAGAGACCAGCCGGGCGCGATGGTGTCATCGTCGTCCATGATGGGGCGGTCCATCACCTCCGGCGGCAGGCGCTTCAGTGCGTCAATCAACTGGTTCGGCGTCATGGTTGTCCTCCTTTCCTTGGCGTTTTTCGACCTCTTCGACGTATTCATCGTTGAACGACCGTCTGAGCCGTTCCCAGTATTCTCTAGGTGTCATGGCCGTCCTCCTTGTCCTTGTCCAACAAATCCCTGACATATCGGAGCGTCTGCCTTAGCGTGTCGAAGCGGCCCTGCAGATACATGCGGCCGTCATGGTCCAGCCTTGGCGAGTACGCGGCCTCGGCCTGCGCCTCGTCCATGCGGTCGGAGATCCAGCCGGCGAGCTCCTCCAAGGTGTCCATGGCGTTCCGTCTATCCGGCGTCATAGTCGTCCATGATGTACTCCTTGGCTTCGGTTACGCCAAGCCCATGCGTCCCGGCGCCGGCTACTCCGTCTTTTCAGCTGTTTTCGTGGCGTGTTCCCAATCGCAGGACAGGCCGCCCTGCTTGTAGCTGATCAGGACGGCGCACGTCACGCGACGGCCGTCGTGCAGTCTGAGCTCGCACTCCCCGATCATTCGGCCGTTATAGTCGGCGCAGTTGGCGACACCCTCCTCCGCCCCGGCCTCCGACCGAATGTCGCCGTTCTCCGCGTCGGACCCGTCGCATCCGGCGCACATCAGGCAGGCCGGAACCAGCAGTAATGCCAATAGTCTTCTCAATCTCGCTCCTTGTTTCGCGCGTAGGGGTCGTCTATGACGCCAAGCTCCAGCAACAGGTCGTATGCGGTCATATCGGTCTGAAGCCTGTGTCCGCCGTAGCAGGGCGGTAGGTTACATGTCTGGCTGTCGTCCGCGTCGCTCCACTCAAACACGATTTCGTCACAGTCCAATTCCACGTCGATGTCCGCATTGTCGGACATGAGGCCGCAATCCTGACAGCGGCACATGCCCTGTATTTTCCTCATGTACTTCGGGTCGGCCATTATCCTATTCCTTTCTTTCCGACTGTTCGAGCCGTCCGCCGCACATGGGGCAGAACATGGGGATGGTCTCATACTCGTCCCGCATGAGCCGCCCAGCCCCGTCAGTCATAAGCGTGCGCACGCGGAACACGGTCGTGCAATGCGGGCATTCGACCGCATCCACCGGATTGCATTCGGAGACGAGCGGCATCGGATTGGCTTCCGGGTTCATTTCGTCGTCACCTTCATCGGTTTGCCGTTGTGGTCGTAAAGCCATACCCTGTCGCCGGATGCGACCAGCAGGCTCAGGTCGTGGGCCTTTCCTTTCGCGTCCACGTATTCGCACTCGTACCTGCCCTGACCGGGCATGTACTTGGAGTCGAGGATGGTCGGGCAAGACAACGCCTCCAATCCGGCCTGTCGCGCCACCTGTTCGGTGAACGTGGTGTCCTTCGGGAGAACGAGAAGACCGGGATTCAACGTCAGGAGCAGTCCGAAGCTCACCGCGTAGGCAAGGCATACGACGAATCCGGTGTCCTCTGGCAGCGGTTTGGCGTCCTGCGGGAGACGATGCGTCGCATGGAGTATCAGACGCTTCCCCAGCCGCCAGACGACGACGCCCACGGCGAAAACCAATGCCGTGGTCAACGCCGCCATATACATGGCGTCCCCGAAACTGTTGTGGGAACCGTTCGCCCACTTGGTCAGGTCAATCATTTCATTTCCTTTCCTTGATTGTCGTAGAGTCCCACTTTGTTGTCCGCCGTCACGATGAGCCTCACGTCCTTCAGCGTCGATTCGTCCTTGCCGTTCGTGATGGTGCATTGATAGGCGCCCGCATCGGGAAGGGCGTTCTTGGCGGACATGACGGTCGGCGGGCATGAAAGATTGCGAACATCGAACTCTCTCCCTACCTGCGTGACGAATGATGCCGGGCGGGGCACGTTCTCGTCCACCGTCTTCGTCGGCTGGATCAACATGAGGACAGCCATCGTGCCAAGGAAGACGATGAAGATGCCGAGACCGGTGAATACGCTGCTGAGTACGGCGAAGAGGGTGGACCTCTCCTCCAGACAATGGAAGATGACGGCAGCCAGAGTGAAGATGCACATTATGGCAATAATGACCCATGCGGAATGCACACCGGCACTCAACTCAGCGGCGGTCCGGGGCACCTGCTTTGTTGGCGGATGAATGTACGTGTTCCAAGCTTCCACCCATTTCGTGAAGTCCATCATCGTTCTATTCCTCCCCTACCGACTGCAAGGGTTTGCCGTCGGATTTGCGGTACAGTCCAAGCTTGCCGGAATCCGCATGGGCGACGACTTCGACAATCCCGTCCTTGCGGTATGCGACACATGAACTGTCGCCGTTTGGCAGGCGGGTCTTCGACGAGGCGAAATCGATGTCGCCTCCGGTGTCGTTGCATGTGATGTCCCCCAATCCCCAAACGTGTTTGATTTCATCTTTGAGCGTCCTCGGTTTTTCGACCTTTACCGCGGCTTCGATTTCCTTGGGACTACGGATGTCCACCGTTTGTACGACGCCCAGCCCTCCGACGAGGGCGAAGACCGTTGCAACCGTCGTTACGATGGGTTTCTTCCGTTTTGTCTCATAGAACAACGCCACAGATGATGCGGCAAACGTCAGAAGCATGAAGAAAAATGTCCAGCTGTAGCCGCCGCCCGCCTCTGCCGCTTTGTCATATGCGCTGTTATAGGTATTCCAGGCGTCCTCCCATTTCGTGAAATCCTTCATCGTTCAGTCCTTTCCGACCGGCTTTAATACCGTGCCGTCGGCCTTATATAATCCGACCCTGTTCCCGTTGATGTGGACGGTCAGTTCGGTGCGTTGGCTGTCGGTGTAGGCGACGCACTTCCAGTCGCCGTCGTCAAGGCTCGACTTGGGCAGGCTTGGGCTGTCGGTAAGCCCGTGGCTCGTGTTTTTGCAATCGCCCATTTCGTCCAGCCCCCACGTTCTCTCGATTTGCGTGGAGAGCGCGGGCGGTTCGGATACGTGGGCGTCGTTGTGGGATGGCAGGAAGAGTGATGCGAGCTGCAATGCGACGCCCAGAAGGCCCGCCAGAAACACCACCGCGCTCATCGTGACCAGTTTGTTCGACTCCGAGGCCAAGCGAATGAAGGCTCCGATAATACCGACTATCGCCATTGTCAAGCCGATGTTGAAGCACATGGCGGCGGGAGTGCCGGGGGTGGGGTCGCCAGGATTGTATGCGTCCCACATGGCCGCCCATTTCGTGAAGTCCTTCAATGCGCTATTCCTTTCCTGTTGTTTTCAGCGCTTTGCCGTCCGTGTCGTACAGGCCGAGCTTGGTTCCGTCCTTCGATACACGGATTTCGACCAATTCCTTATGTCCTTTTCCGTTGGTCACATAGCATTTCATGTTCTCGGTCGGCAGGTCGTGGTCGGGCAGGTCGCATTCGGACGAGACCTCCTGCAATCCCCAGATTTGCTTGATTTCCGATTCAAGATTTGGAGAGGACAATCCCTCGGACAGGCAGAGGCATCCGACCGCGGGCAGAAGAAGAGGAGTAACAGATCCATTTATAAAAGCGGCGATCGCGCAGAAAAGCGCTCCGAAGGCAAGGAACACGCACACCTTTTCATCCATCTCGCCCGCCGACTGGAGCCATTGCGAGAAATCATGCATTGTTCCGTTCCTTTCCTTCGTGCCGTCGTTCCCGTTCGAGCATGAGTCGGCAGTAGGTCGCCGCCCACCCGTAGGCGTCCGACCGGCCGTCGTTGTACGTGTAGCCGGCTCCCCTGTCCTTGGCTTGTTCGGCCTTGCGGAGCCGTTCATCGAACGTGTCGGCCAAATGCTTCAACAGGGCGATTTCCGTGTGTTTCCCACTCGAAGCCTCATCCTCGACAATCATGTCCTGACAGTGCTGGATTGCCCGCGTGTAGGCGTCGAACCCGCCGTATCCGTCGCTCAGGCCGTCTTTGGCGCGTTCCCATTCCCTGTCGGCCTCGTTTCCGAGCCAGTCGATGACCTCGGCCAGTGTTTCGGTTCTTGCGTTCACTCGTCTTCCTCCATCCGCTGCTTTGTCTTCACTTCAGAAAAGTCCGCTCCAATATGTCGGCCATATGCCGGCAAAGCCGGTTCGCCTCGCCCCCGTAGGGCGCGTAGGCCGTCTCGCATTCGAGCCAATGGACGAACACACGCACAGGGTCGGCCGACAGTTCCGAACGCCAATGGCATACGCCCTGCCCGTGCCCCAGCATGGACTCGTGAAGACCGGCCAGAAACGTGTCGCCGTCGTCACGGATGGCGGTCGGATAATCCTCGACCTTGAGCGGCCGCCGTTCCGACTGCGGCAGTGGACCCGTGACGAACGCGGCGATGCTCTTCGCGTCGAACTCAGGTAGGACGATGCGGTCGATGTCCATGTAGGATGTGTGGCGCGACGCCAGCACGCCGTCGCCGCCCGTGGGATTGTCCATTATCCGCGTCGTGACCCGTCCCCGCCTGACGTCGATGCGGGCGCTCTCCCGTTCCACCCTGCAATCATCGGGCGGACATGCCATATCGGCCCCGGCCTCCGCGACGTTCTCCGCGTCCGTCAGCTCGGGGTCGGTCATGCCGCAGAATCCGTCAGTGGATGCGAGGACCTTCTCCACGGAGATATGGTCCAACGGCGCGAGACGGTATCCTACGGCCGGCTTCCCGTCCATGAGGGGGCGCCTGCGCACGTCTTTCGGCAGCGCCTTCAACTGCTCAATAAGCTCGTCTATGGTCATGGTCTCGGACTCCTTCCGACCGCGTCTGTCGCGGCCCTTCGGTCTCGGCCATGCGTCCCGGTCAAACCGCCTTGTACTCGGCCACGAGCCGGTCAAGCTCGGCTTGGGTCCTTTCGATGCGGGATAGGATCTCGTCCCTCGCCAGGGCGCGGAACCGCTCCTTGGCACCTTCGACGACCTTGTGGGTTCCGCGCCATTCGATGTAGGCGGGGTACTCCCCGCATTCGGGCAGTTCCACGGTGAACGGACCGTCCCACAATCTGAGCAAGCCCAGCCGTTGGGCCTGCTCCGCGATGAAGTCCGCAGCCCAGTCATCCGGGGCGGGAAGATGGTCATAGTCGGTGGCGTCAAGGATCGGGCGCGCATCGATCACAATGGTGTCGACCTCGTTAATGCAGTCATGACGATCCCATTCCTCCAACCGGATCGGGACGTCAATCGGCGTATGCTCGTCCATTTTCCCGGACTCCTTCCGGCCGCGCCTTTCACGGCCCTTCGGTTCCGGCCATGCGTCCCGGCCTATTCGCAATAGGGTTCGAGCCCGAGCATGGCGAGGCGCCGCCGGACCTGGCACCAGGGCGCACCGAATCCGCGCGCCATCTCGGGTACGTCCAAGTCGGACGCGAACATGACCCGCATGATCTCGGCGGGCATGAGCAGGGCGTACGCGAAGTCCCGTTGTAGATGACTTTGTTTTAGCTTGTCGCTAGAGCGAAGTCATCTGCATGGCCTCGTTGCCAAGGCCAGCTCCAAGCCTCACGCGACTCTCGCCGCCGCTTGGTTCGCGTTTCGCCGGATGCCGCATTGTCCCACCTTTGGGGCGGGCATGTCTTACGCTTCCTCCACGCGCGTTTAACGTCTCCGGGGCACTCCCGGCGACTTGGATGTTGATGGCCGCGTTCAGGTCGCGGTCCATGTCAAGTCCGCACTCCTCGCAATGGTAGACGCGTTCGGACAGGGACAGCTTGGCTTTCACCGTCCCGCAGTTCGAGCAGGTCTTCGAGCTTGGATACCAGCGGTCGATGACATGGAGCCTCGTGCCGGTGCGTGCGGTCTTGTATTCCAGTTGGCGGCGGAACTCGTGGAAGTCCGCGTCCAGTATGTGTTTGGCAAGCCTCCTGTTATGGCTCATGCCTTGCACGTTGAGGTCTTCGATGCTGATGTCGGAATAATTGTCGGCAAGCCACGTGGTGAGCTTGCTGATGTTGTCGGCTCGTTGGGCGGCTATGCGAGCGTGGATTCGGCGCACACGCTTCAACGCCCTGTTGTACCGTTTCGACCCGCATCCATGGTTCATGCCCCTATCGCGGCGGCTTAACGACTGTTGGGCGTGGCGGAGTTTCCGTTGCGTGCGGACGTAGTTGCGTGGATTGGGGAACGTGGTGCCATCCGATAGGGTGGCGAGGGTCTTGACACCCAAATCCACGCCGACCTGACGATTACGGTTCTTCCGTTTTCTGTTTTTCGCTGGAACGCTTTCGGTGGGACGTTCGACGGTGAGGGCCGCATACCAGAAGCCCGCATGGCGACTGACGGTCATGCGCACGATTCGTCTACCGTGGACGCGTTCGGTGGCGTTCTCCATGCAGTGTACGCGTCCGATGCGTGGCAGTTTCAACGCCTTCGGGTCGTCTTCGATAAGGCCGAAGCTGCCGGTCGTGTATGCGAAACGCGGGACACTGGAGCGTTTCGACTTGTATTTCGGCCAGCCCACCCTACGGCCCGCGCGCCTGCCCTTCCTGCTGTCCGACCAGTTCCTCAACGCTTGGGACAGCCATTCAAACGCGCTGCTGTACGCCTCCTTGCTGTTCTCTCGCCACCACGGGGCGATTTCGTCCTTCCACTCGTTCCACCAGCGGCGCATCGCGTACAACGTCCAGTCCGGTTTCTCACCCAAGGAGATTTGGCGCTGGACGTGCGCGAGCATCAGATTGTACGCGAAACGCGCACCACCCGCATGGGACTCCAACAGCCGTGTCTGCCGTGGGGTTGGGTCGAGCCGAATTCTAACGGCCTCATACGCGCTCATCGCGGACCACCTCCTTCTACTTGGCTCCTATGCATCCCGACCATGGACCCCAGCGCTGAAGCGCGGGGCATGAATTTCTTCGGTCATTCCGCGCCTCCGACCAGCTTCAGGTAGACTTCACCCCACGCGGGGTCGCCGGCGTCCCCCAATGGCAGGTGCTGGATGGGCGGCTCGGGCGCGCCTTGGGGCGCGTAGCCAGCCTCATACAGGTCGCGCGCGGAGATGGCGCGCCATTGCCCGTCGATCTCTTCCGGCGGGTCGTCAAGCAGTCGCGTCCACAGGCCGGCGTCGTCGCCCATGTCGTGCCGGAACGCGCAGAAGAGCAGAATGCGCAGGTCGACGGGGCTTCCGTCAAGCCCGTCCGAACCGTCGGGCGCGGCCGTCTCCAGCGCGGCCAGCGCGCGGGTCCATGCGGGCGCGTCGATGGAGTCCCCCGCGTCCGCGGCGGGCCGTATGGCGTCGGCCAGCGCCTCCCGCGCGGCCGCGTCCAGCCGCCCCGCGTTCGCGGCGATGACGTCGGACACGGCTCCGACGACGTAGGTGCGCCGTCCGGCCGCGTAGACCGTCGCCGAGGCAAGCAGCCGCACGCGGCCGGCGGCATCCAAGTCCAGATGGCCCGTTCCGCTCATGCCACCGCCTCCAATTGCTCCAACAGCGGCCGCCACTCGTCGCCGGCGACCTCGCCGACGGCGCTCTCGTACAGCTCGCAGGCCTTGTCGGCCAGCTCGTCGGGCACGCCCGGGCGGGCGGCGAGCGCCATGATGCGGTCGTAGCGGCCCATGTCCACCCTGGCGCAATCCGGGCATTCGAAGGCCCCGTCGGGATACTCCACCGCGCACCGGTCGCACAGGCGGACGCCGCACAGGTCGCACATCGGCGGATTAGCGGGGCTCCAGCCCCCGCAGACCCCGCACCAGCCGTCACGGCCCAGAACGTCGTCCATGGCCGCGTCCACACGCGCCTCGTAGTCAAGCCCCTCGTAGTCGCTCATGTCCGGGCTCCTTTCCCTTGATGTTCCGTTATGCCGGACATGCGTCCCGGAGAGACGGCAAGCCTCCCGACACCGAATCGACCTGCGCTGGGAGGCTTGCCGATGTTCGCGCGAGGATAAAAACGACCGCGAAATCCACAGCATGGGAGAAGGCATTAGGACACGAGGGCCACCGTGAGGCATACGGCGCCGAAAACGGCATAGATAAAATACAAAATCACCCTTATTCCAAGGCCACCTCCCTTTGTCAGTCTGCCGACCATGAAAAACGCAATGGCCACACCGAACAGAATGATAAAATATCCGTAAAGCTTTGAAATCAAGGAAACCCCTTTCCCTTATACCTATGCGTCCCGGTGCGCATAGCCTTTCCTGGAACGAAGTAAGGAGGCCATCATGGCGATCGATTCGAAAGGCAACAACCACCAGCCGAAGGGCACGCCCAACGCGGGCAAGTTCGCGCCCAAGGCGGGCGCGATGGACGACTCGGACCTCGGCGTGTCCGCCGGAGCGGCCCCGGAGTATGTCCACAACAGAAAGAAGGGCTGGTCGTATGCCGACAAGGACGATATGGCGGAGTTCCGCGCCGCCCTGCCCGTCGAGCCGGTGGTGATGGGCGACCGGGATTACGGTGAGGCCGCCGCCGTGCGGGACACGAAGGATGGCTACGTGGTGGACCTGTATTCGGGCCTGTATCCCACCATGCCGCTTGTCTCCTCCGATGGATACGGGACGCGGGAGGAGGCCGAACGGGCGGCGCGCGACGCGATCGCCTCGGATAACAGCGTGCTGAACCGCTTCGAGAGGGAAAGCGACTACGACGATTTGCGCGGGCGGCGTCACCCCGTCGGCGCGGCGGGCACGGCATGGGGCGGCAGGTTCGTGCCCAAGGCGGGCGCGGGCGACGGCGACATGGCCGCATTCCGACGGTCCATGACCGTGGAGCCGTCCGTGATGGGCGACCGGGACTACGGCGAGGCCGCCGCCGTGGAGGGCGACCTGGGCCGCGATGACACGCGCATGGAACCGCCAGGGTGCATGGCGGTGGGCGAGGGTTGGACCCTGGACCCATTGTCTGTCAGCGCCGCCAATAACCAATGCAGATTCACCGACGACGAGGGCGGCATACTGGAGACACAAGACGACGACTGGTTCGACCCGAACCTCGGCGACTGCTCATCCCGTCGCGCCACGTACACATCGCCGCGGAGAGACAAGGTCGTCGCGTATGACATGAAGGTCGAGACGGAGGGCAGGGCGGACATATCCGCCCACACCCCGGACGGACTGAAGGAGGCCGTTACGCGGGCGAAACGCGCGCTGGGCGAACGCACGGGCATCGAACCGGAACGCGTCGAGGTCAGGCTGGGGACGAAGCCGGGCGCCCCGATGCGCGTCCGCGCGGACTACCCCATGCTGGAGCCGCCGGACGGGTTCCATCCGTTCAAGGAACAGCGGATACGCCGCGAGAACCTCCGCCGCAGGGAGATGGGGAACGACTGGATCGAGGTCGAGTCGTAAGGACCGGGACGCATGGACGGGCCGAACGGAAAAAGGAGCCCGTCATGGAAAGCGAACGAATCGACACTCTGGTGCTGCCCATCGAACCGAAGGCCGCGCAGCCGCCGAGGCTCGACCAGAACGGATCGGTCTGGGCCGCTACCTCATGTCCGGCATGACGCAGGAGGAGCGCGAGCCGCCGGCCACGTCGGTCGCCTCCGCGTTCGCCCGCCGCACGAAGTCGCGCGCCCACTTCCCGCACGCCGGCGACGCATGGTACGTCGCGGCCATGGTGGATCGGTAGGACAAAACCGTCCGCACATGAGGACACCCCGGAGCCATACGGTTGGCCCCGGGGTGTCCTCATGTGCATATGGCCTAAGCCAGCATGCACGCCACGCCCCATGTGACGGCCAGCAGGAAGGCCATGATGGCCACGACAATGGCGGCGTGGAGCAGACGGTCCACGTCGCGGTCGAACGCCGCCATGACGCAGGCCACGATGGCGATGACGACGAGCGTGATGAATGCGGCGAAGAACAGCATCCCCAGCACGGCGCATACCGGCGACGAGGCGGTGGCTCCGGACATACCGGACGTCGGATGGACGAAAACGCGGCCGATGAACATTGCAAAGACTCCTTATGTCCGCGGACCTTCCGTGGACAATCCGCCCATGCGTCCCGGAAAGACGAAAAGCCCCCGGTACCAAATCGATTGGTGCCGGGGGCTTTTCGTCCCGTCGGCGGTTCCGGTTCAGTCTGGGTTGGTGAGGTTCCATTCGGCGAGCCAGCCGACGACCTCGTCGTCGCCGTGCACGTACCAGCGGCCCAATCCCCTGACGAACACGTCGCGGTCATGCCCCTCGACGGGCACGGCGAGCATGTACGGGCTGTCGCGCTTGATGAGCAGCCCGTTCGCCGCGAGCATGGCGGTCCGCTTGTTGCCGTCGCCGAACGGTTGCATGCGGGCAAGACGGGCGAACAGGCGGCTTGCGGCGAACACGTTCGATTCCGATGACTCCGCCTGCTCCATGATGTCCTCCAACTCCGTCGGGTCGGGTGTGCCCGGACTATAACGGCCGGACATCGTGTCCACCCATACGGGTTCGCCGTCCACACGAAGCACGCCCGGCTTCATGGCGGCGGTCAGGGTCAGCCTCGCGTTGATGGCGCGCACCCATTCCGAATCCAGAACGGTGTCCGGCGTCGTGTCGAGCACGAACGCGGACGCGTTCCTCAAATCGACCAGCAGATCACGGTCCGGCTTGGAGGTGAGCACGGCGGTGTTGCCGGTGCGCAGGAACTCCTCGGTGTTCAATTGCGAGGTGTTCAGATTGTCGAACGTGCGTCCCATGCGGTACAGCAGGCGCGCCAAACCCTTTACGGTGCGTAGCGGGTTCGCCCCGCCGGTTTCGTTCTCTTGGACCAGATCGAGGTCGTCCGCCATGTCCATCTCCCTGTCGAATCTTCCGCCCTGCGGCGTTCCCTTCGGTTTCCTTCTGCGTTTCGATACGTCCATTGCCATATCCACCATCGTAGTCATGCCTCGCCCATGCGTCCCGGAAATACGGAAAAGTCCCCGGAGCCGAATCGATTCGGCTCCGGGGACCGGAGGGCCCAGATCCTCCGCAAGACTCATCCGCCATGCGTCCGGACCGTGGGGTCAGCCCCTGCGCGCCCGCCAGGAGAACCATGCCGCGGTGGCCGTCACCGCGATCAGCAATACCGACAACGGGATCGCCGACAGGACGCCGCCGTCGGTAAGCATCTGCCGGATGGTGGCGACGGCCACGGCGACGGTGAGCGCGTCGAGGCCCACGGCCAGGGCCCGCTTCCATTTCACGGAGTCCGCGCCGCAGGCGGCCTCGATCGCATCCGCCGCTTCGCAGCCCAGCCTGTAATCGCGTTCCGTGGCGTACATGTCGTCCAACACCGATTCCAACTCCGGGCGCCAATGCGGATGACAGACCAGCGACGCGTGGGACAGGCGCAGATTCACCTCCAATCCCATCGCCTCGTCCGCCCGGCCGGGGATTCCGGACAGGTCGGACAGTCGGTCCAACACGTCGGCGGCGATGCGTGCGAACATGAGGCGCTGCGCCACGAGTACGACGACACGTTCCCGCTCCTTCGGATCGTACGGACCGGAGAACAACATGAAACGGTCGCTTAGCATGGCCGACCGGCGCGCGTCGATTCTGACATGACGCCTTTCAACCGGATCCATAAGCTCCTCGTCGGCCAATGCGTCAAGCCGGCCGTCGTCCACGTCGGCGAAATCGACGACCGCCTGGATGGCTTCGGGACCCGTCCTTCGCGTCTTCCGGCCATCCGCCGGATGGGAGGGACGGGTTTTCGGCAGTGCGGGACCGTATGGCGCCGGCTCGTCGAACAATCGTCTCCGTTCGGTGGCGGTCAGCCCCGATCGCGCGGCGCGGCATCGCATATGCGCGACAATGCCGGAGGCATCCACGAGCAGGCGGCGCCTTTCCCATGGATCGCGGCCTTTCCAATACACGCCGCCATGGCGTCCGACGGCGGAACCCATATCGACCGCCTTCCAGCCTTCGGATTCCAGCCGTCCCTCATACGCGGGGATGAACGCGCCCCCGAAATCGAAGGTCTCCGCGTCGTCCAGCGAGACGACCCATCTTTCCACCGAACACATGCCCATGCCGCCGATTCTAATATCCTTCGTGCGAGATGACGCTCCAGAAGACCATCGGCGTGGTCAGCACGAGCTTGATCTGCTCGCGGCGCGTCAGGTCGGTGCGGCAGATGAACCGCTCCCGCACCCGTATGTCCGGATCGCGCACCAGCATGCGCCGCTGCCTGCGCGTCAGGTCGTACCGCTCGGCCAGCCGATAGCGTTCCATGAACGGCATGCGCGGCCGCGAGTAGAAGCCCGCCCATGTGAGGACATGGGATGCGACGCGGTCGCGTAGGACGTCCCAGGCGCGGTTGTGGACCAGTATGTTCCCGTCGGACAGCAGGCGGAGCCACTGTCCGACGGTCAGGTCGTGGCGGCGCAGCAGGAACATGCGCTCGACGGGGTCGCCGTGGGCGATGATCCCGTCGATGTCGTCACAGGTCAGCGGCTCGGCGTCCGCATCCAAGGCCATCGTGTTGAATCGTCTCATGCCCGTGGGTCATGCGTCGCGGAAAGACGGGAACGCCCCCGGAGTCGTTCGTTCGGCTCCGGGGGCGTTCCCGTCTCCTATCGGCCTATGGCGTCACCTATCGAGAGGCGACGCGTTCCTGCGGCGCAGGACCACGCACCCGGCGACGAGCAGGCCGAGCGTGACCGCGCCGGCCAGCGCGCCCGCGCGGGCCACGTCGTAGCGTCCGCCGGTCATGGGCGGCATGATGTTGCCCTCGAGCCGATTGCCGACCGTGACGGTCGAGCCGTCCAGGCCCTTGAGCAGCGCCTTGGCCTCGGCGTTGGAGCCGGAGACCGTGACGGATGCCTTGTCGGCACCGCCCGACACCCTGACCATCCAGTACGTGCCCGCGGAAGGCAGGGCGTAGGAGGCGGGCGCCTTCGTCTCGACCAGCTTGAACCAGCGGACCTCCGACGGGGCGATGGTGCCGTCGAGCAGGTGGGCGGCGCCGTTCGCGTCGGTCGTCACCGTCTTGACGGCGGTGCCGGGCTTCGCGGTGG